>Ga0181535_10004186_pt1 | contig 16237 bp, 13 predicted proteins | sample PEATcosm2014_Bin_44_FD_119774 | JGI IMG/M metagenome (GOLD analysis project Ga0181535, IMG submission 119774) | Peatland microbial communities from MTU Mesocosm Facility, Houghton, MI, USA - PEATcosm2014_Bin17_30_metaG | ecosystem: Environmental > Terrestrial > Soil > Wetlands > Peat | place... | reverse complement strand
CCTGGTGGGCGATCTGGATTCGGGCGCGGTGGACCTGCTGCTGATTCTGGGCGGGAACCCGGTGTTCAACGCGCCGGTGGAGCTTGGGCTGGCGGACCGCTTTCAGAAAGCCCGCGTGCGCGTGCACTTGAGCCTCTACGAGGATGAAACCTCGGAGATCTGCCAGTGGCGCCTGCCGGAAGCGCACTACCTGGAAAGCTGGGGCGACGCGCGCGCCTTTGACGGCACGGTCAGCATTCAGCAGCCCCTCATCCAGCCGCTCTACGACGGCCGGTCGGCGTACCAGGTGCTACAGATGTTCACTGACGCGCCGGAGCTGGGCGGGTACGCGATCGTCAAGGACTACTGGGCGGCGCAGCACAAGGGCGCCGATTTTGAGGCGTGGTGGCGGCGCGCGGTGCACGATGGAGTGATCGCCGGTTCGGCGCTGCCCACCAAGACGCCAGGGGCCAGCGTCGCGGCCTTGTCCGGGCCGGCTCACGCGAGCGGTCTGGAAGGCAAGTTCGAGATCGTCTTCCGTCCCGACCCCACGATTTACGACGGGCGCTTCGCCAACCTGGGCTGGCTGCAGGAACTACCGAAGCCGATCACCAAGATCACCTGGGACAACGCGGCCATCATGAGCCCGGCGACGGCCAGCCAGCTGGGCGTGCTCAAAGAATCGCTGCAGGTCGGGTTCGATGGCGTACCGATGGTGGAGCTGACTTACCAGGGCCGCACTTTGCGCGCGCCGGTGTGGGCGCAACCGGGGCACGCGGATAGCTGCATCACGGTTCACCTGGGATACGGCCGCACCAAGGCGGGCCAGGCGGGAACGGGCGCCGGCTTTAATCCGTTCGGCCTGCGCACCGGTAAAGCGCTGTGGCACGATACGGGCCTCGCGGCGAAGAAGATTGCCGGATCCTATCTGCTGGCCACCACGCAGAACGAGCACGCGCTCGATCCGAAGCGGCATATTCTGCGCGCAGGCGACATCGCGGAATACCTGAAGAACCCGGCGTCGGTCCACGAGGGCGCGGACGATCCGCCGGCTTCGCTGACCATCTATCCGGGATGGAGCTACCCCGGCCACGCCTGGGGGATGGCCATCGATTTGAGCTCCTGCACGGGATGCAGCGCGTGCGTGGTGGCTTGCCAGGCGGAAAACAATATCGCGGTGGTGGGCAAAGACCAGGTGCGGCGCGGGCGTGCCATGCACTGGCTGCGGGTGGACTCCTATTACAGCGGGCCGGTGAGCGCGCCGGCGGTGTACAACCAGCCGGTGCCCTGCCAGCAGTGCGAAAACGCCCCCTGCGAGCTGGTCTGTCCGGTGCAGGCGACCACGCACAGCGCGGAAGGGCTGAACGACATGGTGTACAACCGCTGCGTGGGGACGCGGTATTGCTCCAACAACTGCCCCTACAAAGTGCGGCGGTTCAACTTTTACCTGTTTACGGATTTCGACACTCCCAGCCTCAAGCTGCAGCGCAACCCGGACGTGACGGTGCGCAGCCGGGGCGTGATGGAGAAGTGCACATACTGCGTGCAGCGGATCAACGCGGCCAAGATCGACGCCGAAAAACAGAACCGCAAGGTGATGGACGGCGAGATCCAGACCGCCTGCCAGGCGACCTGCCCGACCGAGGCGATCATCTTCGGCGACATCAACGACCCGGCCAGCCGGGTATCGAAGATGAAAGCGCAGCAGCGGAATTACGGTATGCTGGCGGACCTGAACACGCGACCGCGAACCACCTACCTGGCGTCGCTGCGCAACCCCAACCCGGAGATTGAGGACTAGGCATCGCGATGGCAGACGACCAACAGATCGTAGTCGAAAAGCCGGCGCCGGGCGAGATCATTGCACCGGGGTACACATTCGGCACCATCACCGACCAGATTGCCAGCGTAGTGCTGACCCGGCATACGCCGGTGTTCTGGTTTGCGGCCTTCGGCCTGGGCGGGTCGCTGCTGATGCTTTTCCTGCTGGCGGTGACCGTGCTGATGGCCAAGGGGACGGGCATCTGGGGCATCCGCACACCGGTGATGTGGGGATTCGCCATCACCAATTTCGTCTGGTGGATCGGAATCGGGCACGCGGGCACGCTGATTTCGGCCATCCTGCTGCTGCTGAACCAGCGGTGGCGCAACTCGATCAACCGGTTCGCGGAGGCGATGACGCTGTTTGCGGTGGCCTGCGCGGGAATGTTTCCGCTGCTCCACATGGGCCGGCCGTGGCTGTTCTACTGGATGCTGCCGTATCCGAACACGATGTCGATCGAGCCGCAGTTCCGCAGCCCGCTGGTGTGGGACGTGTTCGCGGTTTCGACCTATGCGACGGTGTCGCTGCTGTTCTGGTACGTCGGCCTGATGCCCGACCTGGGAACGCTGCGCGACCGCACCAAGAACCCGATCGGCCGCGCGATTTACGCCATCATGGCGATGGGGTGGCGCGGTTCGGCCCGCCACTGGAGCATTTTCGAGACCGCGTCCCTGTTACTGGCGGGCCTGGCGACGCCGCTGGTGCTTTCGGTGCACACGGTAGTGAGCTTCGACTTCACCATCGCCATCGTGCCCGGCTGGCACAGCACCTTCTTCCCGCCTTACTTCGTGGCGGGCGCCATTTACTCCGGCTTCGCCATGGTGCTGGCGCTGGCCATCCCGCTGCGCTCGGTGTACGGGCTGCAGGGCCTGATCACCGACAAGCACCTCGACAACTGCGGGAAGATCATGCTGGGCACCGGCTGGATTGTGGCCTATGCGTACCTGCTGGAGTTGTTCGCGGCCTGGTACGGAGGGAACACCTACGAGCAGGCCGCGTTCTGGCACCGCATGACCGGGCCGTACGCGTTTCAATACTGGTGCCTGGTGGCCTGCAACATCTTTTTGCTGCAGATCCTCTGGTTCAAGCGGGTGCGGAGCAGCCCGACGCTGCTGTTCATTTCGTCGATCATCGTGCTGGCCGGCATGTGGCTGGAGCGGTACATGATCATCGTCAGCAGCCTGGCACAGGATTTTGTACCTTCGTCGTGGGCGATCTTCCGGGGCACGCGCTGGGATTGGGCCACCTATCTGGGCACCATCGGACTGTTCCTGTTCCTGTTCTTCCTGTTTGTGCGGGCACTGCCGATGATCTCCATTTTTGAAGTGCGGGGTATGCTGCCGGAGGCGAAGGTGCGGAAGGAGGCGAAGAGTTGAGCGACCACGGCGTCTACGGAGTCATGGCCGAGTTCGATAACCCTTCGGCCCTGGTGAGCGCGACGCACGCGGCGCGCGCCAAGGGGTACCGCAAGCTGGATGCCTACTCGCCGTTTCCCATCGAGGAATTGACCGATGCGCTGCACCTGCACCGGAACAAGCTGCCGCTGATTGTGCTGGCGGGCGGCATCATCGGCGGGCTGTCTGGTTTCTTTCTGCAATATTGGATCGCGGTGATTTATTTTCCGATCAACATCGCGGGGCGGCCGCTCAACAGCTGGCCCTCGTTCATCATCATCACCTTCGAGCTGACGATTCTGTTCGCGTCGCTTTCGGCGGTGCTGGGAATGCTGGCGCTCTGCGGGCTGCCGATGCCGTACCATCCGGTGTTCAACGTGCCGCGGTTCAGCGCGGCCAGCCGCAACCGGTTCTTCCTGTGCATCGAGGCCAGCGATCCGCTATTCGATCCGGCCAAGACCAGCGAGTTTCTGGGAACTTTGGAGCCCAAGGAGGTATCCGAAGTTGCGAATTAGGTGCCTGTGGCGAATTGTGCGCTGGTGTCGTCAAACGCGGCTCGCCCTTCTGGCCAGCATAGTGCTGGCGCTCGCGGCCGCCACCGTGGGGTGCCGGCAGGACATGCACGATCAGCCGAAATACATTCCGCTGCGGGCGACGGAATTCTTCGCCGACGGGCGCTCGGCGCGGCCGCTGATCGAGGGCACCGTGGCGCGCGGGCACCTGGATGACGACGCCGGGTACTTCACCGCCAAAGGCGCGGACGGCAAGTTCGTAGCGCAGTTTCCGTTTCCGGTAACCAAGGACGTGATCGAGCGGGGCCAGAACCGCTTCAACATTTATTGCACGCCGTGCCACGATTCTCTGGGCACGGGCAACGGCCGCGTGGTGCGGCGCGGCTTCCGGCACCCGCCGTCGTATCACATCGACCGGCTGCGGCAGGTGCCGGCCGGATACATTTACGACGTCATTACCAACGGATTTGGCGCCATGCCCGACTACTCGGCGCAGATTCAGCCTCGCGACCGCTGGGCCATCGTGGCGTACATCCGCGCCCTCCAGCTCAGCCAGAACGCTTCCGTGAACGACGTTCCGGCTGACGCTAAGGCGCAACTCGGACAGGAGGGCGGACAGTGACGGCGCAGGCAACCGGGTTCCAGGTGACCGACGAACTGCGCGGCACGCTGCGGCTGTGGCGCACGCGCTTCGCGATTTTGGGCGCCGCCGGTCTGCTGGCCACGGTGGCGGGCTTGTTCGTGGTGTCCCCGAACCAGTTCTATCGCTCCTGGCTCTGGTCGTATCTTTTTATAGTGGGGCTGTCGGCGGGCAGCCTGGCGTGGCTGATGGTGCAGTACCTCACGGGCGGCGCCTGGGGCGTGATGGTGCGGCGCCCGGCCGAAGCCGCGGCGCGGACTCTGCCCCTGGTTTTGCTGCTGTTCCTCCCGATTTTCATCGGCATCCGCAACCTCTACCCCTGGTCCCATGCTGACGTGATGGCGGCGGACGCAGCCATCCGGCAAAAGCAGATTTACCTGAACGTCCCGTTCTTCACCATACGGGCGCTGGTCTACCTGGGCGGGTGGTGCTTCCTCGGCTGGTACTTTAACCGCTGGTCGGCGATCGAAGACCGCGACGGCGGGGCTACGCAGCGGCGCAAGATGGGGGCGCTGGCGGGCCCGGGCGTCATTTTCTACGGCCTGGCGGTCACGTTCATGGCGACCGACTGGGTGCTTTCCATCGACCCGCACTGGTATTCCACCATGTACGGGCTGCTGTTGATCGCCGGGCAGGCGCTTTCCTCGATGGCCTTCCTGATCACCGTGATGGTGTTCCTGGCGGCGCGCAAACCGGTGTCGGATCTGCTCACGCCGCGCCACCTGCACGACCTGGGAAAGCTGATGTTCGCGCTGGTGATGCTGTGGGCGTATTTTTCGTTTTCGCAATTCCTCATCATCTGGGCGGGCAACCTGCCGGAGGAGATTCCCTGGTACCTGGTGCGGCTGCACGGCGGCTGGCAATACGTGGGCCTGCTGATCGTCATCGGTCACTTTGCGCTGCCGTTCGCGCTGTTGTTGTCGCGCGACCTGAAGCGCAATTTCAAGCTGCTGCGCAACATCGCGCTGTTCGTTCTGGTGATGCGGGTGGTGGATATTTACTGGCAGGTGGCGCCCGATTTTCTCAAGGGATCCTTCGGGCTGAGCTGGATGGACTTCAGCGCCGTGCTGGGGTTGGGCGGCATCTGGCTGGCATACTTCCTCATGCAGCTGGAGAAGCGGCCACTGCTGCCGGTGCACGACCCGCACCTGACGGAGGCTTTGGAACATGGCCGAGAATAAACACGGCAAGCACGCCGAACGGGACGCGCCGCTCGATCTGAGCCGCCCCGAGCTGCGCCACGAGCGCACCGACGCCGACGTCTGGGCGCTGAGCAAGTTTGCCATCGCGCTGCTGCTGCTGTGTATTGCGTCGCTGGGCGCGGTGTATGGGCTTTTCCGGTATTTTGAGAGCAAATACGGCGGAGTGCTGCCGCGAGCCACGCAGACGCTGGACCTGGATGCGCGCGGCCTGCCGCCGGCGCCGCAGCTGGAAGTGAGCGAGAAAGAGGACTTGGCGGCACAGCACGCGGCCGAGAACCAGGTGTTGACCAGCTACGGCTGGGTGGACCGGGAACACGGCATCGTGCGGATTCCGATTGACCGGGCCATCGATCTGCTGGCGGCGAGCAACCTGCCAGCGCGCCAGACCCAGGAGCCGGAGACCGCGGCCACGGGAGTGAGCCTTCCCACGGCATCCGGTCTCGGCCTCAAGATGCAGCAGCCGGGCGGCCCGCTGGCCGGAAAAATGTCCGGGGCACCGGCGGCAGCGACGGCGCCGACGACAAAAGGCCCCGAGGGGAAGAAGAAATGAGGCGGCTAGGCTTGCAGCGGGGCCGGTGGATGGAGGTGCTGTGCACAGGCTTGCTTTGCGCCGCGGCGGCGCTTGGGCAACCGGGCCAGCCTGCGCCGATGCAGGCTTCTTACAGCCTGCAGGATTCGAACTTGAAGCCGGCGCTGCCAGGCTCGCTGGTGGGAGTCGGCATCGACCAGAAGCTGGATGCGCAGGTTCCGCTGGGGACCATGCTGCGCGACGAAGCGGGCCGCGAAGTGCCGCTGTCGACGTTTTTCCAGAGCGGCAAGCCGGTGCTGCTGGCGCCGGTCTATTACCGCTGCCCTATGCTGTGCACGCAGATCCTGAGCGGAATGGAGAGCGCGCTGAAAGTGGTCTCGCTCGATCCGGGCAAGGATTTTGAGGTGGTTGCGATCAGCTTCGATCCCAAGGATACGCCCGAGATCGCGGCGGCCAAGAAGCAGAACTACCTGCGGCGGTACCGCCGGCCCGGCACCGCCAACGGCTGGCACTTTCTGACCGGCGAAGAGGCCAACGTCCGCGCGCTGACCGACGCGATCGGGTTTCATTACAAGTACGATCCCAAGACCGACCAGTACGCGCACGCCAGCGCCATCATGATCCTGACCCCGGAGGGCAGGGTGTCGAAGTATTTCTACGGCGTGGAATATTCCCCGCGCGATATCCGCCTGGGCCTGGTGGATGCGTCGCACAACAAGATCGGCACGCCGGTGGATGAAGTTTTGCTGTTCTGCTTCCACTACGATCCGGCGACCGGCAAGTACGGCGCGGTCGCTATGAACCTGCTGCGGATTTCGGCGGCGGCGTTTCTGCTGGTGGGCGGGATGGCAATCGTGATCGCTTTGCGCCGCGACTCGCGCGGGCGGCAAGGCATGAGGCAGGCTGGACAAGCACGAACATGAATCTTCTCCCGGAACAGGCGTCGAATTTCGCTGCTGACGTAGACCATTTGCTGTACTACCTGGTCGCGGTATCGGTGTTCTTCACCGTGCTGATTTTCGCGGCCATCTTTTACTTCGCGATCCGCTACCGGCGGCGTTCGGAAAACGAACTGCCGGAGCCGGTGCACGCCAGCCTGGCGCTGGAGATCGCGTGGTCGGTGATTCCTTTCGGCCTGACGATGATCATGTTCGGATGGGGGGCCAACATCTTTTTTAAGGAGAGCCGCCCGCCCAAGGACGCGATGCAGGTTTACGTGGTGGCCAAGCAGTGGATGTGGAAGCTGCAGCACATGGAAGGGCAGCGCGAGATCAACGAGCTGCATATTCCGGTGGGGCGGCCGGTGAAGCTGGTGATGACATCGGAGGATGCGATCCACAGCTTCTTTGTGCCCGCGTTCCGCACCAAGCAGGACGTGGTGCCGGGCCGCTACTCCACCACGTGGTTCACCGCCACCAAGCCGGGAAAATATCATTTGTTCTGCGCCGAATACTGCGGCACCAAGCACTCCGGCATGACGGGCTGGATTTACGCCATGGAGCCGCAGGATTACCAGGCGTGGCTGAGCGGCGGCCGGTCATTCGGATCGCTGGCGGACAACGGCGAGAAGCTGTTCCAGGACCTGGCCTGCGGCAATTGCCACAAAGTGGATGGCTCGGGCCGCTGCCCCAGCCTGGCGGGGCTATTTGGGAGGAGCGTGCAGCTGGCGGACGGCCGGACCATCAAGGCGGACGAAGCCTACCTGCGCGAATCCATTCTGCAGCCCAACGCGAAGATCGTAGCCGGGTACCAGCCGCTGATGCCCACCTTCCAGGGGCTGGTGACCGAGGAAGGCGTGCTGCAACTGATCGAATACATCAAATCTCTTACGCCGCAGCCGGGGGCCGCGACCGGAACGACTCCGGGGGAGATCAACGTGAACCCGGGCGCCGCCACACCGGCGCTCAGCAACCATTAGCCATTATGAATACCGCTGCGATCGAAGAACGCGAGCATTACCTGAACGCCGGCTACACCCTGAAAAGCTGGCTTCTCACCAAGGATCACAAGCGCATCGCGATCCTGTATCTCATCACCGTAACCTTCTTCTTCTTCATCGGCGGCATTTTCGCTTCGCTGATCCGCGTCGAGCTGCTCACGCCGCAGGGCAACCTGGTTTCTTCAGAGACCTATAACAAGCTGTTCACGATGCACGGGATCGCGATGATTTTCTTCTTCCTGATCCCCTCGATACCGGCGACGCTGGGCAATTTCTTCCTACCGATGATGATCGGCGCGCGCGACCTGGCATTTCCGCGCATCAACCTGCTGAGCTGGTACCTGCTGGTGATCGGCGGCGGCTTCGCGCTGTTTTCGATGCTGGCCGGCGGCGTGGATACCGGCTGGACGTTTTACACGCCGTACAGCACGACGTATTCCAATACGTGGGTCATCTCCACCGCCCTAGGCATTTTCGTGGCGGGCTTTTCCTCGATTCTGACGGGGCTCAACTTCATTGTCACCGTGCATCGCATGCGGGCGCCCGGCATGACGTGGTTCCGCATGCCGCTGTTCGTCTGGGCCAACTACGCCACGGCCGTGATCCAGGTGCTGGGGACGCCGGTGATCGCGGTGACGATCGTGCTCGTGTTTTGCGAGCGCGTCTTCCACATCGGCATCTTCGACCCGGCGCTGGGCGGCGACCCGGTGCTGTTCCAGCACATGTTCTGGTTCTATTCGCACCCGGCGGTATACATCATGGTGCTGCCGGCGATGGGTGTGATCAGCGAAATCATCTCGGTATACTCGCGCAAGCCGGTGTTCGGCTACCATTTCGTCGCCTTCTCGAGCATGGCGATCGCCGTGATCGGCTTCCTGGTCTGGGGCCACCACCTGTTCGTCAGCACGCAGTCGGTGTACGCCGGGCTGGTGTTTTCGTTCCTCAGTTACTTCGTGGCGATCCCGTCCGCGGTGAAGGTCTTTAACTGGACCGCGACCCTGTACAAGGGCTCCATTTCCTACGCCACGCCCATGCTGTATGCGTTCGGCTTCATCGGCCTGTTCACCATCGGCGGCCTCACCGGGCTGTTTGTGGCCAGCCTGGGCTTCGATGTGCACGTGACCGATACATACTTCGTGGTGGCGCACTTCCACTACGTGATGGTGGGCGGCACGATCATGGCGTTTTTGGGCGGGCTGCATTACTGGTGGCCCAAGATGACGGGGCGGATGTATCCGGAGAACTGGGCGAAGCTTTCGGCGGCCATCATCTTCGTGGGGTTCAACCTGACGTTCTTCCCGCAGTTCATTCTGGGATATCTCGGGATGCCGCGGCGCTACCACGTCTATCCGGAGGAATTCCAGGTGCTACACGTGCTGTCGACGGCGGGCGCTTCCGTGCTGGCGGTGGGCTACCTGCTCCCGATGGTTTACTTCATGTGGTCACTGCGCTACGGCGAAGTGGCGGGGGGCAACCCGTGGGGCGCGACCGGCCTGGAATGGAAGACGCAGTCGCCGCCGCCGGTGCACAATTTTGACGAAATCCCGGTGGTGACGCACGAGGCTTACGATTACAGCACCGTGGCAAAAGAGGTGATCGAAGTTGGCTGAACAGGCTCACGCTCACGAGGAATCGCTCGCGCTGCGCGAGCAGTTCGATACCGCCGAACAGCAGAAGGAATCCTCCACCTTCGGGATGTGGATCTTCCTCATCACGGAAGTGATGTTCTTCGGCGGCCTCTTTCTGGCATACACGATTTACCGCAACACGTATCCGACGGTGTTCGGAATGGCGTCGACGTCGCTCAACGCGGTGATCGGAGCGCTCAACACCGCGGTCCTGCTGTGCAGCAGTTTCACGATGGTAATGGCGGTGCGCGCGGCGCAGCTGGGAAAGCGCAAAGCGATCATCATTTTCCTGATTCTGACCCTGTTGCTGGGGCTGGTCTTCCTGGGAGTCAAGGCGTACGAGTGGAACGAGAAATACGTGGAGCATCACATTCCCGGCGCGCACTTCCATTTCGAAGGCACGGCGGAGCAGGGCCCGGCGCAGCTGTTCTTCTCGCTTTATTTCGCCATGACGGGCCTGCACGCGCTGCACATGGTGGTGGGCGCGGGCATCCTGTCCTGGCTGCTGTATCACGCAGCGCGGGGGCGGTTCACGGCCGAGTACATGACGCCGGTGGATATCGCCGGCCTGTACTGGCACTTCGTCGACATCATCTGGATTTTTCTGTTTCCCCTGCTGTACCTGATTGACCGGCACATGAAATAGCCATGAGCGAACACGTCGATTCCGTCAAGACTTATACGGCCGTCTGGCTGATCCTGCTGATTCTCACCGGCGTCACCACGGCGGTTGCCTACGTGGATCTGGGCGCCTTCAGCGTGATGGTGGCGCTCTTCATCGCCGCCGTCAAGATGCTGCTGGTGGCGCTGTTCTTCATGCACATGCGGCACAGCACGAAGCTGACGCAACTGGCGGCCGCGGGCGCGTTTCTGTGGCTGTTCATCATGATGGCATTCACGCTGGCCGATGTATGGACGCGGGGGCTGGTGGGCACGCCGGGGCGGTAGGCGGGGGCAAACGGGAAAACGACGGGGGTAAGAAACCGGCGGCAAGACCGCCGGCGCTACCAAGAAGAGCCGAGACGACTCTCGGCTCAGCAGGCTGACAGCCTGTGCCACGATTAAAACGCGCGAGGGAGGGGCGGGGCTGCCAGGAGCACGGGCGAAGCGCCGATGCTCACAGTGGTTCCCTCGATCGGCGTGCCGTTGCCGAAGATGTCGTGCTGGGACGTGGCGTGCAGGCCGGCCTGGATGGGGAACTGCACCGTGGCGAATGGATTCCACACAATCAGCGCGTGATTGCCGGCGGCCAGGGTCAGCCCGATCTGCCACGTGCCCGAGGAATCGATGGAAGCGCCGGTGAGCGAGGCGCCGTGCAGCCAGTTGAGCAGGATGCCGAACGCGCGGCCGGCTTCGGTGAGCACTCGCGGGTCATTCTCTTCGGTGCCGACGTAGAAGGTGGTCGCCTTGCCCCAGGCATACCAGTCGAAGCGGATGGAACCGAAGGCGAGGTGGACGAGATACTTGCGCACCAGGTAGGCGGCCGCCAGATCCTCCGGGGCGGTGGTGTTGTCGCCGGTGGCTCCTTCGGTGGCCCAGACGGGAATCGAACTGACGCCGTGCGCGGCCATCACCAGGTTGACGTTGGCGATCGCGGCCGCGGCTGACTCCGGCGGCGTTTCGTAAAAGTGATAGGCGATCTGGTCGATATTGGATGCGATGCCGGCTTGCAGGAGCTGGTCCAGGTAGCCAGCCTCATAAGGCGCGGGCGAAAGAACCGTATTGCCCGGGTCGACGGATTTGAGAATGCTGTAGGCTTCGGCAGTAAGCTCCGCCAGTTCGGCCACGGTGCCGGTGTAATAGGTAGGATCGTTTGGCTCGTTCCAGATCTCGTAATAGCGGATGCGGCCCTTGTAGCGCTGGGCGACGGCGGTGATGTAGTCGCGCCAGTACTGATTATCGGTGGGTGGAGCGGGAGCTCCCGCTCCGACGTAATTGACGTCGTCGGGATTGGTGGAGGCCCAGGGAGGCGTCTGGCCGAGGGTGAGCAGAATGTCCTGGACGCCGTGCTGCTCCGCGGCGGCCACCCAGGTGTCCAGCGGCTCCCAGTTCCATACGCCCTGCACGGGCTCGAGCGACGTCCACGACGTGCCGGAGTCCCACAGGCGCAGGGTGCCGAATCTGGCGGCAGGCCAGGGTACGCCGCCGGTGACCGGGGCGCCGGTGGAGTCTGTGAACTGCACATCGTCCACCCAGAACGTGCCAGGTTGCGTCGCTTGGAACATGAGCAGGATACTGCCGGTATCGTTCACCTGCCCGCTGACGGAGAATTGCTGCCAGGTGCTGGTGAGCGCGGCCTGCGTCTGCCCGCCGTAATGGGTGTAGGGCGAATTGGCGTCCTGCAGAATGAGGTTGACGGTCATTCCGGTGTCGCCCCGCAACCAGGCGCTGAGGGTGTAGGTTTGACCCGGAATCACGGTCATCGATTCCGCCAGCTGCACAGCATCGCCGGGGGGAACGGCTTGCACGCTGACCTTTTGGGAGGCGGCGCCGCTGTGCGGGTTACTGGAGTCCTGGGAATAGGCGACGGTGGGGTTGGGAACGCCCCACGAAGAGTTATCGTACCAGTTGACCGCGATCTGGCCCGAGATCGGGTTATTCACTCCGGCCGAAACATAAGGCGGTTCGAAGCCGCTATTGAGAAGGCGGCTCTGCAGGAAGTTCTCCACGTGCATGCCGAAGAACGAGGCCGGAATGGGGCCGATACGGGGCGCGGGTGAGACCGCGCCGGGCGCGAAAGACAGCGCGAAGTCATCCGCCCAGACGGTGCCGGGAGCGTCGATCACGACCATCAGATAGGCGGTCTCGTTGGTGGTGATATAGCCGGTGGTGGTGAGCTGCTGCCAGTCCGCGGCCAGGGCCAGCGAGCTTTGGATGTAGGCGGCATAGGGCGCGGCGGCCTGCTGGACCACCAGCGAAGCCTGCAGGCCGGGATCGCCGCGCAGCCAGACGGAGGCGGTATAGATGTTGCCGGCCTGCAATGGGAACTGCTGGTAGAACTGCACGCGGCCGGTGCCGACGCTGGTCACCACCACCTTCTGGCACGCCAGTCCGCTATGCGGGTCGTTGTTCTCTTCGGAGTATTGGACCGTGGGGTTGGCCCAAGCCGAATTGTCGCTCCAGCCGTTGGCCAGCTCACCGGAAATGGCGCCGCCGTTCAGATTGACGGCGCTGTACGGCGCTTCCATGCCCGGGTTCACCAGGTCTACCGGCGTGGATGCGAGCGCCGCGGAGGCGCAGAGGGCGGCGGCCGCGAGCGCGGCGCAGCGCCCGGCGGTGGTTTCAGGGCCGCGGCCACTGGAATATTGCAGAATGACCGGAAGCGTGCGCCCGCCGTAGCCCGCGGGGGCCGCGGGGGCCGCGGTACGCCGCCACCAGAAACCCACCTCAGTCAAGCGGATACTCACCTCCCACTTACTTCCATTATGAGCTGCCGGGTATGAGCTGCCGGGCACTCTACTTTGGCAGGCGATGTACCGCGGGTCGCACCGGGAGAGAAGCGGCTCCAAAGCTCCTGCAAAGCTTGACAGGTCCCGGTTCTCCAGTACATACTTGACACGATTTGTTTTAGCCATCCTTTCCGCCGCCGGCCGGCGCCGGCGGTCCAGTGTGGGAAACAGAACGTTGGAGGAAGCTGATGAAGCAATGCCTGGTTCTAGCGGCTCGCGCGTCCGGTCCGGCGCGCATGGCGCTGGCGATCTTACTACTCAGCTCTGCGGGACTAAAGGCCTCGACTTCGATCTGCGCCTCGGTGGGCGGTAACCTGGTATTGAACTGCGGCTTCGAGACGGGGGACTTCACGAACTGGACCGTGGGCGGCGCGGTCTCGGGTGGTTTTGACGGAAACTTTTTCGGCGTGCAGGGCGATCTGAACAACCCGCCTTTGGGCGCGCCCGTGCTGGGGCCGGTGAACAGCGGCGATTGGGCCGCGTATTTCGGAACCGACGTCACGCAGACGATCGCCCCGATTACGCTGAGCCAGACGCTGACGGGCCCGGCCGGCGTTCTCTACACGATCTCCTTTTACATCGATCAGAACGCGCTGTCGTCGGACAATCTGTTCAGCGTGACTTTCGGCGGCGACGCCATCACCAGCGTGACCAACATGGCGCCGACGGGCGGCTATGCGTTCGAGACGTTCACCTATGGCGACACCAGCGTGGTCAACCCGGTGCTGGAGTTCTCGTTTCAGAATCTACCGGACTATTTCTTTTTGGATGACGTGGCGGTGACCACGTCCACGCCGGAGCCTTCCGGAATGCTGCCGGGCAGTTTCGCCCTGGGGCTGCTGTTGCTGGCCGGGCTGAGGCGGCGCGCGCTCGCGGCGGGAAAACGCGGAAATTGACACACTTCGGGAGGGAACCGGCATGAGGCCGAACAGGAACTGGCTGAAACTGCCGCTGGCGGTGCTGGCGTGCGGAGCGCTGGCCATTCAGGCGCAGAATCTGATTACGCAGCCCATCAACACCGCCGTGCGCGTGACGCTGGCGGGCAATACCAGGCCGGAAGCCACGCCGGCCAGCGACCTGGGCCCGGTGGCGGACAGCCTCGTGCTGCCGCACCTGCAGCTCCTGCTGGGACGGAGCGCCGCGCAACAGGCAGCGCTGGACTCGTTTCTGGCGAGCCTGAACAATCCGCAGTCGCCGAACTTTCACCAGTGGATCACCGCCGCCCAGTTCGCGCAGCGATTCGGGCTTTCGGCGCAGGACCTGAACACGATCAGCGGATGGCTCCGCTCGGAGGGCTTCACGGTCAATCTGACTTACCCGCACGGCGCGATCGATTTCACGGGCACGGCGGCGCAGGTGCGTTCCGCCTTCGGCACGCAGATCGTCAACCTGAGTGTAGACGGGGTGGCGCACATCGCCAACATTTCCGATCCCAGCATTCCGGCGGCCCTGGCGCCAGCGGTGAAGGGCGTGGTCTCGCTGCATGACTTCCGGCCGCATTCCAACGCCATCCCGGTTTCACCGGAGTACACGTACACCAGCGGCAGTTCCACCGAATACGCGCTGGTGCCCCAAGACGTGGCGACCATCTACAACCTGAGCCCGTTGTTCTCGGCGGGAATATCGGGCCGCGGCCAATCGATTGTGCTGATCGAGGACACCTTTTTATATTCGCTGGGAGACTGGACCACGTTCCGCAAGACGTTCGGTTTGTCGCTCGCATATCCATACGCCACGCTGACGCAGGTGGCGCCGGCGCCGTCCAGCGGTCCGAATAACTGCACCACGCCGACGGTCAACGCGGATGACGGCGAAGCGACGATCGATGTCGAGTATGCGTCTGCCGCGGCGCCGAACGCCACCATCATTCTGGCCGCCTGCGCCAGCAGCACAACCTTCGGCGGGCTGATCGCGCTGGAGAACCTGCTGACGCAATCGAGCCTGCCGTCGGTGGTGAGCATCAGCTACGGGGAAGCCGAGGCGGTGAACGGCGCGGCCAACAACGCGGCGTACGCGGCCGCGTATTCGCTGGCCGTCAGCGAAGGGGTGTCGATTTTCGTATCCTCCGGCGACGAGGGCGCGGCCAGCGCAGACGCCAACGCCAAGTTCTCCACCCACGGCATCGGGGTGAGCGGCTTCGCTTCGACTCCTTACGATGTTTCGGTGGGCGGCACCGATTTCAGCGATACTTACCAGGGTGTGAACACGACTTACTGGAATGCCGCTAACTCGTCCAATTACGGTTCGGCTCTATCTTACATTCCCGAGATTCCCTGGAACGATTCCTGCGCCAGCCAGTTGATCGCCCAGTTCGTCAGCGGGTCCAGCGTGACGTACGGCTTCGGTGGATTCTGTAACAGCCTCAAGGGGAGAACCACTTATCGCACGACCGCGTCCGGGAGCGGCGGGCCCAGCGGCTGCGCCACTGGCGCTCCTGCCACCGGCGGAGTCGTCGGCGGGACCTGCGCCGGGTACGCCAAGCCGAGCTGGCAATCGGGCCTGTTCGGCAACCCGGCCGACTCGGTGCGCGACATTCCCGATGTGTCGCTGTTCGCCGCCAATGGGGTCTGGGGCCACTATTACGTGGTCTGCTTTTCGGACCCGAGCAACGGGGGCAAGCCGTGCCTGGGCGCGCCGAGCGGATGGTCGGGATTCGGCGGCACTTCGATCTCGTCGCCGATCATGGCGGGCATTCAGGCGCTGATCAACCAGTACACCGGCTCGTTGTGGGGCAATCCGAACACGGTGCTCTACCAGCTGGCCAACAACGAGTACGGCGTCAGCGGCACCACGGCCTGTAATTCGAGCCTCGGCAATGGCGCCGCCAGCAGCTGCATCTTCTATGACGTCACGCTGGGCGACATGGACATCCCCTGCACGGGGACCAACAACTGCTTCCGGCCCTCCGGCACCTACGGCGTGCTTTCGACCTCGAACTCGGCCTACCAGCTGGCATACGGAACCACCTCCGGTTGGGACTTCGCCACCGGTATCGGCTCCGTGAACGCCTACAACCTGGTGACGCAGTGGATGACGGGCGTGGAAGCAGTGTCGCAGAGGTAATCGGGGCTAGACGGGGGGCGGAGGGATTGCCGATCGACTCCGCGCTGCGTTGGCGAACAAAGATCACGCAGTTCGCCAGG
>Ga0181535_10004184_pt1 | contig 16240 bp, 10 predicted proteins | sample PEATcosm2014_Bin_44_FD_119774 | JGI IMG/M metagenome (GOLD analysis project Ga0181535, IMG submission 119774) | Peatland microbial communities from MTU Mesocosm Facility, Houghton, MI, USA - PEATcosm2014_Bin17_30_metaG | ecosystem: Environmental > Terrestrial > Soil > Wetlands > Peat | place... | reverse complement strand
CTCTGCGGTACACTCCGCCGAACAGTCCCTTGACCCTCCTCGCCAGCGCGGAAGCGACGGAAGTCATTGTAAGCGTCGAGGATTGCGGGCCGGGTATTTCCGAACAGGAACAGCGGAAAGTATTCGAAAAGTTTTACCGAGGAAAAGATCAGCGGGAGAGGATACCGGGAACGGGCATGGGCCTTACAATTGCAAGAGAGATTGTGCGCGCCCACCACGGCCGGATCTGGGTGGAGAGCGAACCCGGGAAAGGGGCCAGATTTTCCTTCTCGGTCCCGCGCGCTCTTAGGGAGCCTTTACTGTGACCAGCGCCAGGATTTTAGTTGTTGATGATGAACCGCAGATTCGCCGCGTGATGCGCACGACACTAGTGGCCCGCGGGTATATGGTTTCGACCGCGCGCAGCGGCGAGGAAGCGCTGGAAAAGGTTCGTGAAGAGCGTTTCGACCTGGTGCTCCTCGACATGAATATGCCGGGAATCGGAGGCATGGAAGCGTGCCGCATGCTTCGCTCCCATAGTGATATTCCCATCGTGATCCTTTCCATTCGCAATGCGGAAAAGGAAAAGGTTGATGCCCTGGATGCCGGGGCGGATGACTACGTGACCAAACCCTTCAGCATGCCGGAACTCTTGGCGCGCATCCGGGCAGCCCTCCGCCGCGCGCCACTGCTAAGTACCGGCACGCCCGATTTGGTGAACCTGGGCGCCACCGAAATCAATTTCGTCGCTCGCCGGGTCACCGTGAACGATAAGGAGGTGCGGCTGACGCCGAAAGAGTTTGATCTTCTCCGCTACCTCGCCAGCAATCCCGACGAGGTCATTCCCCACGCCAAGCTTCTTCAGGCGGTATGGGGGCCGGATTATGGCGAAGAAGTGGAGTACCTTCGCGTGTTCATCAACCAGCTTCGCAAAAAGATCGAGCCGGACCCCTCTCACCCCTCGTACCTCCTGACGGAACCCTGGGTTGGCTACCGATTTAGTCCCCCCAAGAAGGCCTAACGAAATTTTGACCAAGTCTTTATGGATTCTTTACGCCCTAGGAACGACAATCGAATTGGAACTTTCCATGGAAACCCAATCCGGTACATATAAAGGTGATGGCGCTTTACGAAGTGCCTTATACTTTACCCTTGGGCGAGCCTGCGCTACCGGTGGAATTCCTGGAGGGTAAGGCCTCCGAAAGGCTGGGCCACCTAAACTTCGCGGAGCTGAGGTGATATCGCCGTGTTGGACTTTACTTACGTTCTAGTCGCCGTCTTGTTCTTTGTCGCTTGCTGGATTTTCACCACCGCGTGTGACCGGCTATAGGAGACCGTTCGATGGACTACATCATTGCTGGCATTACCGCCTTGTTGCTTTTTGCTTATCTCGTGTATGCGCTGCTGCGGCCGGAACGGTTCTGAGAGGACACCATGACCCCGAATGGCATTTTGAATCTTTTGATTTATTCCGTCCTGATCCTGCTGGTCACGAAACCGCTGGGCGTCTTCATGACCAAACTTTTCGCGGGCGAGAGGACTTTTCTCCATCCCGTGCTGCGCCCGCTGGAGAAGCTGACCTACCGCCTGTGCCGCATCCATGAGAATTCCGAGCAGCGCTGGACCCAGTATGCGGCGTCGCTGATCGCCTTCAGTGTGATGGGATTCATCTTCGCGTATGTGATTCAGCGGCTCCAGGGTTTTCTGCCCCTGAATCTGTTGCACTTCGGGACCTCGAAGGCGCCCGGCAGCGCGACGCCTGTAACTCCTGATCTTGCCTTCAACACAGCGGTCAGCTTCGTCAGCAACACGAACTGGCAGAACTATGGGGGCGAGACAACGTATAGCCATTTTGTGCAAATGACCGCGCTCACCGTGCAGAATTTCCTCTCTGCCGCGGCCGGCGTGGCCGTTTCCATTGCCCTGATTCGGGGCATTGCGCGCAAGCAGGTCAACAATATCGGCAACTTCTGGGTGGACACGGTGCGAGCTACGCTTTATATCTTTCTGCCGCTCTCGTTAGTGGGCGCCCTCTTCCTTTGCTCGCAAGGTGTGATTCAGAATTTTAAGGGAAATACGAGCGTCCAAACGGTGGAAGGCGCGACCCAGACCATCGCGCAGGGCCCCGTGGCTTCCCAAGAGGCCATCAAAATGGTGGGAACCAACGGCGGAGGGTTCTTTAATGCCAATTCGGCTCATCCTTTTGAGAACCCAACACCACTGACCAATCTAATCCAGCTCATCATGATCTTCGCGATCCCTGCCGGCCTCACTTACACCTTCGGCACGATGGTAGGTGACAAGCGCCAGGGCTGGGCGCTGTTTGGGGCTATGGGCGTTCTGTTCCTAGCGGGCGTGCTCGTCTGCAATCCGGCTGAGCAGAAAGGCAACCCGAAACTCGCCATGCTCGGCCTCGAGACCAAAGCCGGCCACATGCAAACGGGTGGAAACATGGAAGGAAAGGAAGTGCGCTTCGGCATCGCCAGCTCCGCGCTGTTTGCCGTAGTCACCACTGACGCAAGTTGCGGCGCTGTGAACAGCATGCACGACAGCTTCACCCCACTTGGGGGCCTCGTTCCGCTCTTCAACATTCAGCTTGGAGAGGTGGTCTTTGGCGGAGTGGGGGCGGGCATTAAAGGCATGTTGCTTTTCGCCATCCTGGCGGTCTTCATTGCCGGACTGATGGTTGGACGCACACCGGAATACATTGGAAAGAAAATCGAGCAGAAGGAAGTGAAGATGGCGATGCTCGCGCTCATCATCATGGCCGCCAACATCCTCATCTTTACGGGAATCAGCTCGGTGGCCAAATTCAAACAGAATGGCTACTGGAATCCTCCCGGCGCCGCCACCGCCAATCTTACCAACAATGGCCCACACGGTTTTAGTGAGATCCTTTACGCCTACACCAGCACCAATGGAAACAACGGGAGCGCGTTTGGAGGCCTGAGCGGCAACACCCCGTGGTACAACTTCAGTCTGGGCTTGGCCATGCTGATCGGGCGCTTTCTTTTCATCATTCCCATGCTGGCCGTGGCGGGAAGCCTGGCGGGGAAGAGGAAGATTCCTGTCACGGATGGAACCTTGCCCACGCATGGCCCTCTGTTCGTCGGATTGCTGATTGGCACGGTGATTATCGTCGGGGCGCTGACCTACTTCCCGGCCCTGTCGCTTGGCCCCATCGTTGAGCACTTCCTGATGCAGCAAGGAAAACTCTTTTCGATGGTCTCTTTCTCGATTTGGAGCTGATTTTATGGGAACTGTCGTAGCCCCGCCGGTTATTGACGAAACCGAGCTTCTTCCGAAGAGGCTGGCGCACTCACGCCCGCTCTTCGATCCGCCCATTGTCAAGAGGGCGACGCGCGATTCATTCCTGAAGTTGAATCCCGTCACCCTCGCCGCGAATCCGGTCATGTTCGTGGTGGAAGTGGGAGCGGCGCTGACCACGGTCTTCATGGTGCGCGATATTTTCGTCCACGCCCCTGGCATCGGTTTCTCGTTACAGATCACCCTATGGCTGTGGTTCACGGTGCTCTTCGCCAACTTTGCCGAGGCGATGGCGGAAGCGCGGGGCAAGGCCCAGGCCGACACTTTACGCAAAACCAAAACCGATTCCATGGCCCGGAGGATCCTTTGTTCCGGGGCAACGGAAACCGTTCCCGCCTCCAAGCTGCGCGCCCAGGACATTGTGATGTGCCAGGTGGGCGACATCATTCCGGGCGACGGTGAAGTGATCGATGGCATCGCCACGGTGGATGAGTCCGTTATTACCGGTGAGAGCGCGCCTGTAATCCGCGAATCGGGTGGAGACCGCAGCGCGGTGACGGGGGGTACCAGAGTCCTTTCCGATCAGGTCACAATTCGAATTACCTCCAATCCCGGCGAAACTTTTTTGGACCGCATGATTGCACTGGTGGAGGGCGCCGAGCGGCAGAAAACGCCCAATGAAATTGCGCTCAACATCCTGATTGCCGGCTTAACGCTGATCTTTCTTCTGGCGGTTGTGACCCTGCAGCCCTTTTCCGCGTACGCCGTAAGCTCGGCCGGCACTGGGGAGATTCCGAGCGTGGCCGTACTGGTATCGCTTTTGGTTTGCCTGATTCCCACCACCATCGGCGGCTTGCTGTCCGCGATCGGCATCGCCGGCATGGACCGCGTGATCCAGCACAACGTGCTGGCTATGAGCGGCAAAGCGGTGGAAGCTGCCGGCGATGTAAATACCTTGCTTTTGGACAAGACGGGTACGATCACTTTAGGCAATCGCCAAGCGGTGGAATTCTCGCCGGTCGAGGGAGTCACTGGCGCGGAGCTCGCGGATGCGGCGCAACTCGCGAGCCTGGCGGATGAAACCCCAGAAGGCCGCTCCATTGTGGTGCTCGCCAAGCAAGCATATAGCCTGCGCGGACGCGACGTTTCTGAACACGAGGCCCACTTCATCCCCTTTTCCGCCTACACGCGCATGAGTGGCGTTGACATTGACGGCCGCCGCCTGCGCAAGGGGGCCACCGATGCCATCGTGCAGTTCGTAACGGACAAGGGCGGCCCCGTCCCCCCCAACTTCGTCGAAATGTCGGATCGCATTTCGCGCACAGGCGGCACGCCGCTCGCCGTGGCCGATGGCGACCGTCTGCTCGGGATCGTTCACCTGAAAGATATCGTCAAGGGGGGTATGCGCGAGCGCCTGCAACAATTGCGGGCCATGGGAATTCGCTCCGTGATGATCACCGGGGATAATCCCTTGACGGCGGCGGCGATTGCCAACGAAGCCGGCGTGGATGACTTCCTGGCGCAAGCGACGCCCAAAGATAAGATGGAGTACATCAAGAAAGAACAATTGCAGGGCCGGCTTGTCGCCATGACCGGTGACGGGACCAACGACGCCCCGGCACTCGCCCAAGCCGATGTGGGTGTGGCAATGAACACGGGCACGATGGCCGCCAAGGAAGCCGGAAACATGGTGGACTTGGACAGCAACCCCACAAAGCTGATTGAGATTGTAGCGATCGGGAAACAACTCCTGATCACTCGCGGCGCACTCACCACCTTCTCCATTGCCAATGACGTGGCGAAATACTTCGCCATCATTCCGGCGATGTTCATGGCTACGTACCCGGCACTGAACGCACTAAACATCATGCATTTGCATACTCCCCGGAGCGCTGTCCTGGCGGCAGTAATTTTCAATGCGCTGATCATTATCGCGCTGGTGCCTTTGGCGCTGCGCGGCGTCAAGTATCGGCCGGAGAGCGCCGCCAATATGCTGCGGAGAAATCTGCTGATTTACGGTATCGGCGGGATCATTGCTCCCTTCCCGGGGATCTGGCTGATCGACCGATTGCTCGGTTTGTTGCACCTCGCGTAGGGCCGGGAGGCGCTCGGCCTTGCCATGGGGCCGAACCGGCCTCGGCCTTACAATGGGCACGAGCTGCCCTCGCCCAAACAATGGAGCGGGCCGTGCTCAGCCAAGGCCGAACGCCGTTCCGCCCTGCTAGGAGATTTCATGCGTTACCAAATTGGTCCAGCATTCCGCATCACGCTCTTCATGACCATTCTCACTGGTTTGATCTATCCCGGAATTGTCACCGGCTTTTGCCAACTCCTTTTCGCGCACCGCGCCAACGGCAGTTTAGTGGAGGTCGGTGGGAAGGTCGCTGGCTCAGAACTGATCGGCCAGAATTTTACCAAGCCGGAATACTTCCACCCTCGGCCATCGGCGGCCGGCAACGATGGGTACGACGCCAGCGCCTCCAATGCCTCGAACTACGGGCCTACCAATCAGAAGTTGATCGATCGAGTCAAGGGCGACATTGCCAAGTTCCGCCGCGAGAATCCTGGCTATGAAGGCCCCATCCCGGCGGACCTTCTCACTGCCTCTGCCAGTGGCTTGGATCCCGACATTAGTCCCGCCTCCGCCCTCGTCCAGGCCCCGCGTGTCGCCCAGGCCCGCGCCATTAACGTAGATCAACTCAAGCAGCTCATCGAGGCGCACACTGAGGGGCGGCAATGGGGTTTTCTGGGCGAGCCCCGCGTCAACGTGCTCCTTCTGAACCTTGACTTAAACCAGAAATTTCCGCTCGGCAAACCCTAAGCAGAATTCTTAAGGACACGTCGGCGAGCATGCGTTGCACGGAGCTCACGAACACGTCCGCGTGATGCTTACTCGATGATGAATTCAGCCCAACACTTTCTGATATTCAGGCCGTCCCTTCGCAATTGAGTGTGGTAAATTGGATTTGCGCGCCCCAATTCTACGGGGTGTCCGTCTTGTCGCCAGAACGCTCCGATAGTAAACTTCAAACTGGGAGATATCCGCCTATATGCCGACCGAGTTTGACCGCCGACCTAATCCGGAACTGCTCCTGAAGCAGTTGGACGGGCAGGACGAGCAGCTCCAGCACGAGCGGTTAAAAGTCTTTCTTGGCTATGCCTCGGGAGTCGGAAAATCTTTTCGAATGCTGGATGAGGGGCGGCGGCGCCGAGCGCGCGGCCAAGATGTGGTCATTGGCGCCATTCAGAAGGACCTGCCTGCCGAACTCGTACATCTGTTGGAAACAATGGAGGTCATTCCGCTCAAGAAAATCGGCGATGGCGAGGCCATGGATGTGGAGGCCATTTTGCGCCGGCGTCCGCAAGTCTGCCTGGTGGACGGAGTCGCTTACAACAATCCGCCCGGCGCCAAGAACTGCGAGCGCTGGCAGGATGTGGAAGAACTTCTGGCCGCTGGAATCATCGTGATAACATCCCTCAACCTCCAGCACATCGAGGAGCGCCGCAAAGCGGTGGAGAGGATTACGGGAAAGCGTGCTACGGATACCGTCCCCGAGCGTTTCCTTTATAACGCCAATGAAATTGTCATCGTAGATGTTCCTCCGGAGCTGCTCCTGGAGCGTGCCGGGCAGCCGTCCTCGACGCCTACGGTTGCGGCGGATACGCCGCGTCGGCTTTCCGCGTTGCGGGAGATCGCCTTGCTCCTTGCCGCCGAAGTGGTTGACCGTCAGCTTGAGGATTACCTGCTCGCTCACGGCATCGAGCAGCTTTGGGGTACGCAGGAACGCATCCTTGTTTACATGACGCGGGGCGCGAACGCCCATGCCATGATCGCCAGCGGAAGACGTAATGTCGACCGCTTCCACGGAGAGCTTTTCGCCGTGTACATCCGCGATGACCGGCATTCCGAGAAAGATGAAGAAAGGCTTCAGGAACTGCTCAAGGAAGCTGGGCAGATCGGGGCGCAGACCGCGGCTCTTGATGGGTACGACCCGATTGAAGCTCTGATGGATTTTGCGCGTACGCACCGGATTACCCAGATCTTTGTCGGCCATCCCAGCCGCGTTCACTGGTGGGATCGCTTTCTGGGCGGCCCCTTGGATCGGCTGATCCGTGCGGCGGAAGGAATCGACGTGCGTGTGTTTCCGCATTGAACAAGCGATCAGCTACCAGCTTTCAGCTCTCAGGCGATTGTTTGTCCCTCCCCTTCGGGGAACAAGGCTGAAGCGGGATTGTTGGTCGCTAAAGACTGAGAGCTGATAGCTGAAAGCTGCGAGCTAACCATGGACTCCACATCTCACAATCGCGGCAGGCTCAAGATGTACCTGGGGTTTGCCGCGGGCGTAGGAAAAACCTACCAAATGCTGACGGATGCCCACGAGTTGGTTAAGCGGGGCGTGGACGTCGTGATCGGTTACATCGAGCCTCATGGCCGCAAAGATACGATCGCCCAAGCGCAGGGGCTGGACCTGATCCCGAGATGCAAAATGGAATATCGGGGAGCGATTTTCGAGGAGATGGATTTGCAAGCCATCCTCAACCGCCACCCCGAGGTGTGCGTGGTGGATGAACTGGCGCATACCAACGTTCCGGGCTGCAACCATTTGAAACGCTGGGAGTGTGTTTTGGAACTGTTAGAGGCTGGAATCGATGTCATGACCACCGTGAATATCCAGCATCTCGAGAGCCTGAACGATCAGATCAAGGATATGACCGGCGTGCAAGTCCGCGAGACGATCCCCGATTGGGTCATGAAACAAGCCGACGAAGTCGTCATGGTGGATCTGACCCCGCGCGCACTCATCAATCGGTTGGAGCGTGGCGTGGTTTATCCGCCGGAGAAAGCCCAGCGCGCGCTGCAGAATTTCTTCAAGGAATCCACGCTTGTCGCTTTGCGGGAAATCGCCTTGCGGCAGACCGCGCACGAAGTGGAAATCCGGCAAGTGACATTACCCGAATCCAACAACGAAGCACAGGCCACGGTGGAGGAAAACGCCAATGCGGAAGGCAGTGATGATTACAGCCCAGCCGACCGCATTCTCGTTTACGTCACGGAGCATCCCTCCACCGCCATGCTCATCCGCCGCGGCCGGAGAGTGGCGGATTATCTCCAGGCCGACTGCTTCGCCGTGTTCGTCCATGCCGAATTGGATTTCAATGCCTTGCCGACAACCAAACGCGAAGCCGTGGAGCGCCACCTCAATTTTGCGCGCAACCTTCACATCGAAACCCGGGTCCTGCAAGGCGAGGATATCGCCATAACTTTGCTCGATTTCGCCCGGCTCCGCAACATTACGCAGATTTTCATGGTGCGCCCCCAGTATTCTCCCTGGGAGGGGTTCATTGGACGAAACCTGATCCACCGAATCGTTCGCCATGCCCGCGATATGCAAGTGACTATCGTCGCCGAACGCCACCCCAACCGCCGGGAGTAACGGGCCTTGATTAGCAGCCCGCCCTAGATACGCCAGCCTTGGCAGATAGGTTTAAACTGACAGACCGTGGTGCGGTAAGGTCGGAAAAGGAGACCCGTGATGAAACGCCGCGAATTCATTTCCGCTCTGGGGTTCGGCAGTTACTTTCTCATGGCCAGCGCCGGCGGACTCAGGGCCGCGCCCGCCCCGATTGCTGTCCCGGGAGAAGAATCGGGAAGCCGCCGTGCGAAGATCGGATGCGTAAGCTGGAACTTCCATAGTCTCGCTCCCGGCGCCCATCCCGAGGAGGCCATCGATATCATTGGCAGCCTGGGCTTCGAAGGCGTGGAACTCATCGCCAACTCGCGAATGGATGTCGACGAATACTGGACTGACGCGACCATTGACCGCATCAGAAAACAACTCGAACGGAACCACCTGGTAGTGAACCAGTATCCGTTCTTCCAACCCGTAGTGGAGGGGCTCACCAGCACCCAAGCGGATGAGCGGAAAGTCAGCCTTGATTACTTCGAAAAGGGATGCGTCATTGCCAAGAAGCTGGGCGCCCCGATGGTCAACATCGTGGCCCCCTGGGCGCGCGAACTCTCATCCACCGCCGGCTACCTGCCCCGCTACTTCATGGACGATGGTAAACCGGGCGAGAAGTTCCACATCGAAATTGCTCCGGGATACGACTATGACCAACTCTGGAGCCTTTTCGTCGTGACCATCAAGGCTTGCCTGGAGCGCGCGAAGGCGCATGGAATGAGGTTTTCCATTGAGAACCACACCCACACCATGATGCCCGTCAGCGACAGCTTTCTGCGCCTGTGGGACTCCGTTCACGACCCCGCCTTCGGTTTCAACCTCGACTGCGGATGGGCCATGAACCAGCGCGAGTACCCGCCCGTGGCCATTTACAAGACGCGCCACCACCTCATGAACCTCCATGCGCGCGATATTGACGCCAGGATGCGTGATTATGTGCCGATCGGTGAAGGTGTGATGGATCTGAAAGCAATCGCCGACGCGGTGAAAGCGATTGGCTTCCGAGGTTTTCTCTCCCTGGAGCAGGACGGCGCTGCGAACGAAATGAAAGAAGTTTGCCACCGCTATATCAGCCTCATGAAAGAGTATCTGGCGTAGTGCGGTCTCACGGACTGCCTGAATTGTTCGGGCGCACGGAGTCTAACGCTCGTGCTGATCGTGTCCTCAAAATGGTAATGCTTTCCCGAAACTAAAATCCCATCCCCGCGATAACGATTTTTATTTTCTTTCAATAACTTCTGCTACAATAGCCGCCCTTGTAGGACTCGCCGGTAAAATGGGCGCGCGCGGGATTGCGTCCCGGCCTTCTTACCTCGCACCGATTCCCGCAGTGAGTTGTCCTCATGCTCTTTAAAACTTTAAGTGCCTCTGTCTTCGGGATTGATGCCTATCCGGTGGAGGTGGAAGTCGATATCACCGCCGGCAAATCCATGTTCCTAACCGTTGGCTTGCCTGATGCAGCCGTGCGCGAAAGCAGCGAGCGGATCAGGTCCGCTATCAAAAACTGTGGTCTCGCATTTCCATGGCAGACCATCACGGTCAACCTTGCGCCCGCCGACGTAAAGAAGGAAGGCTCGGGATTCGATTTGCCCATCGCGCTGGGGATCCTGGGAACAACGGGCGTGCTGCTGAAGACGGAATTGAAGGATACTCTCTTCCTCGGTGAACTGTCTCTCGATGGCAGCCTGCGGCCAATCAAAGGCGCGCTTTCCATTGCCACGATGGCACGGCAAAAGGGTCTTCACAAACTCGTGCTGCCACTCGAGAATGCGGCGGAAGCCGCCGTGGTGCAGGGCGTGGACGTCTATGGCCTGCGCTCGCTCCCCGAGGCTTTGGACCTGATCAATGAAACGCGCGAGTTCACCCCCGTCCACGTCAACACCGCGGCGATGCTCGCGCAGGCCAGCCAATACACCGTGGACTTTCGCGACGTCAAAGGACAACTCCACGCCAAACGCGCCATCGAGGTGGCCACCGCCGGCGGGCACAACATCCTGATGATCGGGCCGCCGGGCGCGGGCAAAACCATGCTGGCCAAACGCATTCCCACCATCCTGCCCCCGCTTACCTTCGATGAAGCGATTCAGACCACCAAAATTCACAGCGTCGCGGGGGTGCTGGAAGCGGGTGCGGGGCTGATGGGAGTCCGACCCTACCGTTCTCCCCATCACACCATTTCCGATGCCGGATTGATTGGCGGTGGCGTCATTCCGCGGCCTGGTGAGGTCAGCCTGGCTCACAACGGCGTTCTGTTTCTCGATGAGCTGCCCGAGTTCCAACGCAACGTCCTGGAAGTGTTGCGGCAACCCCTGGAAGATGGAATGGTCACGATCGCCCGCGCGGCCATGACCTTAACTTTCCCCGCGCGTTTCATGCTGGCCGCGGCGATGAATCCCTGTCCCTGCGGGTTCTTCAACGACCCCTCGCGCGAATGCACGTGCACTCCACCGCTGATTCAGCGCTATGTTTCCAAGATTTCCGGGCCGCTGCTCGACCGCATCGACATTCACATCGACATGCCCGCCGTGCGATTTCAGGAGTTGCGCCAGGAAGCGGGGGGAGAGTCTTCCGACGTTATTCGCGCTCGCGTTATCAAAGCGCGCGAACGCCAATTGGAACGCTTCCAGGGCGAGAAGATTTACTGCAACGCGCAGATGAGCTCGCGGCAAATTCGCAAGTACTGCGACATTGCCCCGGATAGCGAGCGGATGCTGGAAAGCGCCATGAACCGCCTGGGCCTCTCCGCGCGCGCCCACGATCGAATTCTGAAAGTCGCGCGCACTATCGCGGACCTCGAGGCGGCAGAAAACATCAGCAGCGACCACCTTTCCGAAGCCATCCAGTACCGCTCGCTCGACCGCAGCTACTGGACGTAACTTGTCCTTCGGGACGTGGCCGAACTGCACTGGCGAAGGCCAGGAGGCCCTCATGCCGGTGCTGCCCCTCCGAGGGTTCACAGAAAAAAACGCACTGTCACCGCCAAAAAAGCCCGAGGCCTGTGACGATTTTGCTTGACAAACGGCAGTCGAGTAGTCTATGATTGTAAGATGAGATTTGTATGCTTCGCCACTGTGGGACGAAAGGACTCGCGCCTCCAGCCCAAGTGCTACTTTTTGCCCCTTGTGCCGCTGCCATTTGAGAAATTCAATTTGACCGTTTGCGGCTCGGTTCGAGCAAATACAAAAACATGAAAAATGAAGGTAGCTCCTGAGATGTTATTGAAAACAAAGGGCGGCACTCTGACAGTTTGTCACCTACCCTGAGAAGTCATTGAATTGAAATGGGTTATTAGAAACCCTGAGATGTTATTGGAAACAATCAAGATAGCAGCACTGCGAGCACCCCAATCGGCCGAGTTGCCTCTCCTCCTGAGATGTTATAGCAAACAGAGCCACTTCTGCCCCGCAGATTTCCACGCGTGATTTCTGACCACTTTTTCATATATTCTTACCAACCGGAAAGCGAGGAATACAAAAAAATGTCTAAGCGCTTGGTGGTCTTCACGGAAAGGGATGGAGGTCCAGTCGCAGGTCTTGACGAGGAATTGATTCGGCAAAGCGGGGGGAGTGTTAAGTACGGGAGGGCGGCGGATGAGCGTGGGCGCGTGCAAATGGCCGAGCATGCAGACGTCCTCGTGTTAGGGGGCGCGCGCCTGACGCGCGAATTTTTTGCCTCCGTGCCGAGTCTGAAAGGCGTCGTGCGCCTCGGCATCGGTTATGACAACGTCGATCTGGATGCCGCAACCGACCATGGAATTGCGGTAGCAAACGTTCCGGACTTTTGTTCGGATGAGGTCGCGGAGCATGCCATTGGACTTACCTTGGCGGTGCTGCGCAAGATCGTCCTGGCCGACCGAAAAGTGCGGCAGGGCCAATGGGTTCCGGGAATGGACGGCCTGATGCTGCCCATGCGTCGCCTCAGCGGCCAGACACTTGGGCTGATCGGCTTCGGGAAAATCGGACAATGCCTGGCTCGGAAGGCTCGGGGGTTAGGTGTGAAGGTCATCGCCTACGATCCCTACGCGAGTGCGGAGGCGGCACAAGCAGCCGGTGTCCCATTGATGAGCCTGGAAGAGTTGCTGCCCCAAACGGATATCCTTTCGCTGCACGTGCCGGGGACCCCGGAGACTCGAAACCTAGTGAACGCCCACACGCTGGCGCTGCTCAAGCCGCGAGCGATTCTCATCAACGTGGCGCGCGGTCCGGTTGTGGACGAAGTCGCTCTCTGCGCCGCGCTCGCTTCCGGCCGGTTGGCCGGGGCCGGGCTGGATGTGCTGCAACAGGAACCCATCCGTCTGCCCCATCCGCTGACGGAATTTGAAAACGTGGTGATCACCTGCCACTACGCGTCGTTGAGCGAGGAATCGTACGCCAGCTTGCGGCGGCAAGTTTCCGAACAAGCGGCGCAAATTCTCCGGGGAGAATTCCCGCGGAACCTCGTCAATGTCCAGGTGAAGGATTTGCCGCAGTGCCGACTGCGTCCTGGCAATGTAAAGTAGGAATCTTCGACTTCGAGACTCACGGCGGCGTTGGCGACGAGGTCTTGTCCTGAGGCGGTGGAACAATTCCCAAACCGCGCGCGGGATCCCCGCGGCCGCCGCTCGCGCCAACCAGGCTTTCTTGCTCCGCGCGCTTTTCCGATTGCACTTGTTGCGCGAGCGCGAGTTCCCGGCGGAAGTCATCCATCCGCTCCAACTTCTTATAAGTCTGCGCAAGCAAGTAGTGAGGCTCGGGGTGAGTTGCGTCCAGCCGGATGGCTTCTTGAAATTGCGGTACGGCGTCCTGGTAGCGGCCCAGTTTTTCCAGAGTCTTCGCCAAGTCCACGCGCGAGCGGTAATCCTTGGGCAACTCGACCACCAGCTCCTGCAAAATGGGCAGGGCCAACTGCGGCTTTAAATCGGTCAGGTAGGTGTCCGCGAGATAGTACTTGGCCTCGGTGAAGTGAGGATCGAGCCGCAGTGCCTCCTGCAGCTCGCTCACTGCTTCATCATACTGGCGCAGCTTCCAGCACATGAAACCCAACGAGAAACGCACCGTAGCGTCGCTGGGCAATTGTTTCTTGGCTTCCTCGAATTCGTCGCGGGCTTTTTCGTACGACCCCTCGCCGTCGTAAGCCTGCCCGCGCAGGATGCGCACCCAAGGCGAGCCCGGGTCGAGCGCTTCCAGGCGCTTAAATCCATCGAGGGCCTTGTCGAATTGTTTTGTCTGGATGTACGCCCGGACCAGCAGGTAGTTTGAGCTGAGGTCGCCCGGATTGAGTTCGGCGGCCTTTTCCAGCACGGGGACAGCCTTGGCGTAATCATCCTGGCCGACCAGCGCGACTCCCAGCACCTCCTGTGCCTGGAAGCTGGAGGGATCGATTTGCGCGGCTTTCTCGAGGGGAGGCGCGGCGGATCTGTAATCCTGCATTTTAACGAAAGCAATTCCGAGATTGAGGTTGGTCCCGAATTCGCCAGGGTTAATCTTCAGCGCCTGGTGGTAATAGGAAATACCCTCGGGAAACCTTCCTTGTCTCACGCGCAAGGCTCCCAGAGCATTCAGTGCAGGGATGGAGCGCGGATCAATTTTCAGTATCTTTTGATATTCCGCCGCTGCGGAATCCCACTGGCCCTGGGCTTCAAAGTTTTCGGCGCGCGCAGCCAAATCCATGATCGATGCTTGAGGCGTTGTTTGCGCGGCTGGGGAAACCGCGGCAGGGACGAAGGAGAAGAGAACCATCAATCCCAATGCCCGGCCTGCGCGCTGTGAGTTCGTCGACCAGTCCGTGCTTTTCCCTGGAATCATGTCCCCTCAGAGAACGAATTTTATCACTCTTCAGGTTAGCGCCTCTATGGCGTATCGGTATTGCGCATAGTGTATTGCGCATCGTTGTCACGCGCTCTCGTGGCCTGCTATGATTTGCGATGATGATCAGCCGTTATGCCGGCATTGTGGTAGTAGCAGTCTTGAGCCCGTTAATGGCACTCGCGGGGAGCAGCGCAACTCCCGCGAACGATCATCCCCAATCCATCGTCTTGATTTCTGTCGACACTTTACGCGCCGACCATTTGAGCTGCTACGGATACCGCCGCACCCCGACGCCGCACATTGACGCGATCGCGCAAGGCGGCACGCTCTTCTCGGCGATTGAATCCCAGGTTCCGCTGACCTTTCCTTCGCACGTATCGCTTTTCACTTCCTCCTTTCCCTTCTTCAACGGCATTGAGGATAACGCTGAGGCGCTCCGGCCCAATGCCGTGACGCTCGCCACCCTCTTGCAATCGCGCGGATACCGCACCGGGGCATTCGTCGGCGGCTTCGCGCTCGACCGTCGATTTGGTTTGAACCAGGGCTTCGACGACTACAACAGCAATTTCGCCCGCCAACGCCAAGGGGAGCCGGACTCCGGCGATGTCAAGCGTTTAGGGGCCGAGGTGGTTGCGGACGCGGTGGAATGGCTGCAAGCAGATCCCGCTCGTCCGTTTTTCCTCTTCCTTCATCTTTACGACCTTCACACTCCTTACAACCTTCCCGCCAGCTACCGCGCCCGCTACGGGACCGGATACGACGCGGAACTCCGCTACGTCGATGAGCAATTGGGGGTCTTTTGGGAGGCCTTGCGCCAGCGCCATCTGCTGGACAAGACGCTGGTCGTCTTTGTTTCGGATCACGGTGAGAGCCTGGGCGAGCACGGGGAAAAAACGCACGGTTTCTTTATCTATCAGAGCACCGTGTGGGTGCCGCTGATCATTCACTGGCCGCAAGGAACCGCGGATTATCCCCCGAAGGTGGGCAATCCCGCCAGCCTGATGGACGTGGCGCCGACCATCCTCCAAATCGCAGGGATGCCCATTCCACGTGAGTTTCAAGGCCGCAGTCTGCTGGAGATGTTGCGTCCGGGGTCGCCGGAACCCACGCGCGATATTTATAGCGAGAGCCTCTACGCCCATCATCACTTTGGGTGCGCATCGCTGCGCAGCTTGCGGACGGGAAGCTACGTTTACATCCAGGCTCCCAAGCCGGAGCTCTACGACCTGGTTGCTGACCCCGGCGAGAGCAAAAACCTTTACGCGCAGAAACATTCGCTGGCGCTCGCTGCGCAGGAAAAACTGGATTCGCTTCGCGCGCGGTTTCGAACCGATCATCCCCTCGGCGGGAAAGCGCTCGACCCCGAGGCCGTTGCTCGTCTCAGTTCGCTCGGGTATGTCGCCGTCAGCACTCAGCATGAGGAGGCGCCTGATGCCGGTGCTGACCCCAAGGATCGGATTGCGGAATTTGAAGACTATGGCCGGGCAGTCATCCTCTCCTCCGCCGGCCATGTCGAGGAGTCAAACATTCTTCTCGAAAAGCTTCTGGCGCAGCATCCGGAGCTTTTGGATTTGCGCATGAGTCTGGGGCTGAACGATCAGCAATTGCGCCGCCAGGACGATGCGGCCCGCGAGTTTCGACAAATCCTGAAAACCGATCCGCTCAACGTTCAGGCGCATTTCGACTTGGGGTTGAGCCTCTACGACCTCCACCAAACGGACGATGCGGCGAAAGAACTTCAGGCCG
>Ga0181535_10004182_pt1 | contig 16244 bp, 15 predicted proteins | sample PEATcosm2014_Bin_44_FD_119774 | JGI IMG/M metagenome (GOLD analysis project Ga0181535, IMG submission 119774) | Peatland microbial communities from MTU Mesocosm Facility, Houghton, MI, USA - PEATcosm2014_Bin17_30_metaG | ecosystem: Environmental > Terrestrial > Soil > Wetlands > Peat | place... | reverse complement strand
CGTCACCTACTGCTGCAACAAGGAAGTGGTCTTTGACTACCTGCGCGACAAACTTGCGCTCGGGCAGATCGGCGATTCCCTGCGCCTGCAGTCGGAATACCTTTACACGGGGAACGCGAGAGAGGAAAGGCTCCTTTTGCGGGGGTTGCACTTCGCCATTTGCGACGAAGCCGACAGCCTGCTCGTCGATGAGGCCCGCACGCCGCTCATCATCTCGGGAACCGGGCAGGGGGGAGACGAGGAAGAGAACTTCCTGGCCGAAGTGCTCTCTGTTGCCCGGACGCTCGTCGAGGGCAAACATTACACCATCGACCGGCACGAAAACACCATCGATCTCACGGGTGCGGGCGAGGAACGGATCGCCGACGCCGGGACGTCTCTCGGGCGTGCCTGGGCGGGGTCTATCCGGCGAAACGACGCGATTCGAAAGGCCCTCACGGCCCTGTACGTCTTCATGCCGGACGTTCACTACCTGGTAAGGGATGGAAAGGTGCAAATCATCGACGAGTACACAGGGAGGCTGATGCCCGACAGGTCCTGGGAGCGGGGCATCCACCAGCTCATCGAACTCAAGGAGGGGTGCGAGGTCACCCGGCGGCTCGAATCGCTGGCGCGGATCACCTATCAGCGTTTTTTCCGGAGATACCTGCACCTCTGCGGCATGACGGGGACGGCCTGGGAGATAAGGTGGGAGCTCTGGATGGTCTACGGCCTTCCGGTGGTCAAGATTCCAACCAATCGGCCGTGCATACGGAAGCGGCTGCCCGGCCGCGTTCTGCCGTCGCGCGACGAGAAATACCAGGCGATATTGAAGCGGGTCGGGGAACTGACCGGGACGGGAAGGCCGGTTCTTGTTGGCACCCCCTCTCTGGAGGTCTCAGAGCGGCTCAGCGAGGTATTTACCGCGGCAGGAGTCGCCCACCGGGTTCTGAACGCGAAGAACGATCGGGAGGAGGCGTCCATCGTCGCCGAGGCTGGCAGAGCGCGGGCTGTTACGATTGCCACCAATATGGCGGGCCGTGGGACCGACATCAAGCTTAGCGAGGAGGTGCGGAAGAACTGCGGTCTGCATGTGATTGTGAGCGAGCGCCACGATGCGGGACGCATAGACCGGCAGCTCGCAGGGAGATGCGCCAGACAGGGTGATCCGGGGAGCTTTGAATTCTACTATTCTGCCGAGGATGTGCTCCTTGAAGGCAACCGGGCCGGGCTTGCCGGGTGGGCCGTGAAGCTGTATCCCCAGACTGCCCCCCTGTGGGGGTTTTTCATTTATTCGGCCATCAACCACAGCCAGAAAAGAACGGAACGGGCCCATTCACACATTCGGCACGAGGTCCTCAAGCAGGACGAGAGAATGGACACTCTACTTTCCTTTTCAGGTCCGAGCGAATAGGTTCGGCGAACACAACATGCTAGGAAATAAAGGGGGAGTATGCGAAGAACTGATGGATTGCTGCTTTTAGCGATGGTATTTGCGATATCCGTGCCGGCAGTCGCCACTGCGGGAGGGGGCGAATCCTTCGAAGGCATGATGGAGCCCCATGTCACGGTGAATGTGGCCGCCCAGGTTTCCGGCATTGTGGAAGAGGTGTTGGTGCAGCGGGGTGCCATCGTCGCCAAGGGGCAGGTGCTCGCCACGCTCCGCGCCGGGGTCGAAAAAGCAGACGTGGAACAGGCTACCGCCATGCTTGACTTCAACCGCCGTAAGCTTGTCCGCAACCAGGAACTCATCGCCAAGGGAAACATTTCAGCCAACGATGGAGACGAAATGGAGACCGAGATCAGAAAAGATGAGGCGATTCTCCACCAGGCCACCGCAAAGTTGGAGATGAAAACCATCCGGAGCCCCGTGAATGGCGTGGTGGTGAAGGTTGACCTTACGGCGGGAGAATACGTCGGCGAAAAGCCGATCATGATCATTGACCAGATTGATCCTCTCAACGTGGAGGTGGTCGTGCCGGTTTCTAAATACGGGACCATCAAGGTGGGGATGCGCGCGGAGGTGCGGCCGGAAGCGCCCGTAGGCGGAGTTTATACGGGAGAGGTCACGATCGTTGACCGCGTGGTGAACGGCGCGAGCGGCAGCTTCGGGGTCAGAGTGGAATTGCTCAATCCCAACCTCGCGATCCCCTCTGGGCTGAAATGCAACGTCAGGTTCAAGGATCGCAACGTCTCGATCAGATCCGGGGTGCCAAAAGAGCAGGGCGTCGCGTTACCCGTACACCCTTGAGCCTGATGTTTCGGCCGGAACGATTACTGCTTTCGGCCGGTGATGATGTGGAACGGGGTGTCCAGTCGGAGTGTCACGGTCGCGACCTCGGCGAGGCCGAGCGCTTTGAACCGGCTTTCGTACCACGATGAATCCCGGAAGGAGCGGAAAAACAGCAAGAAGGGAAGCGCTGCAAAGGAGATGTCGCCGTTGTCCGATTCAAACGGAGACCGTTCAAAGATGAGAACGCGGCCGCCGGGTTCCAGCGCTCCCACGGCTCTTGAAAGAAACCGCATCGTCTCCCGCTCGGGCCAATCGTGGAGCATGGACTTGAAGGAAATCAGGTCGAACCCTCCTGGAATCGGGTCCACCAACGCGCTTCCTTCCAGGAACTGAACTCTGTCCGCCTCAGGTGTCTCCGCCAGGTGTTCCTTCCCCACGCGGCACACCACGGGAAGGTCCATCACAACGGCGGAGAGCCGTGGGTGCCGCATGCAAGCCCGGCGGGCAAATTCACCACTGTTGCCTCCGATATCGAGCATGCGGTGGTGTTTTGAAAAATCGTAGTGCTCCAGGCAGGCAGGCCCTTCATACCGCGTCAGGCCGGTTGTAATCCTCATCCAACGCCTTGCCGCTTCGCGGTTTTCCTCGGAATCCTGGAGGCACCCGTCGTAGGAAAAGAGACTGAACAGCCGGGAGCGGCGGTGGAACGCCGCCGGGTCTTTCACCAGCGTGGTGAAGTGATCCCCGAAATCGTGGAGGACCAGATCGGCGAAGGAGAGTTTCATCTCGATGTAGTCCCGGTAGCGCAAGGCTGCGAGGAAAATCGGGGTGAGTCGGATTCGATCGTCCCGTTGCTCGATCACCTCGTTCGCTCGAAGCAAACGAAGCAGCATGCTCAGCCCTTTTTCGTCGCAGCCGAGCTTCGAACGCAGTGCGGAAAAAAGCACTGATTCACTCGCCGCAAGGCAATCAATCAGGCCGAGTTCAAAGGCGGACGCAAGACCTCGACTCTTCGCCGCATCCACCATGAACCGTTCCGCACGTAGATAATCGAGGCCCTCAGAATGTGCCATAGTATCCGCTCTTGAGCACGACCAGCTTGTCTTCCTCCATGCGGTAGTCCAGCCCGACATCGAATTCCAGATGGTCCAGCTTCGAGCGGTTCTCTTCGAGGAAACTGATCAGATCGGCGCGGTAATTCATCATTCGCAAGAAAAAAAGGAACTGGTCGAAGCGGATGCCGGCAAAGTAGACGCAGTCGTTCTCCGGTTTGTTGGCCACGCAGATGGTCTTGCAGGCGCGCAACTCGGGGCGCAGAACTTCGTCCAGAGCGATCTTTTTCGTGTCGATATGGGCCGAGCAGGCGATCTTTGCGGCCGTCTCCCGCAACTGCGTGCGGGCATCGAAGAAGAAATAGATGTTTTCGAACTTCGTCCGCGCGGCGGTCAGCGAGTAGCAGATGCCGGAGGAGACGGTGCTGCCGGGATTGCCGATGTAGAGATGAACCTCCTCGATCCCGCGGGTGAAGATGTCTTCGGTGATATCAATCGAAAACATGAAGTAGAAGATGTTTTCGTTCGGTAGGACGGTGGAAGGCGCAAGCGAACGGATCGCTTCGAGGACGCGCGAAAGCGACCTCTCCCGCTCCCGCCTGCGATAGTCGTAGAAATAAAACTCCCACCGCGTCCGGTCCCCCTGCTGCTTGACCCCGAAAACCGTGTGGAACTCCCCAATGGCCTGTCGCAAAAGCGGAATGAGATCGAAAAATCGGCGGTCGGCTCCCGCTGCGCCGAACGACTCGTAAAGAAGGTTCGACGGCTTGAGACGGTTTTCGAGCGATTGAGCGGGCGTGTAAGGCCAGAGGGCGTAATTGAAGAACTTGTCACTTTCCGCGGCATCTTCCAGATCGAATCCCATCTGTCTCATTCTGACCTCATGCTAAGATTCGTTCAAAGCAGTATCCTGGCCCCGACGGCTGAGTGAACTGAACCCCTTGAGTGAGACACGCAGTTAGGGGGGATGCGCCGTTCGCCACTAGATTGTTGCGCCTCCCTACGAACGTTTGGCCTTTTGCTTCTCGCCCAGCACTTCCGGCTTCGTTTTCGGAACGCCCGTGATCGGGCGCAGCAGATCCGGCTCCTCTCCATACCGTTCCCGGTACGCATTCGAAAGGCCCCAACATTTTTCCTCCCTGCACTGGTCCCTGTAAATACAACGGCCGAAACCGCACTGGCCCAGGGTTTGCCAGAATACATCCGGGATGAGGGTCAAAGGGAATTCGTTGTCATTGTGCACCCCGGACGGAACGGGCAGACATTGGGGAAACGCCTTCAGCACAAACCATGTGCCGTTGGACGTGGCGGCATCGGCCATCGCCGGCAGCCGTTTCAGCAGCTCCGGGAGCGATTCGATAAGCACCCGGGATTGATCTCCCATCGGAAAGAAATTCCAGAGGTGCATTTCACGAATGAAGGGTAGCCGGGCGATTTGCGAGAAAAACGGGACGGCGTAGTCGCTGTTGAGCCGCGTCCAGACCGTATTCGTGATGATGCCGATCCCGGTGTGGCGCGAGAGGTTTTCAAGGCCCGCCATGACCTCGCGGAATGCGCCCGGACGGCGGTTGATCGCGTCATGAACCTCCTCCGGTCCGTGCAGACTGATAAAAAACTCGTTCACCCCGGCGTCGATAAGGCGGCGCAAATAGTTAGGATCGGCAAGTCGTCTACCATTGGTCTGGATCTGTATGCGCGAGAACCACGAAAAGGAGGCGGCAAATTTGACGTACCGTTCGAGGTGTTCGAAGGTTGTGACTTCCCCCCCCGAAAGGATGAGGTTCCGTCGCCTGCCGTCGTTTACGAGTTTCACGACGAGCGCCCGGAAGAGGTCGAAGGGGGTCGCTGCGAGCCTGTCTTCCAGGGACGAGAGCATACAGATGGCGCAAGCACTGTTGCACCCGTACCAGATCGGAATGACCGCATAGGAGGAAAAATCAATCCTCTCCGAATCTGCGCCTGGGTTAACCATCAGAGAACTCCTGCTCCATCACCGTTAGTGCCGCTCAACGCCGAAGTGGAAGGTGAAGAAGTCTCTCCCCTCCCTGTCAATTCCGCCCGTGAGATGGCCGAACCTGCTCTTGGCAACGGAATCGAGACGCGCACTGAACTCCTTGCTGGCAAGGGAATAGCGTTCGGCCACGCGAAGGAGCAGCGGGCGAATATCTCCGATGGTGAGGAAGGCGCTGTAGAAGTTCACGTCGAAGGAGTTTCGCGGATTCCCCTCTTCCGTAACTTCCATGTAGTGGAAGCTCTCCTTGAGGCGCGGCATGGCGAGCCGGAGGAAGTAGTCCACGATCTCGAAGGCCCCGGCTCTCTGGCAGCCCGCGAGCAGACCTTGTATCCTCTCGGCCGCATCATCGTAAGAGAGGAGAGGATAGCGGACATATGTGCCGACGGCATGCCTTTTCGCATGAAGCGGGTCCCACTTGTAGCTCGTGTGAACCAGGGCGGGCTCGGTAAGCGTCGGCAAGGGAAACTCCAGGTAAACCTTGTGCATGCCTCCCTTTTCCGACGCCTCAAAGCCGAAGTGAAGGAGGCGGGCCTTGGCAATCGAAGCATCCATCGCTTCCAGGAACGAAGCAGGCGCCCGGAGTTTCTTGCAGAGCTCGATGACCTTACGCCGGTAGTCCTCGCCGAGCATTTTCTTGTTCAGTGTGATCAGAAAGCGGTTGGCAAGCAGGAGTTCCTCGCACATCTTGAAGGAATACTCGTAGCCGTGTGGGACGCCAAGACCGCGGACGAGGTCGTGCAGAAGTTTTCCTCCCACCATTTCCTCGTCGTCAAATCTTTCGCGGACGTCTTCATTTTTTTGGACGGTCTCCGCGAGCACTCTGGCCAGCCGTTTGACCATATGCGGATTGACTACGATGCGCGCAACGATGGGAGCCGGCTCCGCATTTGATATGCCGCCGGTTTCTCCCGAATCGCAAAACTCGAGAGTGATCTCCGGCCGGGTCACCAGAACATCAACCCTGTCCGCTCGGCAAGTGCGCCCGCCGGATGGGTTCCAGACAGTTTTCATCAGCCTTCCAGCTCGATCCGGCGCGAAATCTGCGCCGCGTATGGTTACAAACAATAGTGAAAGAAAAAACATAGCATACGGGGGTAGGTAAAACCATTGGTAATCAAGCATCTCTTGCCTGCCATCCTTCAGTCGAAACTGGGCGGCGAGCGCCTACCGGCGCTCGGCCTTTGCTTATAGTCAAGTAAATCGCTCTTATGTTAGGTAAAAATGCGTTTGGAGGGTAACAGGGCGCTGTAAAGCCGAGAGGTTAATGTCGGATTGTTGCTAAGCGATTGATGATTTGCGAATTACCAGCGGGGAAGGAAATTCGGAAGTGCTGTGATCTCAAATCCCTTCTTCGCCACCACGGCGGAAGAACAGGTGGCGTGGGTACCAAGCACCTGAAGACTGTTTGTTCGCCAGTCCAGCCAGTCGCGGTCGATTGCCGTACTGGCCAGGGCAGCTGATGAAGGCGCACATTAAACCAGTTGCGGCCAAGTCAGGCTTTGGCAACATCGGCTGGCATACGTTCCGGCATAGTTTCTCGTCGTGGGGCAAGCAAATTCTGAAGTTAGAAGAGATTAAAGAACTGTTGCGTCACGAGAACCTGAAAACCACCAGCGAACTCTACGGCGGCCTTTCGCTGGCCGCTAAACGCGACGCGCAGCGGCGTCTCGTGGAATTCGTGAAAAACTCGGCCGCCGCGGATCAGGGGGAGCGTTTCGTCTCCATGCAGCCGGCGACTGACGCAGTGCAGTAGAAATCTGTCCCTAACTGTCCCCCGCAGGGTGCTGAGGACATTTCGTAAGTGTATGAAAAGAAATGGCTCCTCAGGTAGGACTCGAATCAACAACCCTCCGGTTAACAGCCCGCCTCTTTTCACCTGCGCACGTGTGTTTTCAGTGATTTAGCTGGATCCGAAATGCGGTTTTGGAGCCCTTCCGGCGCCCGTTGCGGTGAAGTTTGCGGTGAAGTTCCCGTATCTGCTGAAGTCTGAGTTCGCCGATATTGCAGCTTGACTTCGGCCGAGTGAACCGCCTACCACGATCATCCCCATCCTTGGTCGCGGCTCTCTGCGCAGCTCGAGATAAGAAAGGAAACAGGCCGCCGGGTTCGACGGCCTGAGGCTGATTGATCAATTCCGCCCTATTCAACGGCTGCCCAGCGGCGGCGTAGACTGCGGTGGTTTGCGGGCGTGCGTCGCCTGCTCGAAACTGTAAGCAATCTTCAGCAACTGCGGCTCGCTGAACGGTTGGCCAAGGAATTCAATCCCTACCGGCACACCAATGGGCGCACTCGCCGTCGCGGCAGAAAATCCAGCCGGAACGGTAATCGCCGAAAATCCTGTGAGTGACGCCAGGATGCCATTGCGCTCCGCCTGGTTCATGTCGCCGATCATCACCGGCAGGCGCTTCTGGTGCGGGTAAACCAACGCCACTAGGTTGTCCTTCGCCATGGCATTAGCCAGCCGTACCCGGAGGTCATCGATCTTGACGCGCCGGTCCTTGTAATCCGCTTCGTTCAGCCCGTTGTCGTAGCTCTGCGCCGACACCAGGAACTTTTCCAGCGATGGCTTGTGATAGTTGCCCGTGGCGATGAGCTCGGCCAAAGAGTGCACCGGAGGATTTGGCTGTGCCTTAAGGTAGTCATTCAGGTCGAACTTGTATTCGTACTTTTGCACGTCGAGGTCGGAGGCCAGCTTGCCGGTGTCGAACGCCGCGTCGTTAATTTCTACCAGGATTGCGCCCTGCTTCTTCAGCACTTCTAGCGCATTGGCCATAACGCGATTGACCTCCTGGTGATCCGAGCCGGTTCCGAATAATGTGCGCAGCACGCCGATGCGCGCGCCTTTCAGTCCATTACGGTCAAGAGAAGCGGTGTATGTGCTGGGGATTTTGCCGACGCCAAAAGCGGTCACGGGATCGTCCGGATCATAGCCGGCCATCACATCGAGCATGATGGCGGCGTCGGCTACGGTGCGCGTGATAGGCCCGACGGCATCCTGCGTGAAGGAGACGGGGATGACGCCCGCGCGGCTGATCAAACCGCGTGTGGGACGAATCCCGACCAAGCCATTGGCGGAAGCCGGTGATCGGATCGAGTTTACCGTGTCCGAACCGGTGCCCACGGTCGCGAAGTTAGCGGCCAAAGCCGCACCAGTGCCGCCGGAAGAACCGCCCGGAGTTCGCGTCAGTTCATAGGGATTCTTTGTCTGCCCGCCCAGAGAACTGGCGGTCACTCCCGCCAGTGCCAGCTCATGCATGTTCGCTTTCCCCAGAATCAGCGCTCCGGCTTTACGGAAGCGCACCACGGTGAAGCCATCCTTCGCCGGTTGCATGCCCTTCAGGGCCAACGACCCGCCGGTGGTGGGCATATCGGCGGTATCGAAAACATCCTTCAGCACAAGCGGAATGCACTGCAGCGGCGTGAGCTTGGCGCCGCGCTTGAACGCCTTGTCCATGGCATCAGCCTGCTCCAGCGCCTTGGGATTGACGTACAGCATGGCGTTGATGGCTGGCCCCTGCTGGTCGTACGCCTTGATGCGGTCCAAGTATTGCTGCACGAGGTTTCGGCAAGTCAGCTTGCCGCTCTGCATGGCGCGGTGAATATCGCTGATGGAAGCTTCCATAAGCTGAAATCGCTGCCCTGCGGCATTAGCGGCCATGAGAATCACTCCTATTGCAAGCACGAGAATCTTCATCTGTAGACGCACGGCATGTCCTCCTGGGATTGAATCGGAATTTGCTTTGAGTCTTGAGAACACGGAAGTATACCGGTCACCGGAGAATTTGCAATGCCAATGTCGCCATCGACGATGCAAACTGGGCGATGTTCCCGTTCTGACCCACGCCGGACCAGCAGGTCGCGGAACTGGCTCTTGCCCCGGCGGTCGAGGCTGACGATTTCGCCGTCGATTACCGCCGACCAGTCACTGAATTCGGCGGCTAACCGCTCCGACCAGCGCTGCCGCGTTCTCCAGAGCACAACAAGGCCTCGCTTATTGTGCATGAACTGTGCATGAGACTGGCAGCCTTGTGATGTTTGGCCGCAGGCGCCGGACGGTCACAAATCAACACGGTGCACGGGCCGGAATTGACCTTGCAAGACGGAGGGCGGTTGAGAATCGCCCTGAGATGCGGCAGGCACTGCTTAAGGAGCTGCAGGCCGAATATGATCGGCGCATCGCGAAAGCGGCCTACATCCCGGATCTTAATTTCATAGTAGGGTACCTCGGTATCCGCAGCATTGAGTTGGTGCCCAACAATGTAGCGGCGGCAGGTCTATATCTTTCTTGGGAAGCATAGTACAAGTTCTCGCTGGGGGACATCTTAAAGCCCAGCATAGCCATGACACTCTTCTTGACCTCCATATCCGCCTTGGTCATGAAATTGGCAATGCGATCATCTTCAAGCGCTTCCTCGTTCGCCAGAAGCTAAAGAACGACTCTTCAGGTATCCAGCCGTGCTCCCTGTAGTAGTTAAGAATCTGTCTGCTCCTCACGAATTCCTTGGCACGAGCCTCTGCCTCGGCACCATAGAGAATCTTCGCCTGTTTATCGTTCTGCAGATTCCAGTGGCTGTCTTACAACGTCGGGAACCTGTGGCGCGCGATATTTTGGTCGTCAGAAATGCTAAAAGGAAATTCTGCTTCAGGAGTAGGATTTTGGATAGTTCCGATATTGGGAAAGGGTCACGATGAAACTTCTTCGCCGACAATTTCTCCATCTGGCAGCGGGCGTCGCAGGCGCGGCAGCATTTCCGGTGATCGCACAGGATAAGGCCGAACGACCCATTTCCGCCGCAGGAAGCGGTCAGACTCCGCTCGCCGAAACTCTTGCGCGCTACGCGGACACGCTGAAGTACGAGAATCTGCCGGAGGATGTCGTGCGCATCGCCAAGCGCACGATCCTTGACACAATCGGCTGCGCGTTCGGCGGCTACACGGCGGGACCGAGCAAGATTGCGATCAAGCTCGCGAGCGAAGTCAGCTCAAAGCAGGGCGCGACCATCCTGATCAGCGGCATCAGGACGAGCCCCGACCTCGCGGTTTTCGCCAACGGCGTGATGATTCGATATTTGGATTTCAACGACGCCTTCGTCAGTCTAACTCATGGCGCCGGGCACCCGAGCGATACGATTGCGGCATTGCTGACTTCGGCCGAGTTGACCGGGCGCAGTGGCCGCGATCTCATCACCGCCACCGTGCTCGCTTACGAGGTGTTCTGCAAGATCGCGGATGTCTTTGACTATCTCGGCAACGGCATCGACCATTCGACGATCACGGGCATTGCGGCCGTGGTCGGCGCCGGTCGCCTGATGGGACTGACGGCGGAAGAGATGGTACACGCCATTGGGATCACGGTCGGCGGCAACACCGCGACGCGCCAGGGCCGCGCCGATGCGCTGTCGAACTGGAAGGCCTTCGCGGCGGCCGATGCCTGCCGCAAGGCAATCTTTTCAGTGCAACTCGCACAGAATGGTATGACGGGCCCAAGCAATGTCTTCGAGGGAAGCTACGGTTTTTTCAAGGTGATGGGCCGCAATCCGGTCGCGCCGCCGCAGCTTTGCGAGCCGTTCGGCATCCGCCGTGCTTTCACCAAACGCTTTCCCCTTGGCCAGTTCTCCCAAACCGTCGCGCAAGCCGCCCTGGAAGCACGGCCGTTTTTCAAGAGCCCGGACGATATCCAGGAGGTTAACATCCACGTTTCGCACTCCGCGATCAAGATCATGGCGGACGGACCGGACAAGTGGCGGCCGCAGACGCACGAAACTGCCGATCACAGCATCCCGTATTCGGCGGGCCTCGCGCTGATGTATGGCAAGATCGATCCTGCGTACTACGAGGAGCCTTATTTGCACGACCCGCGCCTAGTCGACCTCGTGAGCCGCGTAAAATGTCTGCCGTCGGCTGAAGCCGACAGAACCGAGAACGAGTTCAATCTCTGCGAGTTCGAGGTTGTTCTGAAATCGGGTGCGCGCAAGACCGTACGCGTCGAGTATCACCGCGGGCACTTCAAGAACCCGATGACCGATGTCGAAATGGAAGAAAAGTTTCGCCTGATGGCGCAAAAGCACATAAGCGCTAATCGCATCGACAATCTGCTGCGCCTCCTCTGGGGGATTGAGCGCGAGCCGCAGGTGAGCACCCTCATCGCGGCGACGCGGGTTTGATTACCGTCGCCGCCATCCCGCTCGGCAGCCGAGGCACTCGTTCTAATTCCTCTTCCGCGAGAACCTGCCGCGTCGTCGTTAGCTGCCTTCGAACCCAGCGAACGCTTCTTGGACAATTGCTTCTGCTGTGGCAACTTCTTGATCCGTCAACTTTGCGAATTCATTCTCGCGACGCTGCTGTCCCAACGCACCATTGTTCTTGCGAATGAACATCACGAGATCCTCGGCGAGACGGTCGGGCATCTCCACGTATTCCATGATTCGCTGCATGGCCTCATCGTGCCGCCGCAAGTAGTCGATCTCCTGCGGTAAATCATGGTCGATGGTCTGCTCGACGCAGCCGTACAAGAATTCCGCATTGTCTGTGCAGTCGAAATAACGGTACAAATCGGCCGTGTCGTTCAGCACCTCAACATTGCGCTGCGGAGTCGGGCGCCACTCGATGAAGTTCATCAGTGGCGAAGAATGGGCTTGCAGGCTCTCGCGATATTGATCGATACGCGTGAGCATCACGGAGGAGACTGGAAACACGATTCCCGGCGGCGTGAACTTGCGCTCCATGAGCACGTGATGAATGAGACAGCGATGGAGTCTGCCGTTGCCGTCCTGAAACGGATGCATGTACACGAAGGCAAATGCGGTTGCCGCCGCCTTGAGCACCGGATCAAGCGTGGAGTCACGCATGCGATCGTTGGCCTCGATCATTCCTGCCATCAGGTCGTTAAGATCGCGTGCGCGCGCGCCAATGAACTCTGGCAAGGGATCGCCCTGATCATCGCGCTGTCCGAGAAACACGCCGTCCGTTCTCAGCCCTGGCTGGATGAAACGCCTGTCCTCGATGAGCACTCCATGCAGTCGGATGATTTCATCCAGCGTTAAAGGAGCTTTTCCGGCCTGAATGACCGCGCGCCCCCAACGCTCCAGCCGGCCGCGCGGGGGGCGTTCTCCTTCAATCGCAAAACTGGCACGACTGTCCGCAAGCAGCAAGAAACTGGCGGCGCGGGCGACGACATTCGCGCCGGTGCGGCCGACGATCTCGTTGGCTTTCTGTCCAAGCTGTCTTTCAAGAAATGCTCTCAAGCGATCCGTTCGCCGAATCACGGGCGAGAACCGTGCCGTCCCCAACAGGTTCTCTCGAACTTTGTGGCGACGCGAAGAGTTGGGTGCACCCGTGAAGTAGGCCTCCGGATCGAGAAGATCGATAGCGGTCAGCGTGGCCGGCGGTTCTGGGATGTCCAGCGTGCGCCCGGTCAAGAGTTCGTAGAACATCCACGCGCGACGAGTCGATACCCCAGTGGGCGCAGAGCGCACGAACTCCTGCACGACATCGGCGGACACGGCTTCAAACACCCGCTTCAAGATGAGTAGGTCTATGCGCTCGTGTCGAAGAGCGAAGCTCAAATGTGATGCGAAATCCTCACCAGGCCAATACCGTTTGTCGAAGACAGACCCGTTTGCGTCTTGCCTCCGGCTTCCGCGAATGTGCTGCTCGGAAACCACAGTCGGACGCCTGACCGGCGCCTTCACGTTCAGCGCGTGAACGAGAGCGGCCCAACCAGCTAACCTGGTGCCGGTCGGTACTGTCTTCTCCTGGAAGACTTGAACTGGACTGGCGTCGATCCGCATGTCGAAAACCTCTTGGTATAAGTCGAAAACAACAGTTAACTATTTAACTATGTCGAAATATAATGTAAACAAGTTGCCGGTCGAAATTCAACATAAATCGTCGAAAACAGGCTTATTAACATTGTTGATGTCGAGAACTTGAGTAAGATTTTACGGACCAAGGCTCCTGGCGCACGTTTACATGAAATTCTTCCCCAGAGTACCCTCATACTGCGGCGAACCGCGCTGCGGGAGCAGGCATGGTTTCGAGAGAGGAGCTTTACGAGCTGGTCTGGTCCACGCCAATGGTTAAAGTGGCCGAAAAGTTCAACGTCTCGGGCAGCTACATGGCTCGGGTCTGTTCGATCTTGCGCGTCCCGCGTCCGGAGCGAGGCTACTGGGCTAAGCTCGCTGTCGGGAAAGCGCCCCAGAAACCTCCATTGCCAGAGGCCCAACCTGGTGACCAACTCAGCTGGTCCCAGGATGGGGAATTGCAATCGCCTCCTCCACCTCGGCTTTTAACGCCGGCGAACTCTCCACGTCGTAAATTGCCGCGCCCCGTGACAGGCATTCACGGACTGATTCGCGACGCCAAGGAACACTACGACGCGGGTTACAAGGTTGATGAAGGCCATCACCTCAGGCCTTACAAAAGGCTGCTGGTCGACGTCACTGCATCGAGGACTGGACTCGAGAAAGCACTCGCTTTCGCAAATGATCTGTTTAACGCACTGGAATCCGCCGGCCACCGTGTGATTATCTCCCCGCCAAACGAGAACTTCTCACGCCCATATGTCGATGAACACGAGCAACTGCCCAAAGCACAAAGCAAGGAGCCCTCTTATAACTACAACCACCTCTGGTCGCCACAACGTCCCACGGTAGTTTATGTCGGCTCGGTCGCGTTTGGTCTTGCCATAATTGAGATGTCAGAGTCGGTTGTCCTTCGCTATGTAGATGGAAAGTACATCCGCGAGTCTGATTACAAGCCATCCAAAGCAGCAGCTCGATATGGCGATCACAGTTGGACAACCACGAAGGATATTCCGCGTGGCCGCCTCCGACTGGTCGTCTACGCGCCGTATCGTGGCGTTTCCTGGTCGATATCTTTTCAGGAGAGCGAGGCTAGAGCACTCACGAAGGACATCCCTAAAATTGTGAAGTCAATCAAGAGCTCCACCGAAGAGTTGGTAAATATGATCAAAGAGGCTGAGCGGCAGGCGGAACTTCAGCGTCAAAAATGGGCGGCAGAACACGAGAGGTGGAAGCAAGAGGAAGACCGCCGCCAAGTGGCCCAGTCCATCAAGGAGAGCCGCGAACAGCTTGATCGGGTGATCCAAGAGTGGGCAAGAGTTATGAGCCTTGAGCAGTTTTTCGAAGGAGTTCAGAGCCGTGCCCAGAATCTTCCTGAAGAGCAACAACAAGAAGTGTTGAAGCGTCTCAAACTGGCCCGCGATTTTGTGGGCACTCAGGATCCGCTGGATTTCTTCCGCTCATGGAAGACACCTGTAGAAAGATACGTACCGCTATCTATGCAGACGTCTCGAGCAAAGGGAGGGGAGGAGGAAGACTGAGCCGCAATGCGGTCCTGTGACGACCCAGTAGCGTAGATGAAGGACACTCATATGGACCGGCACAAAGATGCGGCGTCCGCCTTGACCGAGCACAAGGAGCACACCAATATGAAGCCAAAAAACACGATCTGCCTCTGGTTCGACAAGGACGCGCATGAGGCGGCGCGCTTCTACGCCGTCACCTTTCCGGATAGCAAAGTAACCGCTGTTCACGAGGCTCCCGGTGCCTATCCGGGTGGCAAGAGGGGCGATGTGCTGACGGTGGAGTTCACCGTCTTGGGCATTCCCTGTCTCGGTCTCAACGGCGGCCCGGCGTTCAGGCACACCGAGGCCTTTTCCTTCCAGATCGCGACGGAGAACCAGGAAGAGACGGACCGTTACTGGAACGCGATCATCGGCAATGGCGGCACGGAAGGCCAGTGCGGTTGGTGCAAGGACCGCTGGGGCCTCTCCTGGCAGATCATCCCGCGCACGCTAACCGATGCGCTTGCGGCTGGTGGCGGTGAGGCAAAGCGTGCCTTTGAGGCGATGATGACGATGAAGAAGATCGACATCGCCGCCATCGAGGCAGCGCGGCGAGGCTGACTGCAACACGCCGACAGCTCGCCTCTTTGGACCTGCGCACGTTTGTTTTCAGTGATTTAGCTGGATCCAAAACACCGTTTTGAAGCTCTTTCGGCGCTCTCTGCAGTGAAGTTTGCGGTGAAGTTTTCACCCTCTAATCACCACCAACTTCCGGATCGCCGACGACTCGCTCAGAAACACGCCTCTGGTTTTCCAGAACGCGGTTTCGGGACCATTGGATCGTGCGAATCGGGTCCTTTAACGTTCGCACCGGTCGCCCCAATGCTCAACGCAGCTATCTCTTGTAACCGAACTTGCGCAAAAGGTCATGGCGTGCGGTGATATCCGCGGGACTCTCAACACCTTTCGGAGAATTGCCGTCGATCACACCCATGATGCCGCGGCCCTGTTCGCTGCGGGCAATCACTACCTCAACCGGATTGGCGGTAGCGCAGAAGACAGAGCAGACCTCCGGCACATTGCGGAGGGCGTTTAGCAGATTTATCGGGTAGGCATTACGGACAAGCAGAACAAATGCGTGTCCTGCGCCTAGTGCCTGGGCGTTGCGGATCGCTGCCGCACGGAGTTCATCGTCGTTCCCGTCGGCGCGCGTTAGGCAGGGTCCGGAGCTTTTGTTAAATGCCAACCCAAACTTCGCCTGGGGAACCGTGCCCACTGCGGCTTCATATAAGTCTTCGACGGTCTTGATGAAGTGCGACTGGCCGATGACGATGTTGGTGTCGGCGAGAAATTGCATCTGCACCGATTCGACTTCGAGCATGAAACTCCTCCTTACCTTAATGCAGTGGCTTCGTCTCGGCAGTCTGCCGCGACCATCGTGTAAGCAGCGCCGAAGAAAGTCCTCGATCCAGGAAAACCGGGGCAGCTTGCACAGCCGCCACCTTGAAGGGAGCGACAATCAGATTGGCGTTGTTTATCAGGTGGTCGAGGAAGCTGAGCAGCTTGCCGGTAAAAGCTTCGAAACACGGCTGCAAAATGCTGCACAACAAAGAGCGGGCCATATCGCCCGCTCTTCGTTTATGCCGTAGGTGCCTAACT
>Ga0181535_10004175_pt1 | contig 16257 bp, 12 predicted proteins | sample PEATcosm2014_Bin_44_FD_119774 | JGI IMG/M metagenome (GOLD analysis project Ga0181535, IMG submission 119774) | Peatland microbial communities from MTU Mesocosm Facility, Houghton, MI, USA - PEATcosm2014_Bin17_30_metaG | ecosystem: Environmental > Terrestrial > Soil > Wetlands > Peat | place... | reverse complement strand
GGACAGCGCCGCGGCGCGGGCGTCCATGCCTTCCTCGCGCTGATCGTTGGCGAACACCACCATCAGAATGCTGTTGGAGGTGGCGACGCCGATGCACATGATGGACCCCATCAGCGAAGGCACGCTGAAAGTGGTCTGGGTGACAAACAGGATCCAGACTATTCCGGCCATGGCGCCCGGCAGGGCCATGAGAATGATGAACGGGTCGAGCCAAGACTGGAAATTGACGGCCATCAAGAGGTAGACCAGAACCACCGCGAAGGCCATACCCAGGCCCAGCCGGTAAAAGGAGCTTTGCATGGTGGAATACTGCCCGCGCACATCAATGGTGGTGCCGCGCGGCAGATGGGCTGACGCCTTGTCCACGATGCGGTCCACGGCGGCCCCCACCGAGCCCAGGTCGCGGCGATAGACGTTGGCGTAGATATCGAAGACCGGCGTCACGTTGTAGTGGTTGACAATTTCCGGCGCCACGCCGCGCGCCACGCCGGCCAGGTTGGAGAGCAACTGCGGGCCGCCGGCAGCGGCGCCGGGGTTGCCGTAGGCGGCCGAGCTCTGGCTGGGAGCGGCGCCGGTGGCCGCGTTGCTCCCATTGGCGGTGCCTGCCATGGAATTGGCGGTGTTGAAATTGAAATTCGCGGCCAGGGGAGCGATGGGCGTGCTCATCAGGGCCGACATGCTGTCCATGCGGTATTGCGGCGTCTGCACGGAAACGAAATAGCTCACACCGTTACGCCAGTCTAGCCACTGGGTGGGCGCGATCTGGCTGCTGGAAGCCAGCGAGCTGAGCATGCTGTTGCTGACGTCGCGCTGGGTGAGGCCCACCAGCCCGGCCTTATCGCGGTCGACATTGATATCGATTTCGGGCCAGTCGATCACCTGGTGAATGTGCGGGTCTGCCACGCCGGGAATCCGGGCGATTTGGGTTTCAAGGTCCTCCGCGATCTTGTAGTTGGCCGGCGCGTTGCGCCCGACCACCTGCACGTCAATGGGGGCGGGCAGCCCGAAATTCAAGATCTGGTTGGTGATATTGGCAGCTTCGAAAAAGAATACGGTGTCCGGGAATTTCTGGTTCAGGCGGCGGCGCAGGCGGCCTACGTATTCATCGGTAGGGCCGTGATCCTCGGGCTTGAGGGAGATCAGAATATCGCCGTCGGCCACGCCGAGGGTGGGATTATCGCCGAATGCCAGGTTGAATCCGCCGCTCGGGATGCCGATGTTGTCGATGATGTTGCCGATCTCGCGCGGCGGTATTTCCTGGCGGACTTCGCGCTCGATGGCAGCGAAGAGAGCTTCTGTCTGCTCGATGCGAGTCCCGGCGGGCGCTCGCGCATGCAGCCTCATTTGGCCCGAGTCCACGGTGGGGAAGAAGTCGCGGCCGACCAGGGGCGCCAGCAGCAGCGAGGCGCTCAGGAAGATGGCAAAGCCCGCCAGCACCGGGCCCCGATGATCGAGACACCAATGGAGCAGTCCCGCGTAGGAGCTGCGCATCAGCTCAAAGCGGCGGTTGAACACGTAATGGGTTTTCCAGATAGGACCGGTGCCGCCGGCGGTTTCGCCGTGAGTTCCCTGCGCGTAGAGCTTGGTTTCCGGGCGGAGCATGTAGTGCACCATGTTGGGAATCAGGGTGCGGGAAAGAAGGTAGGAGGCCAGCATGGCGAAAACCACCGCCATGGCAAGGGGGGTGAACAGGTACCTGGCGGCGCCGGTGAGCAGCAGCACGGGAACGAAAACGATGCAGATGGAAAGCGTGGAAACGAAGGCCGGAGCGGCGATCTGCTGGGCGCCATCGAGCACGGCGCGCACCAACGGCTTCTTCATAGCCATGTTGCGGTGGGTGTTCTCGATTTCCACCGTGGCGTCGTCCACCAGGATGCCTACTGCCAGCGCCATGCCGCCTAAGGTCATCACGTTGATGGTGTCGCCCATGGCGTTGAGGGCGATGAGGGAAACCAGGATGGAAAGCGGGATGGAAATGCAGACGATGACGGTGCTGCGCCAGCTTCCCAGAAAGATCAGGATCATCAAGCCGGTAAGGAACGCAGCGGTGACGGCTTCGCGCACCACGCCGTTGATGGCCGCGCGCACAAACAGCGATTGATCAAACAATTGCCGGACGTGCAGCGCCGGGGGCAGGCCGGCGAGAATTTTGGGCAGCGCCTGCTTGACGTTGTTGACCACCGCCAGCGTGGAGGCCTTGCCATTGCGCATCACGGTGAGCAGCGCCCCGCGCGTGCCATTGGTGCGCACGATGCTGGTTTGCACGGAGTAGCCGTCGCGCACCTGAGCCACCTGGCCCAGCCTGACGGTGGCGCCGTTCACCACCTTCAGGGGCAGCGCATTCATCTCGCTCAGGATGCGCGGGCTGGAGTTGAGCTTGACCTGGTAATCCTTGTCGCCGATCTTAATATCGCCCGCGGGCAAAATCAGGTTTTGATTGGCGAGCGCGTTGGAAACATCGGTGGGCGAGAGGTTGTTGGCGAACATCTGCTCCGGAATCAGGTCGACCATGACCTGGCGGAACTTACCGCCGTAGGGCAATGGCACGGCGGCGCCCGGAATGGTGGCAAGCTGGGTGCGGATGAAGTTCTGGCCCAAATCGAACAACTCCTGCTCGCTCAGGGTCTTGCTTTCCAACCCCAGCTGCAGGATGGGGACGCTCGAAGCGTCGTACTTGATGATGTTGGGGGGCGTGGTGCCAGGCGGGAAGATGCGCAGCAGGGTTTGAGCGATGGCCGTCACCTGCGAGAGCGCCACTTCCACCTTGGCGTTGGGCTGAAAATAGACGCGCGTGACGGAAACGCCCGAGTACGACTGCGATTCGATGTGCTCAATGTCATTGACAGTGGTCGTCATGGAGCGCTCGAAGATGAGCACGATGCGCTTTTCCATTTCCTCGGGCGACAGGCCGCCGTAGCCCCACACGATGCTGACCACGGGAATGTCGATGTACGGGAAAATGTCCACCGGCATGGTGATGATTGCGGACACGCCGAGGATGGCGATGAGCAGCGACATCACCACGAAGGTATACGGGCGTCTTAACGCGAGTCTGACGATCCACATGAGGGCTACAGGCTTCCAGCGCGCGGCGCACCAGAGCGCCAGGAGTTGGACGATATACTCAATATTAAACGATCATGCGCGGGCGGGCATGACGCCGGAGAGGGTGGTCGGGGTAGCCCTTTTGGGCTATTCGCGGGCCTTACGCTACCCATACGGATGGGCCACGCGAGCCGCAAAACCGGCAGCCGGGAGGGGGAACTCCAGAGCCAGCCGCGCGCCGCGGGGAACAGGCAAGATGTTGGGAGTCGGTGACAATCTGGCGCTGGCGGTCGATTCGATCCGGTCGCACAAGCTGCGCGCGCTGCTGACGATGGTGGGGCTGACGATGGGGGTGGCCACCCTGATCGCGGTGATGACGCTGGTGCAAGGCGCGAACGTGTACGTGGAACACAAGATCGCCAACCTGGGCACCAACGTCTTCCGCATCGCGCGAACCCCGTTCGTGCTGACCGATTTCAGCGTGCTGACGAAGGCGCTGCGCAACAAGAATCTTTACCTGGACGACGCGCGGGCGCTGGCCGAGGAATGCGAACACTGCCAGGCGGTGGGTGCGGCCGCCAACACCAACATCTCCCTGCGCTACCAGAATCACGAGCTGGACGACGCGGTGCTGTATGGCTACACGCCGTCGATGGCGGGCATCGACACGCGCACGGTGGAGCTGGGACGGTACTTCACCGAAGTGGATGATGCGCACGCGGCGCCGGTGTGCCTGATTGGCGACCGCGTGGCGCAGGAATTCTTCGCCGGCCGCAGCCCGCTGGGCCATCAACTCCGCGCCGGCGCGGCAGAGTTCACGGTGATCGGCACCTTTGAGCGCATCGGCAGTGTGCTGGGGCAGGACCAGGACAACTTCATCGTGGTGCCGCTGCGAACGTGGCTGAAATTCCGCGGACAACGCACCAGCCTGGAGTTGAGCGTGAAGGCGGAAGGCAGCGACAGCATCTTCGCCACGGCGCAGGATGATGCGCGGCGCGTGCTGCGCACCAGACGGCACGTGGCGGCCGGGGCGGATGACGACTTTTACATTGGAACCGCGGCCAGCTACATCTCGCTGTGGCAGAGCATCAGCTCGGCTTTCTTAGCGGTGTTCGTGATGATCAGCTCGATTTCGGCGGTGGTGGGCGGAGTGGTGATCATGAACGTGATGCTGGTAAGCGTGACGGAGCGCACCAAAGAGATCGGCGTGCGGCGCGCGGTGGGCGCCACCCAATCCGACGTGCTGCGCCAGTTTCTAGCCGAGAGCGTGATTCAATGCGTGGCCGGAGGCGTGGTGGGGGTGGGGATCGGATTCGGCTGCGCCATGGCGCTGCGGCAGTTCACGGATTTTCCGGCGTCGGTGCAGGGTTGGGTGGCCGCGCTGGGAGTGACGGTGAGCTCGGTGATCGGATTGTTTTTCGGCATCTATCCGGCGGTGAAAGCTTCGAGGCTTGACCCGGTGGTGGCGCTGCGGGCGGATTGAGGATGACGGGCTCGGCATTCGGCGAAAACCTGCGGATGGCAGTGGACACGCTCCGCTCGCGCAAGATTCGCGCGGCGCTGACGATACTGGGGATCGTCATCGGCGTGACCAGCGTGATTTCCGTGGCGGCCATCATCGACGGGCTCAACGGACTGATCAAGAACCGCATTCAGAGCTTCGGCTCGCGCTCGTTCTTCGTGCTCCGGATCCCACCTGGCTTTACCGGGCTGACGCCGCTGCCGCAGAAAATCCGCATGCGGAAGTATCTGCAGATTGAGGACGCCCGGTATCTGAAGGAGACCGTCCCGGATCTGGATGTCGCCACGGCATTCTCGAACCGCATCAACTTCGGCACCGCGGAACCAGATTCGATCCGCTACGGCGACCAGCACGTGGAGCGCCTGTTCGTGCGCGGCACGCAGCCGGATTACGCGGCGGCGCTGCCGTTGTTTTCGGTGGGCTATGGCCGCTTCATTTCGCCCTTCGACGAAGAACACGCGCGCGACGTGGTGGTGATCGGGGCGGCGATCGCGGATTCGCTGTTTCCGCACATCGATCCGATCGGCAAGCGGGTGCGGCTTAACGGCCGCGGCTACGAGGTGATCGGCATTTTCGAAAAGGACGCCGGACTGTTTGGCGGTCCCGGAGTGGATCAGTTCGCCTGCATCCCGATGTCGAACTTCCACAAGAATTTCCCGGAGATTCGCGAAGTGTTTCTGATGTTCACGGTGCGCGACGGCGCGAGCATGGATACGGTGCGCGGCCTGGTGACAGAGGTGATGCGCCGGAGGCGGCACGTCGCCCCTCACGCCGAGGACGATTTCGACATCGCCGACCCCAATTTCTTCATCGACCTTTGGAACCAACTGACGGGCGCGATGGCGCTTCTCACCGGCGTGATCAGCTCGATTGGCCTGCTGGTGGGCGGCATCGGGGTGATGAACATCATGCTGATTTCGGTGACGGAGCGCACGGCGGAGATCGGCGTACGCAAAGCGCTCGGCGCCCGGAAGGCGGACATTCGCGTGCAATTCCTGCTGGAGGCGGTGACGCTATCGGGCATCGGCGGCGTGCTGGGGATCCTGGTGGGTGGAATCATCTCGGCGGTAGCGCGTGCACTGGCCTCGATTCCCACTACGCTTTCGCCGTTCTGGGTAGTGGCGGGCGTGGCGATGTCGGTAGGAGTCGGATTGTTCTTCGGCTATTACCCCGCCAACCGCGCTGCGAACCTGGATCCGATTGTGTGTCTGCGATACGAATAAGGGCCAAAATGCCGGCTCGACAACCGACGCTGCAGGCGAAGACCTGAAGCAGCCCGTGGCGCCGCCCGTCCTGTCCGAGGCTGCTGAGTCAAGGGCCATCTCGACTCTTCTTGCAGCGCAGGCGCATCCGATTTAGAGGAAAAGCCGAGACGACTCTCGGCTCAGCAGGCTGGACAGCCCGCGCCACAGGCAATATGGATTCTGTTTCTATTCCACGCGCGGGGCGTGCTGGTCGACGCCGCCCTGGTGCAGGATGAGCTCGGTGGCGCGGCCCTGGGGATCGGTCTTGAAGGTGATCTGCGCTTCTACGATCTTCAGGAAGAATTCCTTTTCGCTCTCGGCGAAGATCTGCAGCTTCGGCTGGCCGGTAGCCTGTTCGTAGAGCCGGTCGTCCTCGCGGGTGATGGTCATGACGAACGTGGGGGCAAGCTGGTAGCGGCCCACGTAGCCTTCCAGAGTTTTGGGTTCCACCGCGATCGCCTTGCGCTCCTTGACGGGTCCGCCGGCGATAGGCATGGAGGAATCGAGCAGGTGCATCCCGATATCGTCGATGCCGCCGGTGGCGATCGAGAAAGAGTTGGCGAGTACTACCACGCCCACTTTAGCCTTGGCGTCGAAGCCGATGAAGCTGGCGAAGCCATAAGTGCCGCCATCCTTCCAGATCAGGTCCCGGTCCGGGCGCTGCAAGATATGCCAGCCGAGCGCCTGCTGCAGGTGGGGCGGGCCGGCGGGGAGGCGAACCTCCAGCATGGACTGCATGGCCGGCTGGAGAGGCGATTTCTTAAATCCAAGATTGGCCGCCAGGAAAGTGAGGAGGTCGTTGGCGGTGGAGCGCAATGCGCCGGCAGCGGCCAGCGCCCCAAAATCCCAAGTGCGCGTTGGCTGCAGCGAGGCGTTATAGCCCGCGGCCATTCTCTCCTTCATATCGGGCGTGAGCGTGATGCGCGTGCTCGTCATCCCGAGCGGCGTAATCACGCGGGACATGATGAGCGTCTCGTAGTCCTTGCCGGCGCGCAGCGAAAGAAGATGGCCCAGCAGACCGGCGGCCAGATTGGAGTATTCCCACTTCTCGCCGGGATCGCGGGGCAATTGGTAGCTCGCCAGAAACGCGTAGAGCTTGTCCGCGGAATAGTCGGCGTATGGGTTGGTGAAGTCCTTCGGCAGGAAGTTGTTGGGCATCCGCGGCAGGCCCGAGGTGTGGGTGGCGAGTTCCGCCAGGGTGATCTCCTTGCCATTGCGCTGCGGCGCCTTGACGCCTTCCGGCAGGTACTTCGAGACTGGATCATCGATCTTCACCTCGCCGCGCTGCGCCATGTCGGCGAGCAGCAGCGCTGTGAACACCTTGGTGATGGAGCCGATCTCGAAGACGGTGTCGCCGTTGAGGGGCCGCGCATCGTCCTTGGCGGACTTGCCGTAGGTAACGATGCGAGTGCCAGCGGGTTCGATGACGGCGGCCACGATCCCCACCGCCTGATGGCGTTCGTTGATGCGCTGGGCCAGGATGCGGCGGATCTCGGCATCCGGCGGCACGGGAGATTGAGCCTGCGCGGACACGGCGAGCATCGCCGCCGCTAGAGTGATCCGAAAAGGCAGGTTCATGGCTCGATCGCCCGCAGGTTGTCGATCTCCGTTTGCAGTTTGCGCGCCGCGTTCCGGTTCCATTTGGCTACCAGCCAGAAGATGCCACCGACCACAGCGAGCGAAGCGACGCTGAAGGCGATTCGGGCACGAAGCGGGCCGATGGGCACCTGAACCGCTAATCCGGCGACGAACACGGCGAGGCCCGGAATCAGCGGGACCAGAGACCAGCGCCAGACGCTCTGCAGGGCGTCGCGCTGGCGTTCCAGCTCGTGGCGATGGAAGCCCAGGCAATTCTCCAACGCATCGCCGGCGGGCATTGTTTCAGAGGAGGCGCGCCGGTGGAGCTGGTACGCGACATACAGCGCGCCGCCAATAACCATCGCCGATCCCACGCGCGCCACGGGGTTGGGGAACCACTTGAAGTAGAGTCCGAAGGCGATGACGACGATGGCGATTGCCCCATACTCGCGCACGTTGCGCCACCAGATACGGTGTTGAAACACATCAGCCTCTTGCCTGATTCTTTCTATCGTCATGTGCCTATTCTCCACTGGCTGGTTTTGGCAGGCAAGCTGAAAGTTCCGGAGGCGAAGACGGGTGGAAATCCGGCGGGCGCTGCAAGGCGGGGAGCGGCACGTACGGAAGTAAGAAGAATCGAGATGACTCTCGACTCAGTAGACAGGACTGTCTGCGCCACGAGGCTGAAGGGCTATTGCCGCCACTGGGCGATGTTCCGGCGCATTTCGGCGGATTGGGGCCAGTCCGGGTGGAACTTGAGGAAGTCTTCCAGGTCAGCGGCGGCGGCGGCGCGCTGGTTGCGGCGCAGGTGGATCTCGGCCATCACCAGTTGCGGATGCGAGAAGTGCGCCGGGTCCAGGCGGCGGGCGATCTCCAGATACTTGAGCGCCAGATCGTCATTGCCGGCCTGGAAGTACGCCTGGCCGAGCTGGGAGTTGGCCAGCGCGTCGTTGGGGCGCGCCAGCACGGCGAAGATGTTGTAGTCGAGCGCACGCTCCGTCTTGTGCAAGGTGACCTCCACGCCGCCCAGGTTGACCAGCGGCTCGTAGAGGTGCGGATCCTGATCAAGAGCCTGGAGGAAACACTCTTCGGCGCGGGCGAAGTTCTGCGTTTGATAAGCGATGGTGCCTAGCTCGTTCCAGGCGGCGGCGAACTGCGGCGCCGTCTCGACGGCGTGTTCCAGGCGGGAGACGGCGGAGGCCGTGTCGCGGCGCGACAGGGCCTTGCGGGCATCGTCGTAATCGCGCAGCGCGCTGTCGGGGATGGCGAGATCGCGGGCGGAAACCGTGTGCTGGCGGCGCACAGGCTCGGCGAAAACGAAATCGCCGGGCGCCAAGTTGAGCTCGATGGAGACGCGGCGCCTGGAGTCGGCGGTGCCTGGGCCGACTTCGACTGTGCGGCGGGCTTCGCCGCGTCCCGGCGCAAAAACCGCAATGGTGTAAGTGCCTGGGAGCAATTTACGGAAATGGAAGCTGCCGTCGCCGGTGAGGGCCGAAACATCGAACGGCGTCACCGCGCCGAACAGGGAGATGGAGGCGGACCCGGCCGGCTGCACCTGGCCGTATAGATCGTATAGAGGCTCGCCCGCGAATCCCGCAGCCGCGAGCAGAAGCGGAGCCAGCATGCGGAGCATGGCCGCTCTTATTGTAAGCCGGGGCCCCAGCGTTGGAGACCGTGGGGACGCCTTCGCAAGGCCGTCAGGCGGGCCTGAGCTGTTACACTCAAAGGAAACCCTATGGCGAAGGAACAGACAGAGAAGGAATCCCCGGGGGTCCGCGCCTGGGCGCCGGCGGTGGCGCTGGGCTGGCTGGTGCCGGGCGGCGGGCATCTGCTGCTCAAGAAGACCGGCCGCGGCGTGCTGCTGCTGGTGGCCATCACCGCCATGTTTCTATGCGGGCTGATGATGCGCGGGACCATGTTCACGCCGCAAGGCGAGGATCTGCTGACCGTGCTCATCAACTGGGGCGGATGGGTGGGAGATGTTTGCGGCGGCGTCCTCTACCTGATGACGGTGTGGCTGGGCTACGCGCAGCCGGATGTGGCTGGGCACGTCCACGATTACGGCACGAAATTTCTGGTTACCGCCGGCCTGCTGAACCTGCTGGCGATGGTGGACGCTTTCGAAATCGCGCGCGGGAGGAAGAGCTGATGCCCAAGATGAACCTCTCCCACTTCGAAGCGGCATTCCTGTTTTCGCTGCTGGTTTCGGTGGTGCTGGGCGTGGTCACGAAGAATACGGACCGGGAACGGCTCCATTACGGCGTCTACACGTTCGTCTGCTTCCTGCTGGCGCTGTTCGGCATCGGCTGGCTGATGTATCTCGGCCACGGCTGAGGCGGGCCCAAAGGGCCAACGCCGGAATCCTCACCTTGTCTGATGGCTGCTGTGACGCAAGCACTCGTGCGTGCACCACGGGCCGCTACCGCTGCCGCTTGCCGGGCTCCAGCGCGAGCGCTTGTTCGATGACGCTATCGCGGTCGCCCTTCTCCCAACGTGAGTGAATTTCGCTATCCGGCAGGCCCGCGACTCGCCCCAGCAACAGGAAGGCCGGCAGCGCGTAGCTGAGAGTGGTCCAGCGGGCCATCTCCTTGAGAGAATCCAGGGCTCGCTCGCGAATCAGGTCGAGCGCCGCCGCGTTGGGAGAATCGGTGAGCACCACCAGCGCCCGCGCGGCCTGCAGCCGGTCCTCGAGCACGATGGAATGCAGCATTTCCACCAGCCAGGTGGGCGCGATGCGAATGTTCCGGTCCGGCTGCTTGCCGGCATAGACCGCGATGGCGGACAGGGCGCGCATGGCGTTGACGCGAACCGCTCCGTCCGGATCGCCGATGGCGTACTGCAATTCGCCGGCGGCCTGCTGCTTATCGGCTCCGTAGCCGATGACGGCGGCCGCGACGGTGCGCTGGCTCGCGTCCGCGGAGTTGCGCAGCACGTCGCGCAACCAGTCGAAGTGGTCTGCCGCGAAGGTGAGGAAGCGGGGCTGGAACGAGCGCGCCTCGGGGTCGTCCATCATCGAATACCCCGCGGTGAGGTCCTCGGTAATGTTGCCGCGCGCCGCGGCACGCGCTACTGCGGCCAGGAAGTCGTTATAGGTATCGAGAATCTCCTGCGGGAGCGTGGCGCTGCCGGCGGGCGGAGAGTGAAACGAGGGGTGCGGCGCGCCCCGTTCTTCAACGCCGATGAACAGCGTCACCGCGGTGCCTTCGCAGCAGAGCGCCTCCACACGCACCAGGACCACACCGCCGATCCTGTCGACCTGGTCCTCGATATCTCCCTTCGATGCGGTGAGTGCGCCGCCCTTTCGCAAGCCGGTGACGGACTGGATTTTCTCCGCGGTGACCTTGCGCAGTCCGTAATAGTTGATGTCGCCGATGCGCGGCGCCTGTGCCGCTGCGGCACACGCCAAGCCAAGCAACGCAATCAGTTTTCTCACCAGAGACGAGACGCGCGGCAATTCCAGCCAAGGAGTGCAATTCAGGGACCGTTTCGGAGGGATCGAGTCGCGGCGAGCCGGCCGGGAGGATGGAGCGAACCCTTGGTGGAAGCGGGAGTGGCGGCGCTTCGGGGTAACAGCGGGACGAGGGCGTCCCGCGCAGACCAGGGGGTCTGCCCCACTAAGCTGGTCGCGGGAGTCTGGCCACAAAAGAAAAACCGCATCGGATCTGGCCCCTAAAGACCAGCAGGGCTTCAATCCGATGCGGCTCGCCCAAGTTGGGCTGGGATCCGGCGTCGGGCTGCCTGGTTTCGACCGCAACACGGCCCACTTCTGGTCAGGTCCGCGTCCTATTCTTCCTTACCAGAAATGCCAGACAACTACCGCAACCACTGATCCCCGGGAGAGACTTATGATGGCATTCGATAAAAAAACCCCTCTGCGGCAACCAACAAGGGAAGAATAGTGAACAGAGCCTACAACAAACACCGGCTCCCGCAAGCACGCTGTCCCGTCGGCTCACTCTTCTTCCGCCTGCCTGTTGCTGCAGAGGGCAGGTTCAAAAAGTTACTTCGCCAATTCACCATACGTTTAGCAATCGGATGCCCGCGTGTCAAATGGTGTAACCTCTTTTGAACCGGATATTTTTCCGATTCCGCGGGCAGGCGCTTGAGGCAGTGTGGGCGGGCGCTGTGTCGCTATGACACAATCTGTGTGATGCGGCCGGTTGGGCTCGGCATTCTGATGATGACGCTGGCTGCGGCGGGGTGGGCGCAGGGCCCGGAGGCGGCTGACCCGGTGGTGGTGTCGGGCGAACATCCGCGCCTCTTCCTGCGCGCCGGACGGCTGCGGTTGCTGCGCCGCGAACGCGAACGCCATTCTGCGCGCTGGCAGCAGTTCGAGTCGCTGATTTCCGGCAAGGCGCCGCTGCCCGAACCGGGCTTCGCCCAGGCTCTCTATTACCAGGTCTCCGGCGATCGCGCTGCCGGCAGGCGCGCGGTGGCCTGGGCACTCTCCGCGTCCGACCTGCGCCAGATGGCGTTGGTCTACGACTGGTGTCAGGACGTACTGAACCCCGCGGAGCGAGAGCAGTTGATGGCCCGCATCGCGCGAAGTATGGAAGAAACCGCGACTCTGGAATCCATCCCCGGCGTTCGTTCGCGTGTACTCGCTGCGGTGACGCTATTCGACGACATGCCCGTTGTCGAAGGCGCGCCGGATCCGCCGCGGAGGGAGCTGAATCGCGCGGTTCATACCTGGTGGGAGGGCAGGCTGGCGCCCGAGTTGGCGGCGGGCAGGGCCGCCGTCCCCCGCGAGGACGCCTACGCCATGATGGAACTGCTCCACGCGCTTGCCGATTCCGCGCGGCTGGACGTGCGCGAGTCCGCTTCTGCCTACTTCGCCGACTTTCCGGTGGAGCACCTCATGAGCTACTACCCGGCGCCGTACCACGTGGCGGGGGGCGACATCTACCTGGGTGCGACGCGGCGCGCCGGCGAGCCGGATCTCGAGGCTGCGGCGTTCTCGCGCGCCGCCGACCTGGCCATGGTGGCGTTTGATGTCAACGCGCCTTCCACCCAGGTGCTGCAAGGCTGGCTGATGCACGACCGCTTTCAATTGCGCACACCGCTGGGCGCGCCGTACGAATTCCTCTGGGCGAACCCGTATCAGCCCGGCCTCAGCTACTACCAGGTCCCACTAGTTGACTACAATTCCCGTTCCGGCCGTTTGTATGTGCGATCCAGTTGGGAGGACGATGCAGAATGGTTCGGGGTTTTTGACGGCGTGATGCAGCTGTTTCGCGACGGCCACGTCATCTCGCTGGACCGGCATGCCGCCGCGGAGCCGCTGCTTTTGGATGCTGCGGCCATCTGCTTCGCGGGCGCGGGCGGCGGAGAGCGGGCCGGATGGCGGGTGACGCTCGAGGATCCGGAGCCCGTGTTCGTGGTCGGTCTTGAGCCTCGCCGGCGCTACCTGGTGGAAATCGACGACGAAGAACTCGGAGAGGCCCACGCCGACCCTGCGGGGATTCTGCATCTCGAAGACGTTCCGAATGGACATGCCACGGGTATCCGGCTGCGCGCAGCGGCGGCGGCTTCCAAGTAGCGGTTTCGAAAGGCACCGGCGGCAAAGACCGCCGGCGCTACACGCGCTGGCGGGATCACGCGGGGTTCGGAAAGAGCACCGGCGGGCAAGACCGCCGGCGTTACGGGCGCGGGCGCGTTTTACCTGGCGGCTGGCGAGGGTTTGTGGTCGGCCACGTATTGACGGAGGTAGGTTTGGAACGCGGCCGCCAGCGCGGTTTGGGCGGTGAGCGTGCGGCCCACTTTGCGCCCTTCCATCTCCAAAACCGGCAGCAGGTCGCGCGTGGTGGAGGTGATGAACACCTCATCGGCAGCTTCCAGATCGGCGGCACGCAGCGGCTTCTCGCGGACTTCGATGCCCGGAACGCGGATCTCGTGCAGCAGCACTTCGCGGGTGATGCCGGGCAGGCAGCCGGAGCTGAGGGGCGGCGTCCAGACCTGGTTTCCATTGGCGACGAAGATGTTGGCGGAAGTGCACTCCGCCACCTCGTCCTGTTCATTGAGCAGGATGACTTCGTCGAAGCCGCGCCGCTGCGCTTTCTCGAGCCAGGTGAGATTCATGGCCCAGGAGAGGATTTTGGTTCCGGCAAACTCACAGGCCGCGTGCCGCGCCTGCGACTGGACAGCCAGCTTGACTCCGCTGCCCCAATCCTTAGTATCGGCGGTGAGGGCGATCAGGTCGGTGGCGCGGCCGGTGGAAGGGCCGGCCCACATGCCGCCGCCGTTGCGCACGATGGCGACGCGCAGGGTGGAATCGTAGGCGTGGTTGGCTTCCACCAACTTGAGCAGCCTGCCATGCAGCTCCTCGGGACCTTCCAGCAGCAGCACATGAAACAGCGCGGCGTCGCGCTCCATGCGCGCCCAGTGCCGCTCGAAGGCGAAAAGGACGCCATCGGCCACGCGCAGCGTGCTGAAAACGCCCCAGCCAGCCAGCAGGCCGACCTGCCCCGGCGAAAGAATTAGCGACGAGGCCTCATGAATACGATCGTTGTGAAGAATAAATAGGTGCAGCACAATTTCATTCTAGCGCGCGGCTGCTGGAGGGCCTCTCATCAGGTCCGCCCGCGCCTCGCGCCAGCAGCGAAGACGGCCGCTCAGGCCAGCGGCGCGGGGCCAAAAGCCTGCTCGTAAGTGCGGCGGCAGAAGGCGTCGGTCATGCCGGCAATGTAGTCGCAGACGACGCGGTGGGGCGGATCCGTTTCGGCCAGGCGGGCGTAAGGCTCGGGCAGGCGGCGCGGATCTTCGATAAAGAAGCCGAACAGGGCCCCGATCATGGAGACGGAGCGCTGCCGCTCTTCGGCCAACGCGGGCGCGGCATAAACCCTGGCATAAAGGAACTGCTTGAGAGCCTGGCTGGCGGCCGCGGTCCCGGCAGTGAACGCGGCCAGGCGGCAGGGCAGGTGGCGAACGGCTTCGGCGTCAGCCACCGCGAAGCGTGCGGCACTGGCCGCGGTGCCTTCCACCAGTCCGGAGACCAGGGCGTCGATCAACCGGCGGAGCGCTTCGTGGAACCGCTCGCGCCCGCTGGCGCCGGGAAACTGCGTGTCTACGGTTTCGAGAATGGCGGCATACTGTGGCACGCAGGCTGCGATTTCGTCGGCGGTGAAGATGCCGGCGGAAAATGCGTCGTCGAGATCGGCGGCGTTGTAAGCGATTTCGTCGGCCAGATCGATCAGCTGCGCTTCCAGCAATGGCCGCATGCCGGGCAAGTAGGCGTCCAGCTCCGGTTGCTCGCCGGGGCCGAAATCCCGCGAGTGTTTCACCATGCCTTCACGAACTTCGAAGGTCAGGTTCAGCCCGGGAAAGCGGGCATAGCGCTGCTCGAAGCTTTCTACGATGCGCAGCGCGTGCAGGTTGTGGTCGAAGTGGTCGCCAAAACGCTGCATCTGGCGGTTGAGCTCGCCCTCGCCGGCGTGCGCGAACGGAGGATGGCCAATATCGTGAGCCAGCGCCAGCGCTTCGGTGAGGTCTTCGTCCAGTTCCAGGACGCGGGCCACTGTGCGGGCGATCTGGGACACCTCGATGGAGTGCGTCAGGCGGTTGCGAAAATGGTCGGAAAGGCCGGGCGCGAACACCTGCATCTTGGCTTCGAGGCGGCGGAACGCGCGCGAGTGGACAACCCGGTCGCGGTCGCGCTGGAACGGGTTGCGATAGGGGTGAGCCGGTTCGGGATATTGCCGGCCCCGGCTGCGGGCGACCGGGAATCGCAGGCGCGCCAGCATGCGGCAGCCACGACTACTGCGGCAGCTGGCCGGACAAAGACAGCGCCAATTGTCCCACAGGGCCGCCGACCGTCTTCAACGGCTCGAGCAGTTTGCGCGCGTCGGCCGGGCGCTGGATGATCAGGTAGCGCGCCAGGGTGATGGTTGCCTGGTCTTTCGACACCAGCGCGGTGGGGTGGTCGATCAGATCGCGCAGGATGGCTTCGCCCTTGGCGGACCGCCCGTCGGAGTAGTAAATCTGCGCGAGCGAAAGCTTGGCCAGGGACGCGAAACTGGCGTTGCCGTGCTGCGCCACTTCTTGAAAATGCTTCTCGGCTTCCGCCATGTTCGACGCATCCGCCTGGATGGCACCCAGATAATATTGGGCCACCTCGCCTTCCGTGGTTGCGGGGTACCTGGCCGCAAGGCCGGCAAACGCCTTGGTCGTTTCCTGATCCTTCGCCGCCTGCGTGGGGAAATTGAGGCCGAGGGAATTGGGGGCAGGGCCGATGGGCGCCTCCTGGATCAGGATCGCCCTGGCCAGTGCTTCTTCTCGCCCGGCCTGTTGGTGTTTCTGATAGACCAGCCAGCCGGCGACGAGGGTGGCGACGCCGAGCGCAACAGCGCCGTAGCGAATGATGTCTTTATGGTGCTCTTCGAAGAAGCTTACCGTCTGTCCGACTTCGAGGGCGAACTTGTCACTTTTTAGCTCTTTACGGGTGATTCTAGCCACGAAAACCTCAGCTGGTGGAACCTACATGGTATCACGGGCGCGGGCGAAAAGCGGCCTGGCGGGCAACGTGACGGACGGGCCGCGGACGGGCGAGGCATGCCTCGCCCCTACAAAGACCTGCTGGGCCAGGCTCGCCTGGGCCGCGACCTGCAGGAGGCCTTGCCGTCCGCGGCCTGCGGCTGAGCAGTGCCAAATCCCGGTACACTCAAGAGGTAGGAGTCCGACTTTTGTCGGGCTGTGCGCGTCTACACACCAGGAGCCAAGGCTTGATCTTTCGGGCGGTTGAGGATGGCGATCTGATTCGCCAGGCTGCCCGGGGCAACGTGGAGGCGTTCAACCTCCTTGTGTCCCGGTGGGAGAAGCGTGTCTACAATTATCTCCTCCGGCTGACCGCCAACCGCGAAGACGCTTTGGATT
>Ga0181535_10004174_pt1 | contig 16261 bp, 19 predicted proteins | sample PEATcosm2014_Bin_44_FD_119774 | JGI IMG/M metagenome (GOLD analysis project Ga0181535, IMG submission 119774) | Peatland microbial communities from MTU Mesocosm Facility, Houghton, MI, USA - PEATcosm2014_Bin17_30_metaG | ecosystem: Environmental > Terrestrial > Soil > Wetlands > Peat | place... | reverse complement strand
TGAAGCGCTGGTCCGGCTGTTTGGTTTATGAGGCTGACCGCGGTGGTTTTGTCGGAGAATCCAGCCCATTTTTCCCGCCGCGCCGCGAAAAATCCGCATTGCCCTTGCGGCGGGGTTTGCCCACTATTCGTCCCATGTTAGCCCGTGTTTTGTCCGCCGCTGTCAATGGCATTGAAGCGTTTCCAGTGGAGGTGGAAGTCAATTGCGGTTGGGGCGATTCGATGATGGTGGTAACCCCGAATGCGGAATATGTTGGCAGCCACTAGACGAAACAAAGGATTAACACCCCGGCTCAATTTGCACCGGCAAACACCCTTTTGATAAATGACGTTTGAAGAGGAAATGGAGCGGAATCCCAAATATGACTGGTTTAAGTTCTGGGTCTGGTTTGCCTGCGGCATGGCCGACGGAGCCGTGCTGGGTCTGCGTATCTGGATCAGATCGGACGCAGCAATGGCTCACTCCATGCGCCCAGGGATGTGCATCATGTTAGGCACGTCTCTTTTCTGCGGGCTTGCCGCGGGCCTTTTGTCGAATTCCGGATGCGATGAAGACTAAATTGAGCCTTAGGTCAAACTCACCCGCCTGCGCCAAAATCCCCGCCAGACAGTAAAAATGAGCAACGAATCAAATAGAATTTACAGGGCGCGGAGTTCGGTGATCAGCTCTTGCAGGGCTTGCTTGGCGTCGCCGAATAACATGCGGGTGTTGGGATTGTAAAAGAGACCGTTCTCTATGCCCGCAAAACCGGTGCCGCGACCGCGTTTGATGACGATGACGTTTTTGGCCTTGTCGGCGTTGAGTATCGGCATGCCGTAAATGGGGCTGCCGGCATTGCTGCGGGCGGCGGGATTGACGACGTCGTTGGCCCCAATGATGAGGGCGACATCGGCCTGCTCGAATTCGGGATTGATTTCTTCCATGTCCAACAACTTCGGATAAGGGACATCGGCTTCAGCCAGGAGGACGTTCATGTGGCCGGGCATGCGGCCGGCGACGGGATGGATGGCGTATTTGACTTCGACCCCGCGTTTTTCGAGCAGTTGATCCAATTCGTGGACGAGGTGCTGGCCTTGAGCGACGGCGAGGCCGTAACCGGGGACGATAATCACCTTGCGCGCGTAACCCATCATGATGGCGGATTCGGAGGCGGCGATTTCGCGCATGGTTTGAGTGCTGTCGGCGGCGGCGGCGGCGCTTTTTTTCGCACCCGCGCCGAAAGAGCCGAAGATGACCTTGAGCAGGGAGCGGTTCATGGCCTTGCACATGAGGAGAGTGAGCAAGGAACCGGCGGCGCCAACCAAAGTTCCGGCAATGATCATCGACATGTTGTGCATGGCGAAGCCGGTGACGGCGGCAGCAAGGCCGGTGCAGGAATTCAAAACAGAAATGACGACCGGCATGTCAGCGCCGCCAATGGGCAGGACTTGCAAGACACCGAGCAGCAGGGCGAAGGCGGCGAGCAGGGCTGTCCAGAGAATGCTGTGCGACGGATCGGTGGCAGCGGCAAAGGCGGAAGCGAGGATGCCGAGCAGCAGGACGGCGTTGATCGCTTTCTGCATGGGCCAGCGCACGGATTTTTCGCTGATGAGACCCTGTAATTTGCCAAAGGCAACCAAGCTGCCGGTGAAGCTGATCGAGCCAAGAACAATGCCCAAAAGCTTGGGAAAAGCCTGGCCGTCATCGGGGGCCTTGAGCCATTCGCCGAGGGAAATAAAGAGGGCGCAAGCGCCGCCCATGCCGTTGAAAAGGGAGACCATTTGGGGCATGGCCGTCATCTTGACCCGTTTGGCGAGGAGCCATCCGGGAATGGCGCCAATAACAATGGCGATAACGATGAGGCCAAAGTGGCCGGTGTTGGGCAGCAGGAATGTGCCGGCCAAGGCCAGGGCCATGCCGACGGCGGCAATCAGATTGCCGGAGCGGGCGGTGCGCGGCGAACTGAGGCGTTTCAGCCCGATGATGAACATTAACGACGCGACCAAGTAAGCCGCCGCAGGCGCGATGACGTGACCGAAATCCAGATTAGCTAAATCGTTTTGACTCATTTCTCGCCGCCGGTTTTGTCAGGGGTTTTGGCTTTGAACATTTCCAACATTCGATCAGTGACGACGAAACCGCCGACTACGTTCAACGCGCCAAAGATGACGGCGATGAAACCAAAACCGATCAGAACGTCGTTGTCCCCCGCCGAGCCGAGCAGAATGACGCCGCCGACGAGGACAATGCCATGGATGGCATTGGCGCCGGACATGAGAGGCGTGTGCAGGACGGTGGGAACACGGCTGATGACCTCGACCCCGGTGAAGATGGCGAGGATGAAAATATAAACCATGGCCAATGTGCCAATAATCATGCGGTTCTCCGTTTCTGATTTATTTCACCGTTGAGGGTGATGCAGGTTTCAGTGAAAATTTCGTTTTTCCAATCCAGGGTGAACCCATTTTCGTTGGTGATTTCCTGGATGAAGGTGGAAAGATTTTTGGCGAACATCCGGCTGGCGTCTAGGGGCAGGGAAGCAGGCAGATTGACGGGGCCGATCATGGTGACGCCATGCTGGACCGCGACTTTTCCGGCCTGGGTCAATTCGCAATTGCCGCCGCTGTCCGCCGCCAGGTCCACAATGACCGAGCCGGGTTTCATGTCGGCCACCATTTCCTTGGTGATGAGGCGCGGGGCGGGTTTGCCGGGGACTTGGGCGGTGGTGATGATGAAATCAGCCTCTTTGGCGCGTTCGTGCAGCAATTTCTGTTGTTTGGCCAGAGTTTCGGCGGAAACCTGTTTGGCGTAGCCGCCCTTGTCCTCAAGATTTTCCTGGGCGGGGATTTCGATGAAGGTCGCGCCGAGGCTTTTGACCTGTTCGCGGACGGCGGGACGGACGTCGAAGGCCTCGACCACCGCGCCCAATCGCCGGGAAGTGGCGATGGCCTGCAAGCCGGCCACACCCGCGCCGAGGATCAAGCCTCGCGCCGGACGAATGGTGCCGGCGGCGGTGGTGAGCATGGGCAGAAATTTCGGAAGATGATTGGCGGCCAGCAAAACGGCCTTATACCCGGCAATGGTCGCCATGCTCGAAAGCGTGTCCATGCTTTGAGCGCGGCTGATGCGGGGAATGGCGTCCAGACTGAAACTGGTCATGCGCCGGCGGGCGAGAATTTGAACCAACTCCGGATTGCGCAAAGGAGCGAGGAAACCGATCAGGGCCTTGCCTTCCGGGAAGGCGGCGGCCTGGTCGTTGGAAACGGGGTTCACCTTGAGCAGGCAATCCGCGCGGGCGGCAACCTGGGCGGCATCGGGAACGATTTCAGCGCCGGCGGCGGCAAATTCGGCATCGGGAATGGAAGCAGCCAGCCCGGCCCCGCTTTCGACGAGGACGACGTGCTTTTTTTTCACCAGCGCCTTGATGGCATCAGGAACAAGGGCGACTCTGGTTTCGCCCGGACTTGATTCTTTAAATACGCCAAATGTCATTAAATGCCTTCCAAACCGGGCGGATAATAGGCAACACGCCGCAATTTTCAAACGAATTATAAGAAACGCTTCGCGAATGTCATGGCAAATCTTGTGCTGACGCGAAACAAAATACGGCAAGCCTGCCAGTCAATAGATCAATTCAAAGTCAGACCAAGCGTGACGAACGGGCTGGTCCCTTGTCCAACTTATGTGGGTGTGAAAATGTTCAAACGCAGAATTGGGGGCCGGTTCGCGGCAGGGAGGGCATTCACGCTGGTGGAACTGCTGGTGACCATGGCCGTCATCGTCATTTTGGCGTCGCTCCTCCTCCCGGTAATTTCCAAGGCGAAGGGTCTGGCAAACTCCGTCACCTGCAAGAACCATCTGCGCCAGATGGGGATGGCGTTGGCAATGTATGTGAACGACAGCCAAAACAGGTATCCCTATGCCTATGATCCGGGCAACAGCGGGGACAACGGCAATTACAACGCGGTGGAATATAACTTCTTCTGGTTTTCGAAGCTGACGCCTTATTACCAACTCCAGTGGACGAACGCCGCCTACCACTGTCCAGGCTACAAAGGCCCGATCATTGGAATTTTAAATGAAGGCACCAACAAATCCGGTCCACAGGGCAGCTACGGCTACAACATGAGAGGAGTTCGCGGCTCCTACAGCCACTATTCCGACCCGGTGGCCGGTCCCCGTGTAAACTACGGGCTGGGGCCGACCGTGCGGGCCGTGGTGCGACCGGCCATAGCTGAAGCCGCAGTCAAGGCGCCGAGCGAAATGTTTGCCATTGGGGAAACCAGATTCCTCAGTCTGAGCACAAATGGGGGTGGTGGCGGCTGGTTTATGAATTGCGGCTCATTGCACTCGAACTCCGCGGCCTTTGACCCGGCGCGACACGGCAAGAATTACAACACCGTCTGCTGCGACGGACATGTGGCTGGCATGGACCCATGGATACTGTTCAATCCCGCCGATACCGCCCCGATGTGGAACTACGACCACCTGCCGCACCCGGAATTATGGACGCCATGAGCCGGTAAGGAGGTGGAAATCACAAGTCATCGCGCGTTAAATTATTACCGCCAAAAATCCATCCAAAAAATAGCTTGACATTCCGGGCTGCCTCCCTCACAAGGGGGCCTGTCCGGTGCGCCGTCGGCTGTCCCGGACGTGTTGTCTGGCCTTGAAAGAAATTTGAACGAAGGAATTGTATGAATGTAAACCGGGTTTTGCGTCAATTTGTTTTGCTCAGCACCATTTCACTAACTTCCGTTGCCGGGATCAGCGTCTTTGCCACCCCGGCAGTCACCATCAAGAGCCCAGGGAAAAGCGCGATTGTAACCACTTCGTCCCTGACCGTGACAGGCACCACCCATGACACCGCCGCGTTGGTAACCAACGTGGTGGTTGAACTCAATGGCAGCAACCTGACGGTGACACCCGCACCCGGCCATGGTTACACCAACTGGACGGCGGCGGCGATCAACCTGCCGCCCGGCACCAATACCCTTGCCGCCTACGCCATGGACGCGAAAGGCGCCATTTCCGCCACCAACACTGTGACCTTCTTTTACAAGTTGACGGCAAAGCTGGCCGTGACGATCAACGGCCGCGGCAGTTTGGATCCGAACTACGCCGGCAAGGAATTGAACATTAACGAAAACTACAAGACCAAAGCCATCCCCGCCCCCGGGTTTGGCTTTTTGGATTGGAGAATAACAAGCCAGGACGACCCGTTTGTGAACACGAATGTCAATCTGACCTTTCTGATGGTGTCGAACCTGCAACTGATAGCGAATTTTGTTGATATCCAGCCTCCCACCGTGACCATCACCACCAAGAACAGCACGGGAAGCAACTCGGTCGCCGCCGTCAGCGGAACAGCGAAAGATAATGTCGGAGTGACGAGTGTCTGGTGCCAGGCGGGAAACAACGGCTGGAACCTCGCCTCCACGGGCAATGCCTACGCGAATTGGACGGCCTCCCTGGTTCTCAGCCCGGGCACAAATATCATCTATGCCTATGCAGAGGACGCGGCCGGGAACCGGTCGAAAACGAACTCCGTGACGCTGGACGACAAATCGACCGGGCTTGCGCCGGAATCCATTGCCGGCACGATGATGCGACTTTCAGGCAGCAACGGGAGCGCGGTGCTGGGTTTCAACGAGAGTTCGTTCAGCATTGCGGGCAGCAACGGAGTGAGTTCCGGGGTTGGCTGCTACACTTACATGCTGAGCGACTCGAACACGGCGGTGCTGACGATAACCTTTCTTACGCCGCCCTCGGAGACGACCTATGGCGACGTGTTCACCCTCTCTTTCACCAACGGCACATGGACTGACACCAATGCCAGTTCCGGCGAGTTCACCTTTGACGACGCATCCGCCACGGCGCCTGATTCGCTTTCCGGCCTGACCTTGCAGTCAACGGCCGGCGGAACCAATGTTCATCAATTCACCAATGAATACGGCGACGGGATCTTCACGACAACGGATACCAACGGGAGTTCTTCCGGCACTTACACCTATGAGCAGTATAGTCCGATGGCGGGCTTGTTGGAGGCAATCTACACCAATGGAGCCGACCTCGGCACGACCAACTATGTGCTGTTGGACTTTTCGGCGGATTTGGACACCTACTACGAGGAGACGGACACGTCCAGTGGCGCGACCAACAGCAACGGGACATTCAATGTGAGCGGGGAAACAAGCACGGCGGGATACACGGCGCCGGTGTCATTAGCAGGATGGTCGGCGGCGGTGTCACAGACGAAAACAGACGGGCAGCATAAATCGTTTGTCATCAGTGTTGACGCCAGCACATTCGGCCAGTTCACGACGGACACCAACAATGATTGCGGTGTGGGAACCTACACTTACACCAGAACAGGCGCGAGAACGGCCTGGTTTATGAACACTTTCATTGCGCCGCCGGCAGAAGCCGCCAACGGGGGCGGGAAACCGGTGTCTTTTGATTTCACCGGCGGCAACAGCGCAAATTTCACCAGCGCCGACGGTCATGGAACCATTACCTTCTCGCAGCCGGGCAGTATGGTCCCGGTTTCGTTGGCGGGGCGGAAGTTTACCGGCTATACGAGCAAGGGCAACGGGACCTATTCGTTTGCCGACGAGACATTCAACTTCACCAGCAGCGATAATAATGATGCCGGGACCTACACCTACGCCACCTACGGCCCGCAAGTGGCGCTGGCGACGGTCATGGGCACGAACGAGACCAAGTATCTGGAATTGTGGTTTTCAACCCCGACGGGCGGCAGTTTCCGGCAAGGCAACGGTTCGGGCAGCAGCCAGAACAAAGTGACCGTTGGAACGTTTACCATGCACTGAGGCCGGGCCGTGTTCGTCAAAAGACGGTGTTGTTTCGATGGAGGAGTTCTTCATCGGACAATGCCTCTGTCTGCCAATCTTTCGAGCAACTCGGTTGCTGTTGAATTAACCAGCAACACATCGGCAGGCAGAATGTCGAACAATCCGGCGGGCTGATGGGAGTCGGTGACGACCAACACCAGCGTTGCGGGCTGTTTGCTTCGCCCGGCGCTGTGAAGCAGGCCGGCGGCATCGGCCAAATTCTCCCTGCGGCGCTGAACCCTGATCAGAACCGGATTTTCGCCGGGGTTTACCTTGAGAATGGCGTCGATGCCGCGATTGCGTTGAACGGGAATAACCGGCAGACCGCGGAGACAAGTCAGCGATTCCTCGTCAGACTGAACGTAAGATTCCCGCCCTTTTCGCAATAGTTCGGACGACGTTCTGACGGGTTGCGCCAATCGTTGGCGCGCCAATTCGACCGCTTCGGCGGAAATGTCGGCGCCAATCGAATTGCGGCCAAGCAATTCGGCCGCAACGAGCGTTGTGCCGCTGCCGGAAAACGGGTCGAACACCAGATCTCCCGGCGACGTGACCAACGCAATGATGCGTTCGAGCAGCAAGATGGGCTTTTGGGTGGGATAGCCCGCGCGCTCCCTGGCTTTCGGATTCAGGAGCGGAATATCCCAGACATCGGCGATGGGAACGCCCTTCTTGTGGCCATCATTGACGACATTGCCGCATTCGTCCCGCTCGTAGATGGCCTTGCCGTGCTCATCGCGCTGACGGCGTTGAAGAATTTGGTCCACGTTGGTCGAAGGCGAGTAATTGTCGAAAAGCTGGTTGTATTGGTAATCGCCGGTCTTGCTGTAAAAGAAGATGGTTTGGTGCGATGGCAACGGATTGCGTTGCGAATTCGACCAGCGGCGGTAATACCATATGATTTCAGACCGGAACATGGCCTCCCCGAAAATTTCATCCAGCAGGCAGCGGATGTGGTGCGAGGCGTTCGTGTCGCAATGGAAGAAGATCGAACCGGTTGCTTTCAGGACGCGATGAAATTCAATCAATCGCGCGCGCAGGAATTCAATGTATTCCGCGCGTGATTTCCACTCGTCGCTGAACTGGAAAGTCGTGCCGCGGTCGCGTGTGACAAGCGAATGGATTTTCTGCGTGAAAAACGGCGGGTCAACATAGACCAAGTCCACCGATCCCGCGGCAAGACCGCGCGCCGCTTCCAGACAATCGCCAAGACGGGCTTTACCGGCCATGTTGAGCCGTCCTTTCCGCAGCCAGGTCTTTCAGGATTCCAAGCAGGTCAACGTCCGTGCGCCGTTTCACGTAGGTTCATGCCGCGTCGGCATAGTGATATTCGCCCTTCACGCTTTTATAGAGGCTCTCCAGCGTTTGCTGGATACGGACGGCCTGCCCGCGATTCGGGTAATAGAACATGACACGCACCGGCTTGTAGCCTGCGTCACGAATTACCTGAATCCGAGTGTGTTCCTTGGTAATATGGTCGCCGTCCGTGGTGGCGTCCCGCCACTTGATTTCCAGCGCGTCCGCCCCGACGAGGCAATCGATCTCGAATGTTTTTGGACGCTGGCCGCAGGTGTTTGGCACGCGGGCGGAGCCGGATTCAGGAAACTTGCTTTTGAAGCAAAGCTTCGCCGCCTCTTCGAGGAATGAACCGGCGTATTTGTAGAGAAACCGCCCCTTGTTCTGGTAAACGTCAATGAGCTTTCCCTCGCTTTCGAAAACGCCGAGCACCTGGTAGATGAGGGCGTGCGAGCGGTCATCCTGCTTCATCTCGGCTGCATATCGGTCAGCCAGCGCTCGGATGTCATTTTTTCTGGTCACTTTTTCAGCTTTCCAAAGTTACAATGTCCACCCTTGGTTTTCACCTGTTTTTTGTCTGATAGGTTCGGGAAAATCCGGTTGCCGGGATGCTGATGGTGTAGCTTTTTCCGGTGGCGGCCACGGAGCATTTGATGAAGTTGCCCGCGCATTTTTCGGGCAGGTTCGCGATGAATGCATCGTCGGTGTTGTACTCTGTTCCGCCGCGGAGGTCCTTGTGCATTTGGAACATCGTCTGGATCGACGGCGTGGCGCGCAACGTGGCGAGCGTGATTGGGCTTCCCCCTTTGCGCGAGCCGTTGTTCATGACCGACACCGTCGGGGCCAGGCTTTGCACCAGCAACGGACTGTTGCTCAGGTCAACCCCGTGGTGGTCGGTCTGATACACATCCACCGGCCCGATGGAATTCACCGGGCAAACCAGTTGTTTTTCCATGTTCCAGGTCAAATCGCCGCCATCGAAGAATTTGAACGGCCCGAATTGGAGCAGGGATACCGCGCTGTTTTTGTTGTCCGTGGTGTCCACGGCATGGTCCGTTCCGCTCCGGCAGAGCGGATTGGCCGGGTCCTGCGCCCCGTGGAAAAACCGGCAGCGCGCGCCCATGCAACGAAAGGTCACCGGCACCGTCCCCCCGGTCTGGCGCAGGCTCAGGCTTTGACCGGGTTGGATCACCGCCCGGTGTTCGGCGGCAAAATCCCGGTAAGGCTGGATTTGGGTTGAAAAGGCCCCGCCATCGAAAAGTCCGTCCGGATTGCGCGCCGGGATGCCGTTGTCAAACACGTTTACGATTGGCATCAAGGCGGCCAATCCCGCCGCCCCGCCGTAGTGGTCCCGATGAAAATGGGTCACGATCAGATAGTCGATTTTCTGAACGCCCGCCGCCACCGCCGCCTCGTGAATGCGCGCCGCGCTTGGCCCCTGCGCCCAGCCGGTGTCGATCAAAATGGCCTGCCGGGCCGGCGTCACAATCAACGTCCCGCCGCCGCCCTCCACATCAATCCAATAGATGTCCAGCGTCGGTTCGACCGCCTGCGCCGCCAGACCGGCCAGCAGCAGGCAGAGGGCCGCGCACCATTTGCAAAGCCAGACGCGTCTTGTCATAGGAATTGGATACGGCCGAAACAGCGCGGCAAATGAAAATTCAACTCGTCCACCGGCGCCCAGGACGCCCAATGCGGATGCGAAACATCTTCCGCGCATTTATAGAAATTCCCGCGCCATGTCTGCCCGGTCAGCGATGCGAGCGGCCCGACGTATTTCTCCAGCACCGCCAGCGGCACGAAGAAATTCAACTGCCACGACAGCGGTTCGCGGACTTCCGGGTCCACGGCGGCCGGCAGGGAGGACCGGACTTGAATCCGCCCCCCTTCCTCCGCCGTCAGCGCCGTGAATTTTTTCAGCCCTCCCCCAGCCAAGCGGGCCGGGTCTTCCACGTAGTAGGAGAGATGCGATCCGCCCGCGTTCATCTCCAGGTTGAAATAGCCGCGATCCGGCCTGGGTTGCATGAAGAATTCCACGCAACTGTCCTTGTAAACCTCGCTTTGGAATCCGGTCCGGATGGAACGCACGTATTGGTCGTCCACGCGAAAAATTCCGCGCAGCCCGTCCGCCCCGTGCAGCAACCGCACCCGCACCTGCGGACGATGCGCGCTGCTTTCCGGGCGAAAATGCGTCACCCCGGCCGTCTCCGCCCGCGCCCACAACGGGTCATCCCAACCCGCGGTCAATGGCGGCAGGGGATGAGCCGGGCGGACCTGATAGCCGGGAACAACCTGTTTGCTCAAAAGCCGGTCCACACCGTCCCGCTCACTTTTTTTTCTTCGCTCCATGAGGCAGGGCGCGGAAAATCATCGCATACACCACCCGATAGATCGTCTCCTGCTCGTTGTCGGTCAGGCGGCGGATGTCCGTGATCAGCTTCCGTTCGCGCGCATCGAGGTAATCCTCCCGCACCGTCAGCGTGGTGCCCACGCCCGGCTTGCCTTTCATCTTGAAATGCCTTGGCTCAATCGCTTCCGGGTGTTCGCCGGAGACAATGAGCTTGAGCAATTGCAGGGTGGTGGGGCGGGGGCGGTTGGAATGTTGGGGATTCATCAGGTTGCTGACAGCCGCCGCGCTCATGTGCAACTGCCGGGCCGTCTCGCTTTGGTTCCACCCCATGATGGCCACCAGTCTGGCAAACTCCTCTTTTAGCGGGTCCATTTTATCAATTCCTTTCTTTAGTTACAATTTTAATTTGACGTACTGCTTTGGGATACTTAATCTAAATAAATAATAATGAATACTAAACCGAAAATCAACACAAAACGCGCACTTTCGCCCCCGAGTCCGGCCCGGGACGGCGGGTGTCCGCTCCAACACATCCGCACCCTGGTGGGACTCAGCCGGCACCGGTTCGCCCGCGGCGAAATCCTCGGCCTCATCGACCGCCGCGAAATCGGCTGGGCCTGGGACATCTCGCGCAAAGACGCCCGCCGTCCCGAAATCCGCATCTGGCACGAGTCGGTCCTCGCCTATCTCGCCCGGGAAAACGGCGGCGACGCCCCGCCCCCGGCCCGGTATTCCATCGACCAGATTCTCGCCCTCGTCCTGCCCAAGGCCGATCCCCTGGCTCCCCGCACCGCCGGTGTGGGATACGTCGAGCTGCAGCGCCGCCTGCTTTGCAGCCGCCAGCATCTCAACCACCTGATCGCCGACGGCGAACTTTGCCAGATCCGCCCCTGCCGCCCCAGCCGGACCCCGGCCATTCTTTACCGGAGCGTGGTTGAATTTCTCAGGAGGAGGTGCCTGTCCGTATGAAAGAAAAGAAAATCCAGTCGAACCTGTCCCGAACCGGCATCGAAAGCCTCGCCGCCACCCTGAAGTCCGTCCACACCCGCGGGGAAGTCGGGGCCATGCTTGGCCTCTCCGGCCGCGCCGTCTCCCAAATAGAGGTCAGCGCCCTGCGCAAAATCATTCTCGCCCTGTCCAGGCTTGAATCCGACAAAAACCATAAACCGTAAGAAAGTGTAAACCTAGACAACCGTAACCCATAAACCGAAAACCGTAAACATGAATGAAATTAAACTACGCCAATTAGTAGCCGAAGCCGTCGGCCTCGACCGTGAAATATCCCTGCAACAAGACCGGCTCAAGGACTTGAAAGCCCGCCTGGTCGTCGAAGCCCGTTCCCGTCTTGAAGAAGACGCCGCGCCCGGCGGCCAGGCCATTGTCTTTTCCGGTCTGGACGGCGACATCGCCCGCGTTCTACTGCCCGCCCCGGCCTTGAAATCCAAAATCGACGCCGAAAGCAAGCCTTTGGAAAAGATCAAGGCCGTGGCGGGGGCCAGTTTTGAATCCTTATTTGTGCCGAGCCTGGCCTATGTTCCCATCGAAGGGTTCCGGGTTGAGGCGGCGAATCTTTTAGGCGCCTCCGCCCCGAAGCTGATCAAACTCTGTGAAACCGAAAGCCGGCCCCGGGTCTGTTTTGAAACCAAGCCGTCGCCCGCCCTTTAGGATAGACGAAGAACATAGTCTGCAAGGTATTTCCAGCGGGGTCGTATAGGCAGGTAGGAACAGAAACGAGGAGCGTCTTGCCATTTGGCGGGGATGCCCCTACGTTGACTGCTCACTTATGGAAAAAGTAGTCATAATCGGAACCGGCTGCGCCGGACTCACGGCCGCGATCTACGCGGCACGCTCCAATCTCTCGCCCCTGGTTTTGACAGGCACGATGCCGGGCGGATTATTGACGACCACCAGCACGGTGGAGAATTTCCCGGGGTTTCCCGAAGGGGTTGACGGTTATGAATTGATGGTGCGCATGCAAAAGCAGGCGGAACGGTTCGGGGCGCGGGTGAAGACGTTGCAAGTGGTGGAATCGGCCGATCTGGCGAAACGCCCGTTCGTTTTGACGGTTGATGGCGAGAGAGTGGAAGCGCAGTCCGTCATCATCGCCACGGGGGCAGGGCACCGGCATTTGGGGTTGGAGAGCGAACGGTTGCTGGAGAAAAAAGGCGTGACCTACTGCGCGACCTGCGACGGAGCGTGGCCGGTATTCCGCAATCAGCCGCTGGTGGTGGTGGGCGGGGGGGATTCGGCCTGCGAAGAAGCGCTTTATCTGACACGGTTCGGGTCGAAGATTTTTCTGATACACCGGCGCGACCAGTTGCGCGCCTCCAAAATCATGGCGGAACGGGTGATGAACCACGCCAAAATCACGCCGGTATGGGATTCGGCGGTGACGGAAATCCTTGATCCGAAAAAGGACACGGTGTCGGCGGTGCGACTCAAGAACCTCAAGACCGGAGCGGAGTCCGTGCTGCCCTGCGCGGGGGTTTTTGTGGCCATCGGACATGTGCCCAACACGGGACTTTTCAAGGGGATAATTGACATGGACGAGAACGGATACATCAAGCCGAAACAAGGTTCGGCCACCAATATCCCGGGAGTGTTTGTGGCGGGGGATTGCTCGGACCACCGTTACCGGCAGGCGATCACCGCGGCGGGTTCGGGTTGCGCGGCGGCGATTGACGCGGAGCGTTATCTGGCCGGCTTGGGGACTTGAGCGGGGGACGGGCGCGACCCGCGCCTGAAATTCGCCCGAGAGATTTACACTTTGTTTCTGTGCGGAACCCGGTTTTAATACCAAAATGAAATCGCGTCAGGCAAAAATAGAACGCGTCACTCGCGAGACAAACATCACGTTGTCCCTCAACATTGACGGCTCCGGCCATTCCAAAGTGCATACAGGCCTGGCATTTTTCGATCACATGCTGACCCTGTTTGCCAAGCATGCCACGATGGATCTGGAATTGCGGTGCAAGGGGGACTTGGAAGTGGACGGGCATCACACCGTGGAAGATTGCGGATTGGTTCTGGGCCAGGCCTTTGTGCAAGCGCTGGGGGACAAGAAAGGATTGCGCCGCTACGGCGCGGGGTTTGATCCCCGGAATCCATTGACCGGCGAAGCGTATGTGCCGATGGATGAATGTCTTGCGCGGTGCGTGATTGATTTCAGCGGGCGTCCGTATTTGGTCTGGAGGGGGCTGGACAAAGCGGCTTACAAGAAGCTAACCATGGCGGAACGGACGCAAGACATGTCATCCGCCTTCCGGTTTGGCCTGGCCCGGGAGTTTTTTCAAGCATTTGCCAATGAAGGCCGGTGCAATCTGCACCTGGAATTACTGTATGGCAACGAACCCCACCACATAGCGGAAAGCCTTTTCAAGGCATTCGCCCGCGCGATAGACATTGCCTGCCAAAGAGATCCGAGGATAGCCGGGCAATTGCCCAGCACCAAGGGAAAGTTGTGAGTTTAACTGAATAGCTGTCCATCCAACCCGTCAAACTCTATGTCGTCGCATGAAGACAAATCCGAAGTGACAGACACGGATTTGGTCACTGCGGCTCAAAAAGGCGGCATGGAAGCCTTTGAGCAACTGGTGGCGCGGCATCGGGATAAGATATATGCGCGCGCCTACGGCATGATGCGCCACGAAGATGAGGCGCTTGATCTTTCACAGGAAGCATGGGTAAAAGGATGGCAGCGGCTGGCGCAATTCCACGGCGACTCCAGTTTTGCGACGTGGATGACGCGGATCGTGATTAATTTGTGTCTGGACCAATTGCGGAAGCAAAAGCGGCAGCGGGCGGAATCAATTGAAGCGCTGGAGGAGGAATCGGGCGGAGTGGAACGCTACATGCCCGCAGTCAACCCGAATCCGACGGCGCATTTGGAGCGCACGGAATTGAGGGGGCGGATAGACCGGGCTTTGGGCCAGTTATCAGCAGAACATCGGACCGTGCTGGTCTTGCATGAGTTCGAAGAATTGGAGTATAAGGAAATAGCGAAAAAGATGGGCTGCTCAATCGGCACAGTGATGTCCCGGTTGTTCTACGCCCGGCGGCGCATGGCTTCGCTGCTGGCAGGTTTGAAGCGGGAGAAAACGGAATGAATCAGAACTTGGAATTTAAATTGCAGGCGTGGCTGGACGGAGAACTCTCCGGTTCCGAAGCGCAAGCCATTGAGCGGGAAGTGGCCGCGGATGCGGACGTCGCCCGGCTGGCGGCGGAATTGCGGACGGTGAAGAGCGCCATGGCCGGCAACGAAACGGCCCGCGTCGTTCCCGAAACCCGCGAATTTTACTGGAGTAAAATCCAGCGCCAGATCGAGCGCGAATCGGCCCAGCCGGCTCCGGCAAGGCGGATGGCGGTTTGGCGGCATTGGCTGTCGCCCCTAGCCGGTTTGGCCGGACTGGCCTGCATATTGATACTGGCGATCAAACCGGGGACCCCGGCAACTTTTGACGAAATATCGTCCACAGGCGAAGGCATGGAAGCGGTGACATTCCACGATCAATCCGCCGGCATGACCGTGGTTTGGCTGGCCGATTCAGAACGGGAACAACCGCAGATCCAGTCGCCCGCCCCAAAGACAGAAGAAGGCGGTTCGGGAGTTGAAGTGGAGTGAGTTGTCTGTTAAAACACCCCGCCATGCGGCGACTTTGTTACTTTTTTCTGGCTGGAATAGCATTCAGCGTGACGGCGATGCCGGGTCTGGGGGCAGATCTGAGGATTGAGGCGCGTTTGATTTGGGGCGCCAACGACGAGAAGGAGACCGTCAAATACGAGCCTCTGGACGCGGGATTATCCGACAAGCTGCATCGGACCTTCAAGTGGAAGAACTACTTCGAGATCACAAACAAAAACGCCAGCATTCCGCTCAATCAAACCGGCGAATTAAAGATGAGCGACGCCTGCACCATCCGGGTCAAGAACCTGGGCGGGTCGCGGGTGGAAGTGAGCTGCATCGGGCACGGCAAGCAAGTTCACCAAGGCGCCTACACCCTGACTCCTCCGCAATGGCTGGTTCTGGGCGGCAACGACAGTTCCAACACCGCCTGGTTCATCGGCTTGAAGGCCGGGGACAAGAACGCCCCGGAGCCGGCCAAGCCGGTTCACACGAATTAGGCCGGTGGAAATAAATAAAGGCGGCGCCCCTCCGTTGGGTTGCGGCTTGTCATCAGCAAGGCCGGGGGTATGATCGTTTGGTGAAGAAAAAATTTCTTTGGCCGGTGTTATTGATCGTGGTGTTCGTGCTTAGTCGATGGCCGGGGTTGATGCCGCAGAATTTCAGCGCGACCTACGCGATTGTTTTTTGCGCGGGACTGTATTTAACCGGGTGGCTGGGCTGGGTTATTCCGCTGGCCGTCCTGGCCGCGAGCGATTTGTTAATCACCTTGTTTTTCTATTCCCATGGGTCTTTTTCACCGGGGGAATTTATCATCAATCAAGCGCCCAATTATCTGATTTATGCGGGATTGATCGCCTTGGGCCGCTCGTTTAAGTCGAGCAAGAGCTGGTGGACTTTGACCGGCGGGGGGATACTGGGGGCGCTGTTATTCTACATTGTGACCAACACGGGGGCGTGGATGACTTTGCCCTACGCGAAGAATCTGGCGGGCTGGATTCAGGCGTTGACCCGCGGTTTGCCCGGCTATCCGCCGACGTGGGAATTTTTCCGAAACACCCTTTTAAGCGGCGGAATGTTCACGGGACTCTTCGTTGGGGCGATGAAATTGAGCGCGGAATCCAAAACCTCGAAAGAGAAGAAAAAAGAAGAGGATGAGGA
>Ga0181535_10004173_pt1 | contig 16261 bp, 12 predicted proteins | sample PEATcosm2014_Bin_44_FD_119774 | JGI IMG/M metagenome (GOLD analysis project Ga0181535, IMG submission 119774) | Peatland microbial communities from MTU Mesocosm Facility, Houghton, MI, USA - PEATcosm2014_Bin17_30_metaG | ecosystem: Environmental > Terrestrial > Soil > Wetlands > Peat | place... | reverse complement strand
CGCATCCGCCAGCGTCTTTAGATTCGCTGCCGCATTCTTCGCCAAAAACAACTGCTGTCCCGGCGCAGCCAGCAAGATCCCGAGGGGAATCAGCGACAGCGAATGCAGGGCCCAATGCCGCCACTGCTTTCGTTTCGCCCACGCGCCGCCTGTCAGATCTCCGATCTTCCACATCAGCTCAAAGCCATTGATGAAGACGATGCACCAGTAAAACGGCCACCACGCGTGCGCAAGCGTGTAGGGCAGTGACGCCAGATACCACGCGCCCGGCCCGAACAGGAGATACGGATAATGCGGCACCAGCAGCAGCCACGCGAAAAACAGGCATCCGAAGATCACTTCGGCCATCGCCTTGGCAAAGCTCCACGGCTTGTTTTCGCCGTCAACCGCGCCCACCGGCGGCAGGTCCAGCGGCGACCACCGCGCATTCAGCGGCCCGGCCATCGATCCCGCGAGCGGACCAAACTTGGAGAACTTCTCCGGAAAGCGCGGCGCCGACAACTCAATCACCGCGAAAACCAGCGTGATGATCGCTGCATTCACGAGCCATATCCACGGCAACCCGAATGCGATTCCCGCGTAAGCCTCCACACTCGACCCCTGCGCGGCGACGGTGATCACCCTCGCAATCACGTAAACAGTCGTGATCCAGAAAAATGCCAGCCTCAGCACGTACCAGTACGTCGGAAACAGTGCCGGCCCAATCAAATACTGCTGCCGCTGGTAGCGCGCCGCCACCTGGATCGGCGAGCCCATCTGTTTCAGCCACTGCTCCGCCTCTTCCTTCGTCAGCGGGCGGCCCAGTTCGGCTTCCTTGTCTTCCAGTTGCGCTTCCAGGTTCGCGCCGAGCTCGGCGATAATGTCGTCCTGCCGTTCCCACGGCAAGTGCCTCTTCACGGCTTGCAAATATCGATCCAGTAATTCCATGGCGTTCCTCGATTCCTTGCTGATTTCGTCGTTTCCCTACAACAGGTTCGTGATCGACGTGTTGATCGCGTTCCACTCATCCAGCAGCCGCGCAAAAATCTGTTCGCCGTCGGCCGAGAGCTTGTAGAACCGCTTGTTGCGCTTCTCTTCCTCGCGCCACTCGCTGGTCAGCAGGCCCTGCGCCTCCAGCCGCCGCAGCAGCGGATAGAGCGTGCTCTCATCGATCTCCATCCCGCGCGCCGCCAGCGCCTTGCGCAGCGTGTACCCGTAGTGCTCCTGCTTCAGTTGCGCCAGAACCGCCAAGGTCAGGCAGCCCCGCCGCAGCTCCAGCCGAAGGTTCTCAAACAGGCTTTCCGTCAATGTCATGCTGTACCCCACACACTGTACAGAACACACTGTATGCTACACAGTGTATGCTGTCAAGTACTTTTTGAAGATTTTTTTGGATGCTTCCACCGCCGCCGCTCCCAAAGCCCCGCTCCATAGCGGTATAAAGGACTATTCCCGTTCCCCCGCCGAGACCCCTATCTCCAGAAAGGCAAACAAGATGAGCCTTACCCGACGCGAATTTCTCATGCGAGCCGGCCAGACCGGCGGATACTCGGCCGCCTTCGTCCTCATGCAGTCGCTCGGCTTGCTGGCCCTCCCTGAAGCCGCCGCCGACACCCGCCCTCTGCGCCTCGTCGACGGCAAAGGCGCCCGCGTCGTCATCCTTGGCGGAGGCATCTCCGGCCTCGTCTCAGCCTACGAACTAGGCAAAGCCGGCTGGTCCTGCACCATTCTCGAGGCCCGCCATCGCCCCGGCGGCCGGAACTGGAGCGTCCGCGCCGGCACCCAGGTCGACTTCACTGATGGCACGCGCCAAACCTGCACCTTCGAAGAGGGCAACTACATGAACGCCGGCCCCGCGCGCCTGCCCTCCACGCACCACACCATGCTCGGCTACTGCCGCGAGCTCGGCGTCGCGCTTGAAGTCGAAGTCAACTCCTCGCGCAGCGCGCTCATGCAGGCCGACCAGCTCAACGGCGGCACGGCCGTCACCGAGCGCCGCGTCGTCAATGACACTCGCGGCCACGTCAGCGAGCTCCTCGCCAAATGCATCCAGCGCGGCGCGCTCGATCAGGAGATCACCGCCGCCGATCGCGAGCGCATGATCGAGTTCCTCCGCCAGTACGGCGACCTCAATCCCGACCTGCTCTTCCGCGGCACCGATCGTTCCGGCTTCAAAGTCTCGCCCGGCGCAACCTCCGAGCAGCCCGTCCTCAACCCTCCGCTCGACATGGATCAGCTGCTCGACGCCGACCTCTGGCAGGGCATGCTCGTTGAGGAAGTTCTCGAGTGGCAGCCCACCATGTTTCAGCCCATCGGCGGAATGGACCGCATCCCCTACGCCTTCGCCTCGCGTCTCGACTCCGTCATACGCTACGGCGCCGAGGTCACGCGCATTCGCCAGTCCGACTCCGGTGTCACCGTCACCTACACCGACGGCTCCGGCGCGCCGCAAACCATTCAGGCTGACTACTGCATTTGCGCCATGCCGCTCACCATCGCGCGAACGCTCGACGCCGATTTCAGCGCGCCCATCCGCGCCATCCTAGACGCGGTCCAGTACGACTCCGCCTACAAAATTGCTTGGGAGGCGCCGCGCTTCTGGGAGCGCGAAGCCAACATCTTCGGCGGCATCTCTTATCTGCAACAGCCGGTCGATCTGGTCTGGTACCCGAGCGCCCGCTTCTTTTCAGAGCGCGGCGTCGTCATCGGCGGCTACTCCATCGAGCTCGGCCCCGCTGCCGGCGCGCTGCCCGACCTAATCGGTAAAGCCGGTCTCGATTACCGCCGTTCCACCATCGAGGGCTACGCCTTCGGCCATCTGCCGTCCATGCAGGTGAAACTCGACGCCTCGCGCCGCTCCATCGAGCTCCTGCATCCCGGCCACGGCCAGGATCTCTCCAAGCCCATCTACGTCAGTTGGGGACACATCCCCTTCAACCTCGGTTCATGGATCAGCCTTGCATGGAACGACGAGAAGGCTCTCGCCACGCTGCAATCGCCTGATCGCCGCGTCTACTTCGCCGGCGACCACACCAGCCGCCTCGTCGGCTGGCAGGAAGGCGCAGCACTCTCCGCCTACCGCGTCATCAACCAGCTGTGCGAGCGAATTCAGAAGCCGGCCTAGCGTAGTCATCTATTTCGATGTACGGGGGGTGCCCCACCCTCGGCGCGTTTTTGTATTTGCGCCTAGGGTGGGAGGAGATCGTGTCTTCCTTTCGTCTTTTCACTCCAACCCGCGTTACACTCCCTTACGTGCCCTCAAAGCTCAAGCGTTATCAACTTACAGGTGATTTCCACTTCATCACCTTCAGTTGTTACCACCGGCTTCCTTACCTCGGCAGTGAGCCCTCACGCGACCTGTTCGAGAGATCTCTGGAGCAGGCGCGAAGGCGTTACGTCTTTCATGTCTTCGGTTATGTCGTGATGCCTGAGCATGTGCATCTGCTCGTGTCCGAGCCAAAGCGCGACACTCTCTCGCGCGCCATTCAGGCGCTGAAGACTTCCGTTTCCAAACAGTCCCCGCAAAAGCCGTTCTGGCAAGTTCGTTATTACGACTTCAATGTGCGCTCCCGCGCGAAACGAACTGAGAAGCTGCGCTACATTCATCGCAACCCCGTAACTCGTGGTCTGGTCACGCGACCAGAGGAGTGGAGAGCTTCGAGTTTTCGACATTACCTTACCGGGGAGGCTGGAGTCGTCCAGATCGAGTCGACCTGGACTGCGGGGAAACGGGTGGGCCTGAGGCTCCCCGAACATTATCAACCGCTGACGAACCCGACCCCACCCTAGGCGCAAATACAAAGGCGCGCCGAGGGTGGGGCACCCGGCACCCCGGATTGGGGTGGGCGCACAGATTGACATTAGGAGATCGTTTTTTGGGGGCGCTTGTAGAACGGCAGCGGCACCTGCCTGGCGCGGACCTTGTTGGCGCGGCATTCGACGATGACGTCTTCGCCGCTGGCGGCGACGGAAGTTGGCACGAGCGCGATCGCGATGTTCGTCTTCAAGAAGGGCGCGGGCGAGCCCGACGTGACCACCCCGATTCTCTCCTCCGAAAGTGAATGTACGGAGTACCCATCGCGCGCGATGCCGCGATCGAGCATTTCGAGTCCGACAATCTTCCGCTTCGGTCCCCCGCCGGCCTGCACCGCCGCCAGCGCGTCGCGGCCGATGAATTCGCCCTTGTCCAGTTTGAGCCAGCGATCGAGCCCCGCCTCGAAGACGTTGATGTCTTCGGAGATTTCGTGGCCGTAGAGACTCATCCCCGCTTCAAGCCGCAGCGTGTTGCGCGCGCCCAGCCCGCACGGCCGAATCCCGAACTCCGCGCCTGCATCAAGCAGCGCGTCCCACATCTTCACGGTGGTCGCTTCGTCCGACGCAATGTAAACCTCGAAGCCGTCTTCGCCGGAATAACCTGTCCTTGCAATCAGCGTGTTCGGGATGCCCGCCACTGTTCCCCACGTGAACCAGTAATTCTTAATCGCCGCAAGATCGACCTTGGTAAGCTTGGCCAGCGTCTGAAGCGCGCGCGGCCCTTGCAGTGCCAGTTGCGAGTAGTAGGCCGAATAGTTAGCCAGGTGAATGCCGGGCCGGCCGCCCACCTGCTGCTTGATCCACGCGAAGTCCTTGTCCGTGGTGCCCGCGTTCACGACCAGCAGGTAGTCGTTTTCGCCGAGGCGATGCACGAGAATGTCGTCGACGAACGTGCCTTGGGGTGTGAGCAGCGCGGAGTAGTGCGCCTGCCCATCCTTGAGGCGCGACGCGTCGTTCATGGTGATGTGCTGCACGGCTGCGAGCGAGCCGGGGCCGCGGAACTGAATTTCGCCCATGTGCGAAACGTCAAACAGGCCCACGCCGGTGCGGACGGCAATGTGCTCGGCAATCAATCCCGCGCCAGGGCCCGGATACTCGACGGGCATATCCCACCCGCCAAAGTCGACCATTTTGGCTTTGAGTGCGCGGTGCGTGGCGTTGAGCGCGGTCTTTTTCAGCGGCGCGGCGGGATCGGACATGCGGGTTCCTTTCGGCGAGCTCAGTCAACTCTCATGATAGGGCGCGGGACCGGATGGGTACCGGAGCGATGGACCGGCGATTCCCGGCGTTTTACTGCGCAGGGCCATTTAGGATGAATCCGGCCGCTCCTCGCTTCGCGTGCTGCGCTGAAAGGATCTCCCCGGTGAATTTCGCTCGAGGCATTGTGATGATCGTTGCCGCCGCTTTTGCTTTCTGGAAGGGGTGGGAGATTCATCGCGGAGAAACGGCAGTCCTTGCCTACGGCCTTGGCGCGATGGCGCTCTTGCTGGGAGTGTGGCACCTGACGCGCGACCGGCGGCGACCGTCGAGGCCGCAACCCTAGCTTTTGGGCACGCGCCCATCTCCACCAGCGCGCATACATCCTCCAGTCCAACTTCTTTTGCGTCAGCTAGATGGCGCAACGTCCCATTCTATAGTTCACGACTCGAATAAATTCGTGATACCCTCAACTTCTGAGCGTTTTTGAGCAGATGCCAACCCTGCGCGAAAAACTCGCCGATCGAACGCGATTTCTTGTCGCCACAGAGTTGGTGTCAGTGCGCGGCTCGATGGCCGGCGTGAATGCCATCAAGGCGCGCGACTTTGCCAATGACCTCGTCGCCTGCCCCGACATTGACTGGATCTCGATTACGGACAACGCCGGCGGCAATCCGCAGCTGGCGCCGCTGGTCCTGGGCCGACCGATTCTCTATGCAGGCAAGGAAGTCGTCATCCATCTCACCTGCAAGGATCTGAACCGCAATGGCCTCGAGAGCGAAGCCTGGATGCTCAACAGCGAGGGCTTCAACAACATTCTTGCCATGACGGGCGACTATCCGGTGGCGGGCAACGAGGGCCTCGCGCGGCCAGTCTTCGATATCGATTCCATTGGCCTGATTTCGCTGCTCAACAAAATGAACGGCGGCCTTGGCGCGGAGGCGGCGAACGGCAAGCGCCTGCAACTTGAAAAGACGCAGTTCTGCGTGGGCGCCGTGACCACCAACTTCAAGCTGCGCGAAGGCGAGGTCATTCCGCAATACCAGAAGCTCGCGAAGAAGGTGGAGTGCGGCGCGCGGTTCATCATCAATCAAATCGGGTTCGACTCGCGGAAAATCTCCGAGTTGCGCTGCTACATGAGCGCTCACGGAATGACGGAAACGCCGCTGATCGGCAACGTGTATGTGCTGAGCCCGCGCGTAGCCGACCTCTTCCACGAAGGCAGGATTCCGGGCGTAGTGGTGAGTGACGCGCTGTGGGACCTTTGCCGAATGCGGAGCGGATCGCCGGACCGCGGCAAAGCATTTTTCCTCGAGCTGGCCGCAAAGCAGATTGCGATCTATCGCGGCCTCGGGTTCCGCGGCGTGTATCTCGGCGGGGTGCACTCTCTTAGCGCGATCGACAGGATTCTGGAAATCGAGCGAAGCTTCGCGCCGGATGACTGGAAGCAATTCGTGAATGAAATCAGATTTTCGCGGCCTGGAGAGTTTTTCTTCTACGCGGAAGATCCATCGACGGGGCTTGCGAATCCGCGCGAAGAGACGCCACGGGCGAAGACGCCGTCGAAGCACGTGAGTCTCGTTTACCAAATATCGAAGCTCTCGCACGAGACCATGTTTGTTCCCGGCACGGCGTTCGCGCGGTGGGGTGCGAAGGCTTGCGCGCACGCAAAGGACCCGATGCAGGGACCGAAGGCGCTCCGCGCTCTAGAGCATGTCAGCAAAGTGGCCCTCTATCAATGCAAGGATTGCGGCGACTGTTCGCTGCCCGATATTGCGTATCTGTGTCCCGAATCGCAATGCGCGAAAAACCAGCGCAACGGCCCGTGCGGCGGCACGCGCGAAGGCCGCTGCGAAGTGGACGGATACGGCGACTGCATCTGGCTGCGCGCTTACGAGCGCCTGAAGCACGACGGCCGCGAGGCAAACTTGCTCGACCATGTGCCCGTGATCCAGAACCAGGGACTTCGGGGAACCTCGGCGTGGGCGAATCTCTGGCTGGGTCGCGATCACAGTTCAAAGCGGGAGCCCGCTAAGGCGGAGACAACCACTCCCATTCCGGAGCTACAAAAACAATGAGCAAGAAACTACATATTGTCGGCGAATTGATGAATAACTCGTATGCCCGCGCGCGCAAGGCTTTTACTGCGCGCGACCCTGAGGGCTATGGGCACTTGGCCAAGCTGCAGGCCGACCTGGGCGCGGATTATCTGACGCTCAATATCGACGGCACGCAGCGGATTCAGGTACGGAGCAAGGAGATGCTCGACTTTCTGCCCGACGTGATACCGGCGATTCAGGAAGCCACATCGACGCCGATCGCCTTCGACAATCCGTCTGTTGATTACCACAAGATTGCGCTGGCGCACTATGACCGCAAGAAGAGCGGCCCGCCGATTCTGAATTCGCTGGCTGCCTCGCGCGACCAGCTCGACGAGATGGTCGAACTGGTGAAGCACTACGACACGCTCGCCGTGATAATGGCGTCGGAGATGTTTGTGCCCGGCGGAACATCGCAATGCCTCGATCCCCAGGACACCTATCGCGCCGCCAGGCATTTTGTTGAGCTGCTGGCGACCAAGGCGGGCCGGCGCAATGATCAGATCATCATCGACACGGGCCTGGCGCCGGTGGGCGCGGATACCTATGGCCTGGTCAATATCGGGCTTGACGCGATGCGACTGATCTCTGCCGACCCGGATTTGAAGGGCGTACACATGATCGTTGGCCTTTCAAATTTTGCGTGGGGCACGCCGAAAGAGATTCGCGAGGACCTGGAAAAGGCGTACCTGACGCTGGGGATGGACGCGGGCCTCGATTTTGCGCTGGCGAATCCGGAGAAATCTCCTTCACCGCTACCGCACGGCCATCCCATGGTGGCCAAGCTGCGTGAAGCTCTGGAGCAAGGCCGCCGCGGCGAAGGAGAATCCGCCGAAATGTGCGGGTTCCGCCAGGCAGAAGCCATCCTGAATATTTGCAGAGAGGTTGAAGCCGTCGACTTTTAGATCGGCTGCGAGTGATGCCTGAAATCAATCTCATTTCTTCAGCGGCTGGTGAACGCCGCATATGGCTGCGCGTCGGAACGCTGCTAGATGGCGTGAGCGCAGCGCCCCCGCACAATGCGAACATTGTCTACGACAGGAATTCGATTCTTTTTGCCGGTGCGGATTTGCCGCCGGCGAATGTACTGAATCCTGGCCAGAATCAGCCGGACCACGACCTGCCTCAATTCACGTTGCTGCCTGGATTGACCGACGCTCACACGCATTTCTTCCTCGAAGGCGGTGAGCTCGATCCCGACAAACGCTCCGCCTATCTGAAACAAACTCCCGCGCAGTTGCTCGATCACGCGAAGCAGCGCCTCGACAAGCTCCTCAGGCTCGGCATTACGGCCACGCGCGATGCCGGCGACAAAGACGGCGTGGGCCTCGCGTTGAGCAAGCTTTATTCGCGACCGGAGCGACCGCTGATGCCCTATGTCGATAGCCCTGGCGCGGCGATTCATCATCGCGGCCGTTACGGCAGCTTTATGGCAGAGCCGTTTGAGGATTGCCTCATCCCGCGTCAGTGCGTGGAAGAGCGCGTGAAGGCTGGCGCCGATCGCATCAAGTTGATTCCCACCGGAATCATCAATTTCAAAAAAGGCGCGGTGACATCTGCGCCGCAAATGTCGGCTGCGCAAATCGGAGAGTTTGTCGCAGCGGCAAAAGCCTTCGGCAGGCAGACCCTCGCGCACGCATCCGGAGACACCGGAATCGATCATGTGATTGACGGCGGCGTCGATTCCATCGAGCACGGTTTTTTTGTTCGCGACGATCAGCTCTCGAGAATGCGCGACAAGCAGATCGCATGGGTACCGACATTTGCGCCCGTGCAATGCCAGGTGGATCACGCGGACCGGATGGGCTGGGATGCGGAAATCGTCGGGAATCTGAAGAAGATTCTCGATGCGCACGCCAAAAGCCTGATGAAAGCTCATGCCATGGGCGTGCAGGTCATCGCGGGCGCCGATGCCGGCTCCTACGGCGTGGCGCACGGGCTGGGCTTGCTTTACGAACTGGAGTTAATGCAGCGAGCCGGACTTTCTCCGTTGGCGGTGATCAACTCAGCTACGGGCGCGGGGTCAAAGCGGCTGGCCTTCAAGGAGAAAATCGGGCAGATCAGGCCCGGTTTCCTCAGCCGCTTCATCGTTACGCATCATTCGCCGCTGGAGAACGTTGCCAACCTGCGCAAGGAGCGGATGGTGGTCTTCGATGGGACGATCTTCGCGACTGGTGCGGACCTGGACGTGAGCGGTCTGTAAGAGATGAGACCAGGGAATGTGCGAGCCCTTCATCTTCGGCGAGCGCGCCAGAATGCACTGACTCCCAAATAGAGAAAAACCGCCGCCGCGCCAATCGTGAGATCGCGCGAGACCGCGGCCATTCCAGACCAATTCTGCCAAAGACGCAGAGCGAAAAGCAGCGCGAACAACAGGAAGAATGTACCCGTCGCCTCCAGCCATACGATGCCGCCGACGCGGCGAAATGGGCGCAGAAACCCGCCGATTCCTCTGCTGACGTTGCGGCCCGTTTCAGTCGCGGCTCGCACCGCGGCTTTCGATGGAGGGCGGGGCGTCGCAACAGACCCCGATACTGCGGCAGGTTGCGCCTGGGCCGGGGGCGGATGAGCGCCGGACGGCGCCGAGCCCATCACCTTTTGCCCTGCAATTCGCCCTGCGACGCGAACGCCGATGCCCAGAGCGCGGCCGATGTTTCGCGGTTCCATACCGTTTATGATGGTAGCAGCGGCTCACGGCGCTTTTCGCGGTTTGGCGCGGGTCTGGCGTGCGTCCTGGGGTTGCTCTCAACCCTGAATCGAAGTAAGGTTAATAGATTCCGCGTTGCGACCCGTATTCTTTTCCCTCGTGTGCGCCGGTCGTGTTCGCCATCATGGAGGTAGCAGTGACATCCCGTCTGCGTGAACTGATTCAGCAACTGGGCGAGGCCATCCATGAGTCGGTCATTGAGAGCGAGCAGATTGCCGGCGTCGTCCAGGACATCCGCAAGCACGGATTCGATGTGCTGCTGATGCTTGAGGCCACGATCGGGCTGAATGAAGTGACGGAGAAGAACGCCGCTGCTGGGGCCGATGAGGCAAGCGGAGGCGAGGTGGGGACCTTCACCCCCAACGACCTGCATTTTCTGCGCTCTCTGCGCATCGCCGTTGAAGGCGAGCCCGACGAAGACGCAACCGATGTGAAGTAGGCGCCCCGCCCCGCGCGCCGACCGCGAAGTCAGGCCCCCAACCCGCAATTCCCGATTCGATCTCATTCAGGCGCAAATAAAAAAGGCCGCAAGCAGCGGCCTTTTTCTATGCTCTCAATTCTGATGAGCCAATTGGTTGCGGGGGCTGGATTTGAACCAGCGACCTTTGGGTTATGAGCCCAACGAGCTACCGGGCTGCTCCACCCCGCACCTTCATCTTATCAAGCTGATGAAGGGGGGTCAAACACGCCTGGGCCCAATTAATGCGCGCCGTTTGCCGGCTCGGGCGGTCGTGTGTGCGCGCAATCCGGCAATTATTACGATTGCGCATCGGGGCTTGGATTAAACCATCCGCCGTCTGCGGCAATCAGTGCGTCAGCTTCTTTCGGCCCCCATGTTCCGCGTTTGTACCGGCGAACCCGGTGATGGTGTTTCAGCACCCGATTGACGACCTTCCATGCGGCTTCAACCGCGTCTTCGCGGGCAAAGAGCGCTCCGTCGCCCCTCATTGCATCGCCAAGGAGCCTTTCGTAGGGAGATTCTTCTCCCGGCTGGTCATCTGACAGGGAAAGCTCCCGCTCCTCTCCGATGAATTCCTCGCCTGCAAGCTTGACGCGCGCAGCGAGAGCGATGACCGAAGTCGGTGAAAGCCGAAAGCGCAGGTAATTCGAACGGCTATCAGCGCGTACAGCGTCGGCAAAAAGCTTCTGCGGGGGCGGCTTCAGCTCCACCACGATCTCCGTCGCCGTGGTAGGGAGATATTTGCCCGACCGCAGATACCACGGCACGCCCTCCCAGCGCCAGGAGTCGATGATGAGGCGCATGGCGCAATAGGTCTCGACGTCCGATCGTTTCGCCACGTCGGCTTCCTCGCGGTAGCCGGCATACTGGCCGCGCACCATGTCATCGGCCTTCAGGGGGCACATGGCTTTGAACACTTTTGCCTTTTCGGTTTGCACATCTCCATAGTTCTGGCCGGCGGGCGGTTCCATGGCCAGCAGCGCCACGATCTGGAAAAGATGATTCTGCATTACGTCGCGCAGGCAGCCGGCTGTTTCGTAGAACGCGCCGCGTTTACCCACACCGAAACTCTCCGACAACGTGATTTGAACGCTGGCCACGTAGTTGCGGTTCCAGAACGGCTCGAGAAACGAGTTGGCGAACCGGAAATAAAGGATGTTCATGATCGCTTCCTTCGCCAGGAAGTGATCGATGCGAAAAATCGAGTTTTCAGGAAACACCGATTGCGCAACCCGGTTCAGCTCACGCGCCGAAGCCAGGTCGCGCCCGAACGGCTTTTCGACAATGACGCGCGCATTGGTGGCGAGCTTCGCGTTTCCGAGTCCCTTGATCACGGTTTCAAATAGCGCCGGCGGAATCGCCAGATAGAATGCAGGCCTGCGCGCTTTGCCGAGCGCATTTTTAATCGCCTCGAATGTGTTGCTGTCCGTGTAGTCGCCGCTCACGTACTTCAGCAACGACAGAAGGCGTTTGAGCGCTTGTTTGTCATCGATTCCGCCCTCTCGCTTGATGCTGTCGATCGCGCGCCGTTGCAGCCGGTCGATACCCCATTTGGGAAAGGCAACGCCGACCACCGGAACCTTGAGCACCCCGCGCTTCACCATCGCATAAAGCGCGGGAAAAATCATTTTGTGCGCCAGATCGCCGGTGATACCGAAGACGACGAGGGCGTCCGATTGCGACTCAGCCATCAGGCGCCCTCCTTCGTGCCGTCGGATTTCTCAACGTGGCCGCCAAACTGGAATCGCAGCGCGGATAAAAGCTTGTCGGCAAATGTGTCTTCTCCGCGCGAGCTGAATCGCTCATACAGAGCAGCGCTCAGCACGGGGGCAGGAACCGACTCGTCGATCGCGGCGGTAATGGTCCAGCGTCCTTCGCCCGAGTCCGACACGCGGCCCGTAAACTTTGCCAGATCCGGGCTGTCGAGAAGCGAGATTGCAGTCAAATCCAGGAGCCAGGATGCGATCACGCTTCCGCGGCGCCAGACCTCGGCAATGTCGGCGAGGTTCAAGTCGTATTGGTAGACCTCTGGGTTGCGCAACGGCGTGGTTTCGGCGTCCACCGTCTCCTGTTTCTTGCCGACATTCGCGTGTTGCAGAATATTCATCCCCTCCGCGTACGCGGCCATAATTCCGTACTCAATTCCGTTGTGGACCATCTTCACAAAGTGGCCGGCGCCGTTGGGTCCGCAATGCAAATAGCCGTGCTCGGCTGTGCCACCCACTTTCTCCCGGCCGGGCGTGCGCGGCGCTGAGTCAATGGATGGCGCCAATGTGGAAAAAATGGAATCGAGGCGCTGAACCACTTCCTTCTCGCCGCCGATCATCAGGCAGTAGCCGCGTTCGGCTCCCCACACACCACCGCTTGTTCCCACGTCCACATAGTGGATGCTTTTAGATTTCAATTGCGCGGCGCGGAGAATGTCGTCGCGATAATACGAGTTACCGCCATCGATGACCACATCGTCCGCTTCGAGCAGAGGAATCAGGCCTTTCAGCGTTGCATCGACCACGCCCGCAGGCACCATCATCCAGATGGCGCGTGGCGTTTTCAATTTCTTCACGAAATCTTCCAGCGAATTCGAGCCGACCGCGCCTTCCTTGGCAATCGATTGCACGGCATCCGCGTGAATGTCGTAGACAACGCAGTGATGGCCGGCCTTCATCAGTCGCCGGACCATGTTGTTTCCCATCCTGCCCAAGCCAATCATGCCCAGTTCCATGGATTCCTCCCGATACGAGATTTGATGCGAGCACGAGTCCACACAATAACATTCCGGAACGAGAAACAGATAAACACAGTTCGGCTGAATAAGGGAAAATTACGGGACGCGCTAGAGAGCTTCCTTCTTGTCTTCCTCGGTCACGACGAAGAAACGCCGCAGGTCAGCTTGCCCGAACGAAGTGGTAATCGCTACGTCGGAGGCGTCCCGCCCCGTGGCCATCAGGACGCGGCCGATGCGCGGTTCATTGTTGCGCGCATCGAACGTCCACCACCGCCCTCCCAGGTAAGCCTCGAACCATGCGCTGAAATCCATGGGAAGCCTCACGGGCACGCCAATATCGCCCAGGTAGCCGGTCGCATAGCGCGCAGGAATGTTCAGCGCGCGGCAGAAGGTGATCGCCAGATGTTGAAAGTCGCGGCACACGCCCACGCGCTCTGTAAATACATCGAGAGCCGTCTTTGTTGGCCGCGCCTGCTGATAATTGAACATCACTTTATTGTTGACCCAGTTACAGATGGCTTGCACGCGCCCCCAGCCAGGCTGGATATGTCCAAACAGCTCGAGCGCGATGGTCGAGAAACGATCCACCTCACAGTAACGGCTGTTCAGCAGGAAGGTCAGCATTTCGTTCGGCAGATCGCCGACTGCCGACTCGCGCGCCGACCAATCGTATTCGTCCGGAGCGCCGGAGTCCTGAATCAGCGTGGAGTTGAAGAGCCTGAGTTGCCCTCGCGGTGCGACAAACCGCGCACACCGGTTCCCGAAGCCGTCGATGTAGTCGGTGAGGTCAAGTTTGGGTTCGGTTTGGAGCACGTCGGGCTCAACCAAATCGTGCGCGCGCGAAGGATGGACGTTCAGGAGCGCCACCATGGCCACGGGCGCTGGGATATCGAATTGGATGTCGTATGCCAGCCGGATCAACATATTGACGCCTCAAATTTGAGAATATAGGTTTCGCTGGCTCACGCCCATCGAGCCCTGCTGAAGCACGCCTGCAACGCGGTGCTATTCTCTGCCAGAAGCAAAACTCGCGGAAAAGGATGTATCCGGCTGAGTAACTTACCCGCTGCGCTACACTAACATTCACCGTGGCGCAAAATATTGGGCAGCCCGAGGACACCGGTCATGATGCCGGATCAGGATAGTTTTTGGGACGAGTTGCTCGCCTACATTGAGGCGCACAGCGTCATTCCCATCGTTGGGCCGGAGCTCGTCATCGTGGATCATGATGGGCGGCGCGAACCCTACCACCAGCTCCTGGCACGCGAACTCGCTGCTCGATTGAAGGTCGGCGATCTCGGCGAAAGCGCAACGCTCAACCAGGTCGTGGGAGCTTATCTCGCCAAGCCCGGCAGCAGACGGCAGTCGGTGTATCGCGAATTAGGCGATCTGGCCGCAAAACTTACCGTCAAAATCCCGGAGCCGCTGCTGCAACTTGCAGGCATCCGCGACCTGAATCTCTTCGCGAGCTTTTGTACCGATAATTTGCTGGCCCAGGCCATCAATACAGCCCGTTTTGGCGGACGCGCGGAAACCCGCGAGCTGGCATTCAATCCCACCGAAGCCGGAGACCTGCCCGACGGCCCGCGCGATCAACCGGTGGTCTACGGCCTTTTCGGGCGCATGTCGGTCCTGCCCAAGTACGTCATCGCCGAAGAAGACGAACTGGAGTGGGTCACCGCGCTGCAAATTCCCGAGAAACGTCCCGAGCGCCTCTTCGACGAATTGGGGCACAATCATCTGCTCTTTCTCGGCTGCGGATTTCCTGACTGGCTCGCGCGCTTCATCCTGCGAACGGTCAAGAACAGCAAGCTATCGGCCGAGCGCGGCTTCTCGGAGTACCTCATCGACACCGATGCGGAATTGAGTTCGCCGCTCGTAGCCTTCCTCACCAGCTTCAGCCGCGAGACCGTTGTGTTGTCGCTCGATCCCGTCGAGTTTGTGGCCGAGCTGTCGCGGCGATGGAAGGACCGTCAAGGGGGTGACGCCGCCGCCAAAGAACCGGAGCCAGGCCCGATGCCGGAAACCATGCCGCCCGGGAGCTTGTTCATCAGCTACGCCAGCGAAGACCGGCCGGCCGCGCTGCGTCTTGCGGCGGAACTCCAGGACGCTGGACTGCCGGTGTGGCTCGATCGCCAGCAGCTCGATTGGGGCAGCGACTACACCGCGCGCATTCGGCTCGCCATCCAGCAGTGCGCCTTGTTTGTGCCCGTGCTTTCGCGGACCGCGGAACAGCGCACCGGATTCTTCCGCAAGGAATGGGCGTGGGCCAGCGAACGCAACCTTGATTTCACGGGCAGCAGCCTCGCATTTCTTTGTCCGCTGGTGATCGACGACACGCCGGTGGTTGCGAGCAACGAAATTCCGCCGGCCTTCAAAATGGTGCACATTGAACAAGCGCCCGCCGGAAGTCTCCAGAGTCACCAGGCTGACGCGATTGTGAAAGCCTTCAACGCCATGCGCGCGCGCATGCAGGGTAAGCAATGATCGAGCTTCCGGCAATCGACGCTGAGCGCCCGTGGCCGGGATTGTTGCCGTTCGGCGAAGACGCGCGCATGTACTTTCACGGCCGCGAAGCCGAAACCGACGAGCTGTTTCGCTTGATCGAGCGTGAGCCTCTTACGGTGTTGTTCGGCCAATCGGGATTGGGCAAATCGTCGCTGTTGAACGCGGGCGTGTTTCCAAATCTGCGTCGCGCCGGCTACTTGCCGGTGTACCTGCGCCTGAGTCTCGATGAGGGGTCGCCCGTGCTCATTGACCAGGTGTGGCAGGCTCTCAACGCCGCTTGCGCCAATCACGAAGTCAGCGCGAGCCCCATCCTCGAGGGCGATGGCTTCTGGCAGTACCTGCACCGGCCTGAAACTCAGTTCCTCAATCCCCACGGACGCCCGGTTGTGCCTGTGCTTGCGTTCGATCAGTTTGAAGAGATTTTTACGCTGGGGCGGCAAACGCCGGAGCAAACCGCGCGCACGCAACTCCTGCTCCACCAGCTGGGCGAATTGATTGAAAACCGGCTGCCGCCCGCGCTGGAACGCGAACTAACAGTGCATCCCGAGCTTCTGGATCAATTCGATCTGCTGCGCCAGAACATCAAGATGGTCTTCAGTTTCCGCGAAGATTATCTGGCCGAGTTCGAGAGCCTGAAGACCGTGATCCGGCCCATCATGCAGAATCGGATGCGGCTGACGCCGATGCGCGGCGATCGTGCCGCGGCTGCGATCGAGACAGCGGGCGGAGGTTTGCTGAGCGAAAGTGTCGCGGCGCGCATTGTAAGGTTCGTG
>Ga0181535_10004172_pt1 | contig 16265 bp, 7 predicted proteins | sample PEATcosm2014_Bin_44_FD_119774 | JGI IMG/M metagenome (GOLD analysis project Ga0181535, IMG submission 119774) | Peatland microbial communities from MTU Mesocosm Facility, Houghton, MI, USA - PEATcosm2014_Bin17_30_metaG | ecosystem: Environmental > Terrestrial > Soil > Wetlands > Peat | place... | reverse complement strand
TCCAGCGTCTGGCGGAACATCAGCACTGCTTTGCGATGTGGGCTGGGGTTTCCTGTCGATTCAGGAAAGTCGATGTCTGCCGTGAGAGCGAGGTCGCCCGAAACCTTCTTCCAGACGAAGTGGAATCCATCTGTCGTTGACCAGAGATTCGCGCCGGCTGCGGTGACGGTGTAGACCTGCGAGGCCGCGTCGAAGGCGAGAGCACCGGGAGGAACAACACTACCAACGTCTGACTGCCCTTCGAAGATCCCGAGCGTCCCGGGTAGGTCCTGAGCAACGATGACGTTGACGGAGACGACGAGGACAGCCGACAAGATGAGTACAAACCGCGATCGCATGAAGAGTTTCTCCCTCGGACACTGGGCAAGCTTCCTCTCTCATAGGGCGAGAAGGACACGTATAACCTGGGTGCCCGGAACAGTAGACCCTTTTACTACAAAAGGCACACCGTCGGCATCCGCTGGTTCGAGCGACACTAAAACCGGCGTCGGTCTCGGGATATGAAGAGCACGCGGAAAAGCGCGACGCGCTTTAGCTGGCAGTTGCAGTCGCGGGCGCGAGGGCAGGTGCAGAAGCAGCGGCGGGGACGGGCGCAAATTCCTGCAATCTGCGCTTGATGACGCCTTTGCTGGTGGGCAGTTCGTGCAGCAGCAGTTCTGCCGATTGCACCAGTGGATTGGCATGGAACCAGCGCTGCACGACGTTGTCGGAGAGCAGATTCACGACCGCCAGCAATGCCATGCCCTGATGGTGCGCCATCCATTCGCGGGTCAGCTCAGGCCGACGCAACGATCCGGTGTAGTCAGCCGATTCATAGAAGCCATACTCCCCGACCCAGCCCATCGATTCCATACGCCGGAGGTTCCGCAGGGCTTCGATGCAGTCGACGCCCAGCGTAAGGAATGTGGAATAGGGGGAGACGACGGGCCCCGCATTGGCTTCGAACCAGAGCGAGATCTGAGGGATTCCATAGGCGTGGTAGTGATAGTGCCCGGCATCGTCTTTGCGCGCCGAGCCGGACTCCGAAATGCCCCACGGAATGCCCAACGAACGTGCGAAGCCGCGTTGCACACCCACTACCGCGTTTTGGGTGCGCGAGATGAGCGTGTTGGAATAACTGCGCATCCAGAGCGACGGCATCAGATATTCGAACATCGTGCCCGACCATGACAGGAGCAGGTATTGGCCGAAGGCGTGTGCAAAGTCGCGGGCCAGCTTGAACCAGCTCTCCTGACGCAGATCGCCGCGCGCCACCGCGAGAAATGTGGCGATGCGCGCTTCCGACGCAAGCATGTCATAGCACGCTTCATGGGTCTTTTGCTTGGTCGTGTCGTAACCGATGGAAAGAATCTGCCTGTTCGGATCGACAAGAAACTCAAACTCGGTTGCATCGGCGAGCCCCGCGGCTGCTTCAGCAACAGCGCGCAATCCATCGATCAGTGCTTTGAGATTCGCAATGGCTCCCGGCAGCGTCTTGCGCAGTTCCTGGACGAGAGGGTGAAGGTCTGGCTCGCGCACCAGCATGTTCTGCGCGTTGGCCAGGCGGGTGTCGAGACTTTCGGCAAACGCGATACTGTCTCCGATCGAGACGGAAGCGGCACGTCCGAGTCCCAGTTCGGGGACCTTGCGCAGGCTGGCAAACTCCGGCAGCATCCACGGCGCGTAGGTATGAATCAAGCTGCGCGCTGCACCGATTCGATGAGCGGTCTCTGAAGCCCAAAAGGTATTGAGCAATTGCGCTTTGAGCGTATTGGTCGCGGCAGTCAGAGTTTCTTCAGCAGTCTCTAGCCACGCGATCGAGTCGTCCATGGATGCGGCGAGGCCTGGTACGGAAGAGGCAGCGAACTTCGATGGTAGCTTGCCTTGCGTCTGCATCAGGGCCCAGTGTGCGCGGATGCCGCTGAAGAGATGCGGGCCGCATACAGGGCGATCGATCAGGTCCAGCGCCCCCGCGTTCAGCGTGCAAAGCGACGCCACAAGATTGCCACTATCCACCGAGGAGACGAACGGAGAAGTATCCAACGGGCTCAGGGTCTCTGTGTTGTACCAGTTGTAGAGGTGGCCACGGAACTTCTTGAGGCGCGCGAAGGTCGCGAGCGTGTGCTTCGTCAGTTTTACGAATTCAGGAATCGTAAGAAAGCCAAGTTCGCAGGCGGCCTGACGGGCGTTGAGCAGAAGTCCAAGATTGGTTGGCGAAACTCGCGCAGCTTCAAAGAGCTCGTTTTCCTCCACGTTGTCGGGGATCAGATAATTGTGGCGTTCGCCGGCGAACTGATAGAAGTAGCGCCAGATGCGCAGCGCGTGGCCCGTAAGATACCCGCGATCCGCGCCCGTCAGGCGCTGCTGCTGCTCCTGCGGCGGTCTGTTAAGCCAGGCGGTCACCATGTTCGCACACGCCCAGAGAAGCAGAATGGGCGCGGCCACAGAGATGGCTTGTCTCTGCGTCGCGACGTAATAGACAAGAACACCAAGCCCGAAAGCGACGATCGGGGTCCACGCCAGGTAACGATCGACCGGCGTCCGCCGTTTGGATTTGGACTCGGCCTGTGCGGCCGTCTCCCACTCGAGCAGGCGTTCTCCCGTAACGAACTGCCGAACCATAGTCCGGATGATGGCGTCGATGGCGAGCATCATCTGATGTGGTAGGAAGATGAGATTCAGCAGAGTGACGAGAGCACTGTGGCCGAACGCAGCCAATATCTCGCCAGCAGTTTGTTTGTGTTCGCTGGCAAAGTTGCGGCCGAAGGCAAACCCGAGCTGAAAGAAGACCGGCAGAAAGTGAAGTAAGAGAACCGCGATCGTCCAGTAGAGGGGCCCACCCGGTAATGCAAGCCAGCCGGCTACGAAGAGGATTAACAAAGTTGGATCGAGCAGCGATCTTCGCAGATTATCGAAGATCTTCCACCGCGAAACGTAAGAGATCGGGTTCTGCGCAAGCTTGCCGGATTCGTCGGGAACGCGTGCAAACATCCACTGCACAATCTGCCAGTCCCCGCGCACCCAGCGATGCTTGCGACGGCTATAGGCGCTGTAGTGCGACGGGTAGTCGTCGATGAGTTCGACGTCGGTGACCTGGCCTGCACGCGCATAGGCGCCTTCGATCAGATCATGACTCAACAACGCATTGCGCGGGAAGCGGCGGTCGAGGACGGCGTGCAGTGTCTCCACCTCGTAAATGCCCTTGCCGGTGAAGATGCCTTCGCCGAAAAGATCCTGGTACGCGTCTGAGATGGCGCGGGTATAGATATCGAATCCATTCTGGCCAGAGAAAATGGATGCGAGGCGCGAGCGCGAAGAGGACTGCACAGCGATGCCGATGCGCGGCTGCAGAATGCCATAGCCTTCGGTAACGATGCGGCGGCGAGGATCGATAATGGCTCGATTCAGCGGATGGGCCATCGCTCCGATCAGCTTGGCGGCGGCGCCTCGGGGCAACTGCGTATCGCTGTCGAGCGTTAGAACGAAGCGCGCGTTGCGCAGCACGTCGACGAAGCCGGCCTTGATAGGAAATGCATCGAATCCGCCTGCGAGCAGTTGATTCAGATCCAGAAGCTTGCCGCGCTTACGCTCCCAGCCCATCCACACGCCCTGGCGGCGGTTGAACATGCGATGACGATGGAGCAGGAGAAAATGCCCACTCTTCGGTGCGCCGTATTTCTCGTTGAGGTCGTCAATCAGACGGATCGCGAGCTCGACCAGAGGATCCGCGTCCCTCTCGCGCGGCTCGCTGACCGCATCGGGCAGATCGGTGAGCAAGGCGAAGTGAAGATTGGGGTCGCGGTTGGCGAGGAAGCGCACCTCGAGATCGTTGACGAGTTCCTGGATCTGGTCCTTATTCAGCAACAAGGACGGCACCGCAACGAGCGTCGTGCAATCCTCAGGGATGCCGTTACTGAAGTCGAACTTTGGCAGCGGCTCGGGATCGTAGAGTGCGCTGATGCTGTTATTCGCTAGATCGACTGCGTCCTGGATCGCCGGCACAATCAGGAACAGGAACGCAAAGATCAGGCCGATGAATCCCTTCGAGTGGGGAAGGACCGGAAAAAGGATCGCGGCGATCAGAAAGATCGAGACGACCTGAATACCGGTTATGTAGAAGTCTTCGCCGTGCTCGCGAATGAATTGGCGCATCCGATCGAGCATGGGTGGATGGAATCCGATGCGGTTCGCGAGCTGCGGGAATCCTTTATCGACAAGGTAGTAGCCGATGTGGGTGCGGCGCAGATGAAGGCGCGGTTCCTCGCCCTCGCGGCCCGCGGCTTCGCGCGCCATTTCCAGAGCAATCTGCGCTACCTGAGATTCACTGCAATCGGAATGACGGGCGACCGACGAGATTCGTTTCCGATAGAGTTCGCGCGACTCGAAGTCCATCTGAGAATAGGCCTCAGCGGGATCCTGCCTCAACGCATTGTCCAACAGAATGAGCGGCTCGATCAGGTAAACCCAGTCGGTATTCGTAACCGTGCGCAAGCTCTTGATCCGCTGCGAGAGCTTCGACTCCGCAACCGATTCGGGTGCGCGGAGAACTGTCAGCACCTCGTCAACGATCATCTCGAGCAGAGCGAATTTGAGAAACGGTGCGATGAACCAGAGTTCTTCGACAGTGAAGGGGTCGCGGCTCTGCGCCTGACGGATGAAGGCAATCAGCGTCGGGCCGGAAAACACGCCATCGACGGTGCGAAGATAAGCAGCTGCCAGCGTAGCAACGCGGGGTTCCTCCTTTTGCGCAGACACTATGCGTGGCAGACGGGCCACGAGACTCGGACGATCGGCAACGGAGCTTACGGCTGTGCGTAGCAGGCGCGGATTCGCACGAACCTCAAGCAGCTCTGGGTGAAATGGGATGGCATAGGGCGACTGGCTAAGGGACACAGGCAACTGCGCCAGTTGCGCTTCCAACTGCTTTAGTGCATTGCGGCGGGTTTCAACGCGAACAAGGAATGTGCCCTTATTGGCGGGACGATGAAGCACATCCCACTTTTCCGTTTCGCGCGCCCCGGCAACGACGCGTTCGAGAGTGTGATCCACTGGCACCGATACCGGCTCCGGAAGTTTTACTGGGTCGCTCATAGAATTCATCGATAGCTTGCCGCCTGCATTTCAAACATGGCGGCGTACCGGCCTCCGAGCGCCATGAGCTGCGTGTGCGATCCTTCCTCCACCAGCTGCCCGCCTTCGAGGACGACGATGCGGTCGGCCATGCGGACAGTGGAGAAACGATGGGAGATTAGAAGGGCCATCTTTCCGTAAGTGAGTTCGGAGAAGCGCTCGAAGACTTCGAACTCACTGCGCGCATCGAGGGACGCTGTCGGCTCATCGAGGATGAGCAGTTGGGCGTCGCGCAGATACGCTCTCGCCAGCGCAATCTTCTGCCATTCGCCGCCGGAGAGATCGACTCCGCCCTCGAAGCGGCGGCCAAGCATCTGATCGTAACCTCCCTGCAACTTCGCAACGACGCCGGCGGCGAGACTCTTCTCTGCCGCGTATTCGATCTCTTCCTGCACATGCGGAACTTCGATGCGGCCAATGGCAATATTGTCGCGCGCGCTCATCTCATAGCGCATGAAATCTTGGAAGATCACGCCGATCTCGGCATGCAGGTCGTCGAGATCGTATTCCCGCAGATCTACGCCGTCGAGCAGGATCTCGCCTTCGGTCGGATCGTAGAGGCGCGTGATGAGCTTGACGACGGTGGTTTTGCCCTGGCCGTTTTCGCCGATAAGAGCCACGCGCTGGCCGGGCCGCAGCGTGAAGTTGAAGTCCTTGAGTACGCGCCGCGTCGTCCCAGGATAGGTAAAGGAGACGTTATGAAATTCGAAGCCTTTGATGATCGGCCTGGGCGTCTTCAGGGCGTTCGGCTTCGACTCAACGCGCGGCTTCATCCCGAAGAAGGCCAGGAGGTCGGTGAGGAAGAGTGCCTGGTCGGCGACACCCGACGCGGTGGAGAATGCCTGCTGGATATTCGCCATGGCCTGCATGATGGCCGTGGTGATCAGGGTAAGATCGCCGATGCTGTAACGGCCCTGGATGGTGCGCCAGATGCTGTAGGCGTATGCACCGTAGTAGCCTAGCTGGCCGAGTATTGCCAGCAGTCCTCCCCAAAACAGACGCCGGCGATTGAGGTTGACGTTCTCCTCGTAGATCTGTTGCGACAGACCCGAGAAACGATTTGTCAGGTACGCGCTCAGATTGAAGAGTTTGAGTTCCTTCGAGGCTTCCTTGCTGCCACCGACCTGGCGCAGGTAGTCCATCTGGCGGCGAATCGGCGTCTGCCGGAAGTTCTTCGCGTACGTGAGAAACGCGAAGTGGCTTTCGCCCAGGAAAGCAGGAATGATACCGGCAACGAGCAGGAAGAGCAGAAATGGCGAATACCAGATGAGAACGACTGAAAACGCAATAGCCGTGACCGATTGCTGAATGAGACGGCCCATCTGCTGGATCATCGCGAGGCGGTCCGTGGCCTGGACACGTGCGCGCTCCAGGCGATCGTAGAAAACGGGATCCTCGTAGACCGTCACATCGAGAGCCGCTGCTTTGCGCATGACCTCTACGCTGACGTGATGGGTATAGCGATCGGCCAGGAGATTGTCGCAGTAGTCCACCGCTCGAGAGAGGATGCCGGTGAGGACGGCGAGCGCCATCTCGCTGCCGACCAGCCACCAGAAGTGTTGCGGAAGCGGCTGGTGCAGGCGGATGCGGTTGACACCGTCAATGATGTAGCGGCCGATGATGCCGATCCCCATGGGAAGGAACGCCGCTACGATACGGAGAGTAATGTTCCAGAAAACGACGGCGGGGCCTGACTCCCAGACAAAGTGCAGAACAGGAGGGACATTCCTCAACGCACGCAGACGATCGCCCCAGGCATTGCTGGGCGCGCCCGGCCCCTGCGTTGGGGGTTCAGCCAAAGCGGGGCTAGGGCTTTCCGATTCGGGGCTCGGCTCTATGTCCAGGCGCGCATCGTGCATGGTTGAGGAGATGCCTCCGTTCGCGGATAAGCGCAATTGCCGGCACACGGTGATTGCCTAACCAAGGGTCCTCTTGACGCTCTCAATGAAGTTCTGCGTCATGAATTCACTACTCTTGCCAGTTGCGATGCGGTGTCGACCCACTTTGTTGTTCGCTGCGATCTGGCTTTTTGGCCCACGCGAATGCGGCCGGTACGCATCGCCGCAAAACTCCCAAATGAAGACGGATGATGAATGAAGGCTTGGGCCGGTTAGGTCTCAGGCGGATACGGCTTGAACCCGGCATTGGCCATTCCACGCTGCGCTTCGGGGTTCTTCATAAAAGTATCCCACACGAAGCCGGTGCGCGCATTCTCAGCCATCAGCATCGTGATGCCCGTATCGATGCCGACCACGTCGGTGTCGTACCACTCGGTGAGAGGGTTGAAGGCATCGACAAAACCATACCGGCACCATGCCTGAGGATAATGATCGTGAATTGTCCGCAAGACCCGCAACGTGGCTCCGGGCAGGAACGGGATCGAGCCGCCCGCAGCCGCGGGAGCAATGGTGCCGTCGATGGGCCCCATCGCCGGTGGCCCGCCCCACACCACATACCCTTTGTCCGAATCCGATGCGGTGATGCCCCAAAGCGCATTGCTGTAGTCGGAGAACTGCGGATTCATTTCGATGCAGAAGCGGCGGTGAACGTCCGTCGCGATAATGGAGTTCTTAAAGTAGTCGGCATATCGATCGCGTTTGCCGCGAAAATCGAACCAGGCCTGCGAGTATTGGTGGACGAACAGCGGCGCGAACGAACCAATGTAGCGGAGCCCGTCATATTCGAAAACCGACCTCTTCCATGCGAACCAAGCGTCGCTCTTGATTGGATGCGAAACCGAGCCCAGCCCGAGCAGATACATCATCATAAGCTCGCTGTAGAGGTCCCAGCGCGAAGGAATGAAACCGGACTCCGGCTTCCAGCCGTGCGAGAGCAGCGTCGTGTCTTCCGAGAGCCAGGTCCAGTCGACGCGATCGAAGATGGCCTGGGCAAGCTGATTGATGTCTTTGTCATGAAAGTGCTGGCGACACATGAGTACGCCGCACAAAAGCATCGCCGTATCGACCGACGAGACCTCGGAGTCCCAGATTCGTTCGCCAGTGTTCAAGTTGGCGAAGTGATAGAAGAAGCCGCGGTGCGTGGGCAACTTATGCCAGATGAACGAGAGTGCTTCCACCACCCGTGCGCGCGCCTCGGGCCGGCTGACAAAACCGCGCTTTTCTCCGATGCAGATAGCGCTAAGTCCAAAGCCGGTGGATGCAATACTGGCTGCAAGCGTTGTATCCGTCGCGCGGACATTGCAGCGGTCCTTTGTCAGTCCCGTGTGCGGATTCGACTGCTCCCAGAAGAAGAGAAAGTTGGCATGCTCCAGTTCGTTCAGGAACTGGTCATCGTCCGAGGAGAGGATCGTCGGCGCAGGCGCGGGCGCAGGGCTCGTATGCTGTCCCGATACTTGCGCGAGAAGCGGTGTCATCCCGGCGCGGGCAAGCGGCAGGGCCAGCGACAGATGCGCCATGCCGCGCATCAATTCGCGGCGCGAATGAGTCGAGTTGTGCACTTCGATTTGTTTGCGAATGTGCATCTCCGATTGGGTATCTCGTACGAATGCCTCCGGCACGAGGCACATCTTACCAATCATTCTATCGATGCCAACCGGTTTCCTATCTGTGAGCAACGACAAGTCGAGGACTGAATCAGCGCACGGTAGAATTGCATCGAACGGTTAGACTTTGATGCGCTGGAGATGGATCGCAGTCGCGGGAAGCGTCGCAGTAATCGCCCTCGTCACGATTGCTGTTCTGGTGGTGCGTGCACGGCGCTGGGACGCGACTCTGATGACCCTGCAAGGAGCGGTCGTGCGCCGCGACGCCGATCCGCAAAGAGCGTTGCCCATCGCCGATGCCCTCATCGTTGCTACGCGCGGGGCCAACACGATCACCACCCGTTCGGATGCTTCCGGATATTTCCGAATCAAGTTTTCGGAGGTAATTTGGCCCGGACAGACCGTATCTCTGAGCTTTCGGCACGACAACTATCAGCCACTTGACATGAATCTGAAGATGGAGTTCCGCTCCATGATGCGGAGACTGTACATCGCAGCCATGGAACCGTTATCTGCGTCCGAACAGACAACAGGTCCCGCCGCGAAGGGAGCCCCCCAGGTTGTCTCGAACATCCGGGTTCGTTATACAGAAAACTTCCAGGCCGATGAGGACGTGGGTAGTGCCGTCAGGACGTTTCAGGTAGTCAATCGAGGCAACGTGCCATGCCACCGGGAAGCGCCGTGCTCGCCCGATGGAAGTTGGAAGGCAGCGAAGGGCTCCATCAGTCTGGATGCCGGCGTCGGAAACGTCTTCCGCAATATTCGGGTCTCCTGCATTGCCGGGCCCTGTCCGTTTACGCGCATCGATAGCAACGGCTTTGAACAGACGAACCGCGCACTCGAGGTTGCGGCGTTGGACTGGTCCGACACCGCGACCTTTCTTCTGGAAGCCGAAGTGGTACACACGACGACCGGCTCCAGCGTCCGGCACTCGTATCCAGTGATTTTCGATCGTACGCTCAACTTCACGGTTCCGCCGACCCAGGAAGGTGTGAGCCTCGAAGCGGAGATCAACGGTGCGCCGATGGTCTTTCCTCTTGGGCCTGACCTCTACCTGAGTTGGGCCACCTGCGCTGCCCGAGCAAGCAGCAATGAAGATAAGTCCACGGCCTATCGCTGCGAGTTGAAGCCGGGCTACCGATTCTGATGTCGGCGCAAGCTTTGAACAGCGAATAGTGCAATTCAGCGACTAAGTCTCAAAGACGACGGCCCGATTCATATCCTGTTCATCTCCGATTCACGATCCGTTGAATGCTGCTCTCTAGGCTCGCTCCATGAGCGCGAAAAAGACTTTTCAAATTGTCGTTCTTTTGGCTGGCCTGTTGATCGCATCCAGTGGCACCCGGGCGAGCGCCCAATATGAGGATGGGAGCCTGATCGGCACCATTCGCGATGCTTCGGGTGCGGTCGTGGCCAATGCGAACGTCACAGTCACCAACATCAACACCGGCATCGTCACCAAGGTCGCTTCCAGCGGCTCCGGCGATTATGAGGTTCCGTCACTTCACGTTGGGGTCTACACGGTTGACGCTGAAGCATCGGGTTTTGCGCCCGCCGAAGCCAAGAACATCACCATCTCCGTGGCTGGACGCACACGCATCGATCTGACCCTGAACGTGGGACAAGCGAACGCGACAACCGTTGAGGTGAGCGATGTTGCCCTGCAGCTTGAGACCGAAACGAGCGAACGTGGAGAAACGATCTCCGGGTATCAGACATCGGCGCTTCCGCTAGTGAGCCGAAACTACTCCGATCTGTTGGCACTGGTCGCGGGTTCGCGCCAGGCGCCTACGGCTGCCACAACCACCGCCGTCACCAGCCTTGTCCGGCAAGGCTCCTATAACGTCAACGGCGAGCGCAGCATGTTCAACAACTACCTTCTCGATGGCATGGATAACAATGCCTATGGCGAGAGCAATCAGGGATTCGACAATCAGATCATTCAGCCTCCGCCGGATTCGATCTCGCAGTTCCAGGTGGTCACGAATAACGAGAGCGCGGAGTACGGGCGGTCTTCCGGCGCCACAATCAACGTGGCTTCGCGTAGCGGAACAAACGAGTTTCATGCCACACTCTACGAGTTCCTGCGCAATACCGATCTGAACGCGTTCGGCTACGTCCATGCAGTGAGCGGGACGCATACATTTCCCAAGCCCGGCTTCAATCGCAATCAATTTGGCGCCGACTTCGGCGGCCCAATCCTGAAGAACAAGTTGTTCTGGTTTGTGGATTACGAAGGCTTCCGCCAAACTCTGACTCCGACGGTTGTGTTGACAGTCCCGACACAGAACGAAATCAACGGTATTCTCGCCGTCGACGTGCAGGATCCCTTCAAGCCTGGAACCTATTACAAGGCCGGCAAATCGATCCTGACTTCGCCGGATGTCAGCCCGACCGCCAAACAGGTTCTGAACTTCTGGTCGCTGCTGCCTTCGCAGTGCCAGATTCCGGCCGGCTCGGCACTGATTAACACCAGCACCGGTGTTGCCACCAACGATTGCGCGACCAATGCCCCCTTCACCGACAACGCGGACAAGGGCGATCTGCGGCTCGACTATCAGCAAAGCCAGAACAGCTCATGGTTCCTGCGCATCAGTGACCGCAAAGAGACAGGCATCAACTATCCCACACTGCCCCTGCCGCTCGACGGCCAGACGAACGGCCGCATCAAGATTCTCGATCGGCAGGTTGCGGCAGGCTACACACACCTGATGGGCAGCAACAAGGTGATCGAAGCCCGTCTCGGTCTCTCCGGTACGCAGGCCGGTAAGTACACCCTGTCGATCGGCGACCACGCGATCGTCATCCCCGGATTACCAACCGACGCAACCGTCGCCGGTGGTCTTCCCTCAATCGGCATCTCGGGCGGCTTCAGCGGTTTTGGCCGCCAGAGCACCAATCCTCAGTGGCAGAATCCTTCTCTGCTCGACCCCAAGGTGAGCTTCTCGTGGGCCAAAGGCCGTCACTCGCTCAAGTTCGGCTACGAGTACGAGCATATCTGGATGGAGGTGCAGGACTCGAATCCGCTGTTCGGTTCATTCACCTACGGACGCGGCTATAGCGCGTGCCCGACTTCGGCAGGAGCTGCCTGCGCCAACCCAACAGCGGCTGCCGATACCTACTGGGCCGACTTTCTGTTCGGCACTCCGAACGCCTATGCGCTCGCCACCTACTTCAAGGCGCACCTTCTGCAGCAGATGGACAGCGTCTATGCGCAGGATGACTGGAAGGTCACGCCGAAGTTGACGCTGAATCTGGGCGTTCGCTGGGAGTACGGATCGCCGTATTCCGAGCAGTACAACAATCTCTCCAACTTCAATCCCGCGACGGGCACGATGCAGACGCTAACCAAGGGGTATACGGGAAGCCAATTCATTACGCCGTACAACGGCAGCGGTGTCTACGGCAGCACGCTCGTCAATCCAGCACTGGGCGACTATGCGCCACGCGTCGGGTTTGCCTATGCGCTGACTCCGTCGGTTGTTGTCCGCGGCGGATACGGAACCAGTTATGCCCACTACACACGCGCCGGATCGGGCGACATTCTCGCGATCGACGCGCCCAACGCTCTGTTCGTTTCAGTGACTCAGCCAACCAGCGCCACCGCGACCGGCTATCGCACCATCGATCAGGGATACCCGCAGGGGCTTGCCACTACCTTCAACCCGGGCACGGATAACATCACCTACATTCCGAAGGACACAAAGGATAGTTACGTCGAGAGCTACTTCCTCGAAGTGCAGAAAGAATTGGCGAAGAACACTCTGATCGACATCGCCTACATCGGGAACCATGGTGTAAAGCTGCAAGGCTTCCTGAACGCCAATCAGGGGAATCCTGCACTGGGTGTTGCGAACCCGACCAACCAGGCGCTCGGTGCTGGATTTGTGCGCCCGTATTCTGGCTGGGGAGGCCTCGTCGGAACGACCTACGACTACGGCGACATCACCGAAGCTCTCAACGAATTCTGGTCTCACTTCAATGCCCTGCAGGTGCGTTACGAGCAGCGGTTCGTAGCCGGCCTGACACTACTCAACTCGTTCACATGGGAGCGCTCGCTCGACAATGCGTCCGCATCGCTGGAGGGCAACACGCCTTCTCCCCAGAATGCCTACAACCTCGCCGGTGATTACGCACAATCGGACTACAATCTGCCGGTGGCCAACGTGACCAGTCTCGTGTATGACCTGCCCTTCGGGCGTGGCCACGACTATCTGTCGGACGCGAATTCAGTCCTCGACGGGATTGTGGGAGGGTGGCAAATCAGCGCCATCAACACCGCCCAGGGAGGCACACCGTTTAACCTGACCTACACGCCCAACGCAGCGAATGTCGTGTCGCCGCAGATCTCGGCGACGTATCGCGGCGCCAACGAGTACCGGCCGAACTTCGTTCCCGGCCAGTCCTTCACCATGTGCCACTCCGGACACTCCTGCCTCAATCAACTGCAGTCGAACGGCACCATACAATACGTGAATTGGTCCGCGTTCACTCTGCCGGCTACCACGGATGCGAACAGCAACCTGATCACTCCCTTCGGCAACTCGCCGCGCAATCCGAGCCGTACGCCGAACTTCTACGAGACCGACCTCGATCTGAATAAGCGCTTCAGCACTCCGTCGGACCGGTTGAAGATCGAGTTTCGCGCGGAACTCTACAACGTCTTCAACCACACAAATCTCTATCTTCCTTCCAGCGGATTCTCCGGCACGCTTTCTACGGCGACCAGCCTCAAGAGCCCAACGGGCGGCGGTGCAATCTCCGGCACCTTTGAGCCGCGCATCGTTCAGTTCGGGCTGAAGGTCCTTTACTAGTGCTGCTTTCTTCCAAAAACTCGCCCGCGCGGTCTTCGCGCGGGCTTTTCTTTGCTCAAGCCGATCCCGTGCCTGGCACTGAACGATCGCAATCGACGCGCTTAGTGTGGATTCTCTTACTATGTATCCGGGAGCCGCAGAATATGTTCACACCGCAACCTATTGGATTCGTTCGCAGCCCCTACTCCGAGACTTCGTCCATTCCCAAAGGGCTAGGTGCGAAGCACGATGCCGAGGGCGTGCTCGAGATCCTTCCTCAGTTCGAAGCGGGATTGAAAGATATTGAGGGTTTCTCTCACCTCTTCGTCTTGTGGGTCTTCGACCATTCCGAGGGTTTTGATCTGGTGGGTGCGACGCCGGTCGATCAGCAGCCGCACGGAGTATTTGCTACGCGGTCGCCGCGACGGCCGAATCCCATCGGTCTCACCGTCGTCGAACTGTTGTACCGCGACGGAGCCAAGCTTCATGTGCGCGGCGTCGATATGCTCGATGGAACGCCGATTCTCGATCTCAAGCCCTATATGTCGAGTATCCCGGCAAAGAAGCTGCGTCGTGGTTGGCTAGCCGAAGCAGAAGCGGCCAGGAAAGCGTGAGCTCCGAACGATTGGGATTCGAGTCCCACGACTTAGGGATCGTGACGATCCGAACTTCCGGTATAATCCCATCAGACACGGAGAGATGGCCGAGTGGCTGAAGGCGGCGGTTTGCTAAACCGTTATAGGGTTTAAAAGCTCTATCGGGGGTTCGAATCCCCCTCTCTCCGCCAGCGAGTCAAGTCGTATATTATCAATAACTTGCAATCTTCAAATCTCCCCAGTTCCCGCGCCGTTTTCGCTCAAATCATCCACTAGAGAATCTCTCTCTGAGCAGTTAATCTCCCTTTAAGTCGCCCTTTTCTCTGTAAGCGTACGGACTGTCCCTATTGACTGCGGGGTAGTGTGTGCGATTAGGTGTCCATCTGTTTTTTAGTGGGCACTTGAAGTGCGTGTCTAAGCGGCTAGTGAGGAGTGGTTCTTGAGAACGGCAGCCAGGTTCCATGGCAGCAGGTCCTGGATCTGGCTGACGGGATAATCGGCGATCTGCTCGAGCACGGATCGCAGATAAAGCTCCGGATCGAGGCCGTTGAGCTTGGCCGAGCCGATCAGGGTGTACATGACCGCGGCGCGTTCCCCGCCGCAGTCGGATCCGGCGAACAGGAAGTTCTTCCTCCCCAGAGCTACTGCGCGCAGCGCCCGCTCAGCGGCGCTGTTGTCGATCTCGAGCAGGCCATCTTCGGTGTAGCGCGTCAGAGCACGCCACCGTGAGAGTGCGTAGCGGATGGCGCCGGCGGTCTCGCTCTTGGCCGACAGCGCGCGAAGAGTCCTCTCCATCCACTTGCGCAAGTCCTCGAGTAGAGGCCTGGCACGCGACTGGCGGATGTTCAGTCTGATGTCCTCAGGCTTGCCGCGGATCTCATCTTCGATCCCGTAAAGAGCGCCGATCCTGGCCAGAGCTTCGGTGGTAGTCGGTGAGGCGTGGATAACGTGGATCTCATGAAACTTGCGCCGCGCATGAGCCCAGCAAGCAGCTTCATATATATGGTCCCCATACAGATGATGGAGACCAGCGTAGGCGTCGGCCTGCAGGGCGCCCTTGTAGTTCTTCAGATGCCGTTGTGGATGTTCGCCCTTGCGATCTTCGGAATAAGCGAACCAGACGGCGGCAGGAGTGTGGTCGCCAGCACTTCTGTCATCGCGTACATAGGTCCAGAGCCTGCCTGTCTTGGTCTTGCCGTTGCCTGGCGCGAGCACCGGCATGGGCGTATCGTCGGCATGCAGCTTGCGGCCCGCGAAGACATGCTTGCCGATGGCCTCAACTAACGGGCCCAGCAGATCGCTCGCGGCGCCGACCCATCCGGCCATCGTGGACCGCGAGATCTCCACTCCTTGGCGAGCGTAGATCTCCGACTGGCGAAATAATGGCAGATGGTCGGCGTACTTGGAGACGATGACATGGGCCAGGAGACTGGGCCGGGCAAGGCTGCGTTCGATCGGACGCGAAGGGGCAGGCGCTTCGACCACTTGATCGCAGCCTGTACATGTGAACTTAGGCCGCACATGGCGGATGACCTTGAAGTTCTCAGGAATGTACTCCAGTTGTTCGGAGACATCGTCACCGAAGTGACGCAACTGGCCACCGCAGTCAGGGCAGCAATCGCGCTCAGGAGTGTGTGTGATCACTTCGCGTTCAAGATGCTCAGGAAGTGGCCTCCGCTCCGGACGCGGCTTCGGCTCTGCAACTGGCGAGACGCGCTCGGTGAAGGCTTCCCCTTCGGCCTGTGTGGTCTCGTCTTCTTCCAGCTCAAACTCCAGTTGCTCGAGCTTCAGAACGAGCTTCTCACTCTTGGCGCCAAACAGCATCTGACGGAACTTCTCGACCATCAGCTTCAGATGCTCGATGTGTTCGCTGCGCGAGCGCAGTTCGTCTCCCTGTTGGGATAATTTCTGGCGATGCGAATCGAGCTCAGCCTCGAGTCGACGGATCTGCTCATCATGCGCCGCGAGCATCTTCTCTTGCTGCTCTTGCTGAGCGCGAAGGAGCGCCAACAGCGCCTCGCGATCCAGCATGTTCAGATCCGGCAGTGCAGCGCGTTCCATGGACGCAGTATGCCATCGAACAAGACCATCAATATCTGGAAAACCCGCATAAATAAAGGAGAATCAGCATCGTCATCACACCGCGATCTCGGGCGTCCAGGTACGCTCAACTCTCCTCCAGTCGATCCCTTCCAGAAGCATCGACAACTGTGCGCGGCTGAGACGAACTGTTCCTGTCTCCACCTTCGGCCAGATGAATCGTCC
>Ga0181535_10004171_pt1 | contig 16266 bp, 13 predicted proteins | sample PEATcosm2014_Bin_44_FD_119774 | JGI IMG/M metagenome (GOLD analysis project Ga0181535, IMG submission 119774) | Peatland microbial communities from MTU Mesocosm Facility, Houghton, MI, USA - PEATcosm2014_Bin17_30_metaG | ecosystem: Environmental > Terrestrial > Soil > Wetlands > Peat | place... | reverse complement strand
TTACATGACCCCGGAGTGGAAGCAGGCGTTTAGAACCGCCGTGACCACGGCGAGGGCCAAGGGGATGGAGGTCGCCATCGCCAGCTCGCCGGGCTGGAGCGAGACCGGCGGACCCTGGGTGCCCGCGGCGCAGGGGATGAAGAAGATGGTGTGGACCGCAACGCGCATGGAAGGCGGGCGGCCTTTCATCGGCAAGCTTGCACATCCGCCAGAGGTTGATGGAATCTTCCAGAACTTCGCGGTCTCGGGGCGGCGCGCAGCGGACGGAACGATCGTAACTCCTCCCGAGTTCTATGCCGACTCCGAAGTGATCGCGTACAAGATTCCCGGCGGAGACGAGGCGCAGGCGGATTTGAATCCGCAAGTCACTGCGAGCGGCGGAACGCCGAATGTGGCCGCACTCTCGGACGGCGATGTGAATACCGTGGCGCTTGATCTGCCTCAAGGCGAACCGGGAAAAGAGGGCTGGGTACAGTTTGATTATCGCCATCCGCAGGCGATTCAGGCGGTGACGCTCGCGAGCCTGAACGATACCATCAGCGTCTTCGACCACGAGAGCAATGCAGTCGCGCCGTTCATCGAGGCCGGCGACGACGGCGTTCACTTCAAGAAAGTGGCCGACATTCCGTTTAGCAGCCTGGTGCAGCGGACGGTGGCATTCGACGCGGTAACGGCGTGGTATTTCCGCATCGTCTTTCCTGCGCAGCCGGCAGACGTGCCTGACCACGACCACAAAATCACCGAGCTGGTGCTGGCGAGCGGAGCACGGATGAACCAATGGGAGCAGCGCGCCGGTTACGCCAACGCGCGAGACTTCTACGCCATTCGCGATCCCGAGGTCGCGCCGCAGTTCATCGTGCCGCAGCAGGATGTGATCGACTTGACGAGCAAGATGAAGCCCGATGGAGCGCTTGAATGGACGCCGCCAGAGGGAAACTGGATGGTGCTGCGCATTGGTTATTCGCTCACCGGCCATGAAAACGGCCCGGCCCCGGTGGAGGCAACAGGGCTTGAAGTGGACAAGTTGAACCGCGATTCCGTGAAGAACTATGTTGACGGCTATCTCAAGATGTATGCGGATACTGTTGGCCCGGAGAACATGGGCAAGGAAGGAATCTCGTACTTACTCACCGATAGTATCGAAGTAGGACCGCAAAACTGGACGGATAACATCCTGGAGGAATTCAAGGAACGGCGGGGCTACGATGCGCGTCCCTGGCTGCCTGCACTTACAGGCGTAGTCATCAAGAGCACCGAAGATACCGACCGCTTTCTATGGGATTTCAGGCGCACGCTTGGTCAACTTCTCGCTGAAAACCACTACGGGGAGATTGCTGACGACTTACATTCCCACGGGATGAGTTACTACGGAGAAGCGTTGGAGTATCATCGCCCGTCACTGGGTGACGATATGGAGATGCGCAGCAGGACCGATGTGCCTATGGGAGCGATGTGGACCTATGCGGGCAGCCCGGGGCCGGATATCGACTTCATCTCTGACCTGCGCGGCGCGGCATCTGTCGCGCATATCTATGGACAGAATCTGGTCGGCGCAGAGTCGATGACCTCGCGCGGCCCGGCATGGTCCTTCTCGCCCAATAGCCTGAAGAAGGTTGCGGACCTGGAGTTTGCGCTGGGCGTGAACCGCTTCGAGATTCACGAGTCCACGCATCAGCCAGTGCCAGAGATGGCTCCGGGACTGACCCTTGGCCAATACGGGCTTTGGTTCAATCGCAATGACACCTGGGCCGAGCAGGCCGGACCATGGGTGACTTATCTTGCGCGCTGCTCCTACTTGCTCCAGCAGGGGCATTTCTCCGCTGACGTTGCCTACTTCTATGGCGAGGAGGGTCCGCTAACCGCGGTCTTCGGATGGAAGGCGATCGATGACGCGCCGGATGGATACGGTTTCGACTTTGTGAACAGCGACGTGGTGCTTCACGAATTGTCGTTCAAGGGTGGACGGCTGGTAACTCCGGGTGGCACGAGTTACCGGCTTCTCTATCTGGGCGGGCGGAGCCGGCGCATGACGTTGCCCGTGTTGAGCCAGATCAAGAGTCTGGTTACCCAAGGCGCGATTCTTGTGGGCAGCCGGCCAACAGATTCGCCTAGCCTCGCCGATGATGAAAAGGAGTTTCAGCGCCTAGCGGATCAGCTTTGGGGAACGCGGTCCGCGGGTGGGCAATCGATGCGGAAGGTCGGGAAGGGCAGAGTGTATGCGGACATGAGCGCGAACGATGTTCTGTCGGCGCTCGGTGTCAAGCGCGATTGGGAGTACACGAAACCGGAAGCCGACGCGACGTTGATGTTGGTCCACCGCAAGCTCGATGACGGCGACGTTTATTTTGTCGACAACCGCCAGGACCGCGCCGAAGATGTGAGCGCAACCTTTCGTGTGGAAGGGAAAACGCCGGAGCTTTGGGATCCTGCAACGGGCGCGACGCAGCCGGTTTCGTACCGGATCGCGGAGGGCCGCACGACGGTTCCGTTGCATCTCGATCCGTACGGGACAACCTTTGTGGTTTTTCGCGCAGCGGCAACCCAGAACTCTCTTGAGCTACCTGTGGCGCACGAAACCGTAATCGATGGTCTGGATCCGGCACTCAACCGCGATTGGAACGTCAGCTTTCAGAGAGGCAGTGGCGCTCCTGAGGGCGTTGACTTCCATCGCCTCGTCTCCTGGACCGAAATGGCCCTTCCGACTTCGGACGACGGCGTCAAATATTACTCCGGCACAGCCACTTATTCGAAGACGATCGAAGTACCGGCAGACGATTTAGCGCAGGGTGCTCATCTCTGGTTGGATCTCGGCGATGTGCGAGAGATCGCAGAGGTGAAGGTGAATGGCGCAAATCTCGGCATTTTGTGGAAGACGCCGTTCAAGGTCGATGTTACCGGCGAGTTCAGGCCGGGCGAGAATCGCATTGAGATTAAGGTGACCAATCTCTGGGTCAATCGCATGATCGGCGACCAGCAGCCGTGGGCGTTGAAGAAATATGCGTTCGCCGATTTCACGCCCTACAAAGCCGATTCGCCACTGCTGCCGTCGGGACTGCTCGGGCCGGTACACCTGAGATCAGTCTCCGCAACTCAGGCTGCGAAGTAAGCCAAGAGGCACCGTAGAAAATACTTGCAATTTGCAAGAGATATTCGGAAGAATGGCAAAGCGGCGTTTCCCAAAAGGCGGTGTTATCGCCTTAAGCGTCGACTGGAAAAATTGAAGGTCTGCGGCAAGCAGGAGGTCAAAATGAGCGGTGTGCGAGTACTCGTCGGGACGCACAAGGGCGCGTTCGTTCTCAACTCCGACGGCAAGCGCAAAGACTGGACGGTGAGCGGGCCGTTTTTCGCCGGCTGGGAAATCTACCACATGAAGGGCTCGCCGGTTGACCCCAACCGGATCTACGCCTCGCAGACGAGCGGGTGGTTCGGGCAGTTGATCCAGCGATCGGACGACGGCGGCAAGACCTGGCATCAGCCGGGGTTGCCGAACGAAGCGATTCCCGCTCCCGGCCCGCCGACAGCGCTGCCCAATAAATTCGTATACGATTCGTCGCCGGGGACGGGCAAACCGCTGACCACGCACCAGTGGTACGACGGCACGCAGCATCCATGGGAGTTCAAGCGCGTGTGGCACATCGAGCCATCGCTCACCGATGCTGAGACGGTTTATGCGGGTGTGGAAGACGCGGCGCTGTTCCGCTCGACCGACGGCGGCGAGAATTGGCAAGAGCTCTCGGGACTGCGCGGACACGGCACCGGTCCCAAGTGGCAGCCGGGCGCAGGCGGCATGGGACTGCACACCATCCTTCTCGATCCCACCGACCCCAAGCGCATCTACATAGCCATCTCGGCGGCCGGCGCATTCCGTACCAACGACGGCGGCGAGACGTGGAAGCCGATCAACAAAGGGCTGCGCTCGCAGTACATTCCCGATCCCAACGCCGAGATCGGCCACTGCGTTCATCATGTGGCCATGCATCGCTCGCGCCCCGACGTGCTGTTCATGCAGAAGCACTGGGACGTGATGCGCACCGACGACGCCGGCGAGAACTGGCGCGAAGTGAGCGGCAACCTGCCCACCGACTTCGGGTTTGCGATTGACGTGCACGCGCACGAGCCGGAGACACTCTACGTTGTGCCGATCAAGAGCGACTCGGAGCATTATCCGCTGGACGGCAAGTTGCGCGTCTACCGCAGCCGCACGGGCGGCAACGAGTGGGAGCCGCTTGCCAAGGGCCTGCCGGAGAAGGATTGCTACGTGAACGTGTTGCGCGACGCAATGGCCGTCGACACGCTCGACGATTGCGGCATTTACTTTGGCACAACGGGCGGTCAGGTATACGCGTCGGCCGACGCGGGCGACAATTGGGCGCCGATCGTGCGCGATCTGCCGGCTGTGCTGTCGGTTGAAGTGCAAACGCTGCAATAGAGACCAGAGACCAGAAAAGCAGCGGTCCAGCAAGCGATAAGGCGGCGATGAGGAGGCTGGCGCGTTGAGCGATGCGCAGACGAACTCGGCGACGGTGCGGGTTGGACTGCCATTTCACCTGCGCAACCTGGCGCATGTCGAGGGCGATGTGCAGCTCGACGTTTCGGAGCCGGTCACGATTCGCAATGTCCTCGATGTTCTGGAAACGCGCTACCCCATGCTGCGCGGAACGATCCGTGAATACGGGACTGGCCAGCGCCGCGCGTTTCTGCGCTTCTTTGCCTGCGAAGAAGATTGGTCGCTGGAATCGCCCGACAAGCCATTGCCCGATGCGGTCGCGTCCGGCAAGGAGCCGCTGCTGATCCTCGGCGCGATTGCGGGCGGGTGAAAAAACGCGGGGACCAAGGGAACAAGAAAACAGGAACCGGAAGAACCGGGAGCAGAAATTGGGGACCAAGCCACCCCAGCGACGTGGACCTGTCGCCCCCCCGCTGCGCGCCTCCAACAGTGACCGAGGGACCAGCGGCCCAGGGGCAGGCGTCGGGACAGAGCTCGTCCTCTTAAAAGATTTGACGCAACTGTGATTTGCCAGGGTTTCTACGGTTGAGCCGCCAAATATTTTCTGAGCGGGCCCCAGTAGTGCTCCTGCCATCCAAAGTCAAGGTGATCGTATTCGCCCGCCGGGAAGCCGGTGTGATCGAAGATGAGCGTTGCCGCGGCGGCGCGCGGTTTAAATTCAAAATGAACGATGGAATAGACGCCCGGATCCCAATGTGTCGGGCGCCATGCCTGGACGATGCGCTGGCCGTCGACGAGCTCGACGTTGCGGCCCACGATGAGCCCGCCAAACATCGAGAATCCGCCGCCCTCGGCAGGGTCAATGGTCGCGGGCAACCCCGTAAAAGCGGCGAACTGCTTCTGTTCGACGATCGTGGAGTAAAGGCGGTGGGGACTGGCGTCGAATTCGAGCTCGTAGTGAATGGAAGTGCGCTGATCGTTGGCGGGCGTCGCGGGTTTCTGCGCCATATCCGGCGGCGCGGGCGTGGCAGGCTCCTGCGCAATGGCGCGCAGCCCTGAAGCAGAAAGCGCAATTGCGGCCGCGGCGCCGGTCAGCGTCTGCCGGCGCGAGATTGAGAAGCTGTCCTTCATTCCGACCTCACAGATTCATAGCTGCAACTGTGAACGATGGGAACACGGCGAGACGTTATGTTCAAGAACATATTTTGATGGACAGTTGAGAACTGGCTCGAAGATACTCGTGGACAATACTGGTGAGATCAGGAGGAATCCATGCCATATCCGGAAGGACACCGCGTCGAAGTCAAGGCGAAGATCGTCGAGAGCGCCCGCAGGCTGTTTAACCGCCATGGCTTCGAACAGGTGTCGCTTGACGAGATTATGTTGGGCGCAGGCCTGACGCGCGGCGGATTCTACAGCTACTTCAGGAGCAAGAGCGATCTCTATGTCGAAGCGCTGAATTGCTTCTTCACTGATCCGGAGTGGAAGAATTGTTGGGAAGGCGTGGAGATCGACCCCGGTTCGGCGGACTTCGGGGCGCAGGTGATTCGCGCATATCTCTCGCACCAGCATTTTGAAGACGTGGAAAATTCCTGTCCCATGGTTGCGCTGCCCGCCGACGTGACGCGCGGCGATGTGCGGTTGAAGCGCGCGTTTGAAACCGTGTTCAAAGCGATGGTGAGCATTCTTGAGCGGAGCATGAGCGGCCGCGGGCGAGATGCTCGCGTTCGCGCGCAGGCCACAGCTGCCTTGTGCATCGGGGGCATGGTCGTCGCGCGCGCAATGGAGAATCGCGCAGCTGCCGATGCGCTGCGCGGCGCGTGCATGAGAGTCGCGCTGGAGCTTGCCGGAAAAGCTGAAAGGCCGGCGAAGCGGCGGGCTCGGATGCAGGCGAGATCATTCGGAATTTCGCGGGCGCGAAGGTAGTGCGCAGCACAGATCCTGGGACGATTCTAGTGTTCCTCTTTGCCGGGGCGGAGCATGAGCGCGCGGATGGCTTCGCGTGGGTCCTTGCCTTCGTTGAGAATGAGCTCCATTTGCTCAGTGATGGGCATTTCGATTGAATGCTTGCGGGCGAGGCCGAGAGCGGCGTGAGTGGTGAGCACGCCTTCAGCCACTTTGCCTCCGAGGGAAGAGAGAATCTCGGGCAGCTTGCGGCCCTGGCCCAGTTGCTCTCCAACGGTGCGGTTGCGGCTGAGCGAGCCCGTGCAGGTGAGCACGAGGTCGCCAACGCCGGAGAGGCCGGCGAGGGTTTCGCGGCGCGCACCGCAGGCAACGGCAAGGCGCGTGATCTCGGCGATGCCGCGGGTGATGAGAGCGGCGGTCGAGTTGTGGCCGAGACCGACACCGACGGCGATTCCGGCAGCGATAGCGATGACATTCTTGAGCGAGCCGCCGAGCTCGACGCCCATGACATCGGTCGATGTGTAAAGGCGGAGGGTCTCAGAAGAGAACTCCTGCTGGATGAATGTGGCGACTTCAGGGTCGCTGAAGGCAAGGGTAAGGGCAGTGGGCTGGCCTTGCGCAACTTCAAGGGCAAAGCTGGGGCCCGACAACGCGCCGATGGAAAGCAGAAGCCCGACCGGTTCGAGGGTTTCGGAAAGCACCTTCGTCATGCGATAGAGCGTGCGATCCTCGAGGCCCTTGGTTGCGCTGACGACGAATTGGCCGATGCGCAGGTGAGAACGGATGCGTAGCAGTGTTGTTCGCAGGAATTCGGACGGGATGACAGAGACCACGATGTCGGCGGCGGTGATCTCGGCCCAGTCGGCGGTGACGGTAACGGAAGAGGGGATGCGGAAGCCCGGAAGGAACTGTGTGTTTTCCTGGGCGTCAACGATCTGGCTGGCGAGCTCCGGGGAGTGCGCCCAGAGCGCGACCTGGTGGCCGCCGCGGCGGTCGAGTGAGAGTGCGAGAGCGGTTCCCCAGGCGCCGGAACCTAAGATGGCGATGCGGCTCATGCTGGCTTGCGAGCTCCGATGCGGGATTCCGTGCCTGCGATCAGGCGGCGGATGTTCTGGTGGTGTTTGACGATGATAAGCAGCGAGACGACAGCGCCGGCAACGAAAAAGAAGGGCGGGCGCGGGCCGGTTACGAGAAACCAGGCAAAGACCGGAAAGCTGAATGCCGCGGCGATGGAGGAGACGGAGACGTAGCGGCTGAGGGCGAGCACGATGACGAAGACTCCAAGGGCGGCCAGGGCAGCCCACGGCGAAATGGCCAGGAAGACTCCAAAGCCGGTGGCGACGCCCTTGCCGCCGCGAAACTTGAGCCAAATGGGGAACATGTGTCCAAGCACGGCGCAGAGAGCCGCGAAGGCCTCGGCGGAGCGCAATGGGACGGCGGGCATCCAGAGCGAAGCGAGGTAGCCGCCAAGCCACACGGCCGAGCAGCCCTTCAGGACGTCGAGAGCAAAGGTGGCCGCGCCGAGGCCCTTGCCTCCGGCGCGAAGGACGTTGGTAGCGCCGATATTGCCGCTGCCAAAAGAGCGGATGTCCTGGCGGCGAAAGATGCGGTAGAGCAGGTATCCCGTGGGGATGGACCCGAGCAGATATGCGGCGACGGCGATGGCGAGACCGGCGAGGGACACAACGTGTGAGTTTAGCAGGTGGGGGCGCGGGAAAACGTCGTGCCGCCGCACCGTGTGTGACGCTCGAGAGCCGGGCGTTCCGGTGATGTTGGGTGCGACGCCGAGTGCAAGCACAATTCCAGACTACAGGGGTTCCACAGTTACCGTGTCCAGAAGCCATCGCGGCCAACTGGATTCAATCCACCCGGCACAGAAACTGGAACCGGCTGCAATTGCGGAATCGCTTTAAGAGAAAGCTCTGCGGGCGCTGCGGACTTCGGCGGCGAGGACTTCAAGCATTTTGATCGACATCGCCGGGTCGGAATGCATGACGGCGGTGAGATCGTCGCGGCCGACAAAGCACACTTCGGCTCCGGCTCCGGCGGTGGCGCTCAGCGTGTAGGGTTGATTGCTGATTGCGCCGGGGAGGCCGAGGATGGAACCGGGTTTGGCCTGCGCGGCGAAGAGCGAGTGGCCATCCTGCGACATCATGCTGAGCGTAACCACGCCTTTGTGGAGGATAAAGATTCCCACGGCGGGCTCGCCCTGGCGAAAGAGAGGACGTTCGGACTCGCAAGGGACCGGGGTTGACCGTGTGTCGAATGCGCGAATCAGCTGTGGATCAGCAACAAATGCATCGGGGTCAAGCTGCGTAAAGAGACTTCCCAGGGGAGAAGAGTTCTTCATGAGCGTGCTCCATGGGGAACATCGAAGTCATGATTTCATCGACTTGGGCCCGGATCTAGTGAGCTGTGTCACATTCGGTAGGTTAATAGAGTAGCGCAAAACGAAGGATCGCGGTTAAAGCCGACAACCTGGGGTACGGGGCGGTGCGGCGATTCGTGGCCGTAAATGCAGGAGTCTGTCTCCGCTAGACTAGGAACTGGAAAACAGACGATGGCCAGCATTTTGAACAAGATCGGCATCACCCTGGAGATGATCAAGTGGGAACACTCGATCTTCGCCCTGCCGTTTGCGCTGACGGCCATGCTGCTGGCTGCGGGCGGGCTGCCGGGCTGGCGAACAGTGGCATGGATTGTCGTGGCCATGGTGGCAGCGCGGTCGGCGGCGATGGCGTTTAACCGATGGGCCGACGCGGAACTGGATGCCGAGAATCCGCGCACGCGGACGCGGGCGATTCCGGAAGGGCTGCTAAGCCGGCAGTTTGTGCTGGGGTTCACGTGCGTGGCAGTGTTGGTGTTTCTGGGGGCCGCAGCCGAACTCAACCGGCTGGCGCTGGAACTTGCGCCGGCGGCACTGGTGGTGCTGCTGGGATATAGCTACCTGAAGCGCGTGACGCGATGGTCGCACCTGGGGCTGGGTTTGGCGCTCGGTCTGGCGCCCGCAGCGGCGTGGATTGCCGTGCGCGGCAGCCTGGACCCGCGCATCCTGGTGCTGACTGCGGCGGTGACCTTGTGGGCGGGCGGATTCGACGTGTTGTATGCCTGCCAGGACTACCAACACGATCGCGCCGCGGGCCTGCACAGCCTGCCCCAGGCAAGCGGGATTACGGTGGCATTTTGGACGGCGCGCGCCATGCACCTGGCGATGCTGGCGTTGTTGATCTGGTTCGGTTTTCTCTTTGATTTCCGCATCCCTGGCTGGTCAGGCGTTGCCGCCGTGGGGCTGCTGTTGGCCTATGAGCACTCGCTGGTTTCTCCGCGCGACCTGCGCCGGCTGAATGCAGCGTTTTTCACCATGAACGGCGTGATCGCGATGGTGTTTCTGGGATTTGTGACGGCGGATTTGTGGATGCGAAGATGAAGCCTGGGTGACGACCGCCCTTTGCTAGCGGGACCAGGAGCGAGTTCGCACACACCACCGCGCGTTCCAGGGAACGAACCATTCACCCGAGCCCAATGGGCTGTGCGCGGCGAAATCAGGAACCGGCGTCAAGGCGCTTTCGTAGTCCGCGACCGATTTTTCCTGAAGCCAATCCGGGACGTACCGGGTGCGTTCAATGAATCCGGACCAGCGGCATACGAGGCTGCCTGTTTCAGTTTGCCAAGCTGTATTCATGGAGCCACCCCTTTTCCCGCAGCCCGTGGGCAATCCAGCGATGAGCCAAAGCGGATTTGCCGATCTGCCGTGCCAACAATCCTACTCCACTTTGCCTGCGTCGAGAATACGCATCTTGCGCGGCCCCGCGACCCGCCAGTTGCTATCATTGCAGCCATGATGAACCGTCAGGTTCTCGTTGCGAGTCTCGTTTTCTTCGCAGGGCTCGCAGGAGCTCGAACGGTATGCGCACAGGCGAAGGGCACAGCTGCGCCAGCTCAAGCCGCCGCTGTTGCGATCCCATTCGTGGGCTGCGCGTCCGACGGTATGGCTGGACCGCAGCCCGCGCCAAGCGGAAAGAGCTTAGCGGCCGCGATTCCTGCCTCGGTGGCGCAAGGGCTCGCCTACTACAAGGCGGAATACGGTCCGGGCGCACTCGCGCCGCGAGGCTGGAATTGCTTTTCTATCTACGGCTCGGATGGGAGCAATCTCTACGTGACTCCCGACCCCATCGACACAACCATGTTGTCTTCTCTGGACTGGAAGGGATTCACGGGGCAGGTAGTCGAAGTGTCAGATTTGGATGGCGGCACGTCTGGAAGATTTGAGGTTGCGAAGGTCATCGCGCGCGTGTTTCCGGCCTACAAGACATTCGCGCAAAACGTGATTGCGGAGGGAATCGAGCCGGCAAGCGATTTTCCATTTGGCCCTTACCCCAATGACAAACTCACCTATCGCGGCAAGAATATTGTGGAGTTCGATACGCCGCCCAACGCGCAGGGACTGGGAACCGACTCACGCCTGCAGATGAACGCGAGCCCGATTGATGGAGTTGCGATCATTGCCGGCGCGGATACCGATCTGGTGCAATTGTCAGCGCGGGTCCCGGCGACCGACAGCGATCTCATCCCGGCCATGGTTGCGCAAGTGGAGAGCGATGCCGCGGCCACCCCATCCAACTAGGTCCGGCGCGCTGGAATTGACGCCAACCGCGTATGGTATGGTGCGAAAGGGACGCGCGGATGCCGTTTGGCTGCCCAGCCTGCGCGAACGGGAGCAAAAAGCAAGGACATGAAGATCGCGATTCAGGGAGAGCCGGGCTCGTTCAGCCACGAGGCGGCGCTGAAGCTTGTGCCGAACGCGGAGATTGTCCCCTGCGCGCTCTCGGCGGAGGTTTTTGCAGCGCTCGACTCAGGCGCGGCCGACGGCGCGGTGATACCCATTGAGAACAGCCTGGCGGGATCGGTGCTCGAGCACTTCGACCTGCTGCTTCATCACGATGTGAAGGTGGTGAGGGAGACTCTGATTCGCATTCGCCACAACCTGATCGCCGTCGCCGGCGCGAAGATGGAGGAGATCGCCCGCGTGTATTCACATGCCGTGGCGCTGGCGCAGTGCCGCCGTTTCTTGGCCGCTCATCCCCGGATGCAGGCCGTCGCCTTTTACGACACCGCGGGAAGCGTGAAGCAACTGGTTAGTTTGAGCGACAACCACGCGGCGGCCATTGCGAGCCGGCAGGCGGCCGCCTATTACGGCGCGGAGATCCTTGCCCGCGACATCGAGGACGACGCGGAAAACTATACGCGATTTTTTCTGGTGCGGCGCAGCGCTGAGGCGGAGACCGATCCTGCTGCGAACAAAATGAGCGTGGCCTTTACGCTGGAGAATCGGCCCGGCGCGCTGGTGGCGGCGTTGACCACCCTGAGCGCCATGGGCACGAATTTTACCAAGATCGAGTCGCGCCCCGTTCCCGGCAAGCCGTGGGAGTACATCTTCTATGTGGATTGCGAGATCGCTTCAATCGAAGAAGGAACCCGCACGCTCAAAACGCTACGCGAGCACTGCGGCATGGTGAGGGAACTGGGCCACTACCGCGAGGCGCGCGGCACTGAGAACGCGGACCCTTCATAGAAGTCACGGCTTTTGAAAAGTAAAAAAGGGACCGGCGCTCGCCGGTCCCCTCATTTTTTGGCGCGTACGCCGTGCCCTTAGAAGTGATATGCCACGCCAACGGTAGGCACGGAGATGTTGTACCAGCGGTTGGTGGTGAAGTTGTAGCTTGTCGAAGTCACGCCGAACGTGGGCACCTTCGTCACGAATCCGCGATATTCAACGCGGATATCGAAACTGGGACTGACTTCGTAAGCAAAACCCGCGCCGTACAGAGCGCCGACCTCCGTCTGCTGGTGCGCGTCGAGAGTCTTGGTGCCGGAGTTGTAGATGGGCAGGAAGATCATTGCCCCGGGTCCTCCCTCTACAAAAGGATTGAAGTTCTTGAAGACGAAGGAGCGCACATAAGCTCCCGAGATCTCCTGGGTGCGAACTAGAATGCCGATACCGTTCTGGAACTGTGGTCCGTAGTACGTGATTTTGTTCTGGTAGGTGATGCCGTAGTTAGCTTCAAGCGCGCTGGACGGTGTGAGCATGAAACGATAACTGGCCAACCCGCCATAAGCGGTGGTGGAGTGGACTTGAATGTCGGTGGAAGAAGCCTTGTACGGCTCGATCAGCGCTGTACCACTCAGGCTGATGTCCTGGCGGCTTTCCTGTGCGCGGGCTGCGGCCACACACACCACCAGCAGACAGACAAAAAAAGCGATCCTCTTCATTCGATCCTGATCCTCTTGGACTGCACAACCGTGCGGGTGGCAAAGCACTAGTCGATTGCCGAGCACTGGTCCGGCGCACCGGAAGGTCCTGTGCCCCGCTCTCAGAATTGTAAATGGCCGGAGCGGGTTGGGGCCTGTCATCCGAGTCCGAACGCCGGTGCCGGAAACATCTGGAGCCTTAGACGCGCGAGAAGTAAAGAAGAAAGTTGGATCGGGACCAAATCCAGAGCCACAGGGTTGAGCTACCCTGCCCGTTCCACGTGATAGTAGAAAGGCGGTCCCTGCTCTTTGGCCATGGTTCTGAGTGTTTGCAGAAAGGCCTTGGCAGCGTAGGAGAGCGTGGCCTGACGGCGATGGACGAGGCGCAGCACGCGGCGCACATCCAGTTCGTCGACGCGCACGCGGACCAAATCGCCGGTTTCGAATTCACGTGCCGCAGTGAGATGGGGAACCAGCGCAACGCCATTGCCCATAGCCACAAAACGCTTGATGGCCTCAATAGTGGGCAACTCGATGGCCATGTTGAGCGGGGTACGGTGGCGCTGGAAGGCCTCAATCACCTTGCGGCGCAGCGGCGAGGCAACATTGTGTGCGATGAAGATTTCGTTGCCCAGATCGCGGATGGAGACGCGCTCCGCCCCTGCCAGCGGATGATGCGGGCTGACGATGAGGGCAAGGCTGTCACCGTATACGGCGATCGTGCGAATCTGCGCGGGGTCAGGCCGAAATGAGATGACGCCGAGTTCGAAGGTGCGCAGGTTCAGTTCCTCGGGAATGCGCGAGGCCAGCATGCGCTGCACGGTGACGCCGACGTGGGGAAACTCGCGGCGGAAGGCATCGACGGCCGGCAGCAGGTACATGCAGGTGTACTCGTTGGCGGCCAATTGCAGATGTCCGCGTTCCAGGCTCTTCAGCTCGTCGAGGGCGCTTGTGGCCTCGCGGCGCAGGGCCAGCAGGCGCAGCGCGTACTCGCGCAATAGTCCGCCGGCTGCTGTCAGCGAGCCGTCGCGCGCGGCTCGGTCGAAAAGGGTTTCGCCCACTGCGCCCTCCAGCTTGCGGATGACCTGGCTGACGGCCGGCTGGGTGCGGTGCAGGCGCACGGCCGCGCGAGAGAAGCTGTGCTCCTCGGCGACAGCGAGAAAGGCTTCGAGCTGGCTAAGTTCCATGGGCGCTCCTCCGGAATGCAGAACGCGTGGCCCGTGAATCGTGGTTCGTGCCCTGGGGCGGCGGACCAGGCGCTCACGATTCGCGGATCACGTCCCACGATCTATAATATAAGCAATTCTAATCGATTATAAAAGAATTATAACTTTGCCTTATAGGATGCGGGTGGGCGACAATAAGTGGAGTCGGACGAGGTCGGTCTTCCCCGGCAGGCAGACAAATGAGCACTGAACCCGTAGTTTTCTTTGACACCACCCTGCGCGACGGCGAGCAGTCGCCCGGTTGCAGCATGACCACGCAGGAAAAGCTCACCATGGCCCACGCCCTTGAAGATTTGGGAGTGGACATCATCGAGGCCGGCTTTGCCATGGCCTCGGAGGGCGACTTTGCCGCCATTGCGACGATTACGCAGGCCATACGCAAGCCGCGCATCGCATCATTGGCTCGGGCAAAAACCGAGGACATCGAGATGGCGGCGCGGGCGCTGCAGTTTGCCGACCGGGCGCGCATTCATGTGTTCCTGGCGACCAGCGATCTGCATCTTGAATTCAAACTCAAGATGAGCCGGGCCGAGGCGCTGGAGCAGTGCGGCGAGTCGGTCCGGCTGGCGCGATCGCTGGCCGACGACGTGGAGTTTTCGCCGGAGGACGCGACGCGCTCAGATCGAGATTTTCTGGTGGAGATGGTGCGGACCGCCGTCGAAGCCGGCGCGACCACGATCAACATGCCCGACACAGTGGGCTACGTTACGCCGGAGGAGTACGGCGGCATGTTTCGCGAGGTGCGCGAACGCGTTCCCGCGATCGACGAGAAGGGCGTTGTGCTTTCGGCTCATTGCCACGACGATCTCGGCTTGGCTGTCGCGAATTCGCTGGCGGCCATCCAGGCTGGGGCGCGCCAGGTGGAATGCACCATCAACGGCATCGGTGAGCGGGCGGGCAACGCGGCGCTCGAGGAGATTGCAGCGGCTCTTTACGTGCGCGGTGATCGCTTTGGCGTGTCCACTTCGATCAAGCTTGACCAGCTTTATCCCACAAGCGAAGTGCTGGGCCAGCTGATTACCTTCAGGCCTTCACCGAACAAGGCGGTGGTGGGCGCCAACGCGTTCGCGCACGAGTCGGGCATTCATCAGCACGGCATGCTGGCCAACCCGCTGTGCTACGAGATCATGACACCGCAATTGGTGGGCGTGGCCAAAACGCATCTCGTGCTCGGCAAGCACTCCGGCCGCGCCGCTTTGAGACATAGATTGGAACAGCTTGGATTCACGGTCTCGCGCGACGAGCTGCAGCACGTTTACTACCGGTTTGTCGCGCTGGCCGACCGCAAGAAGAACATCTACGATCAGGATTTGGTCGGATTGCTGCCAGACAACATTCGCGAACGGCGGAGCGAGCCGGTGAGCGAGCTGGACTGAAAAAGACAGGGACCAAGGCACCGAGCAAACGAGGGACCGGAAGCGCTGCCCCCGAACTCGATCAACTGAGAACTGTGAACCGGAACAACAATCTGGGAACTGAGAACTGAACAATGAAGCTGAGGATTCTAGTCACGGCCGGCGACGGCATCGGCCCCGAGGTAACCAGCGAAGCGGTTGCCGTGTTGAAAGAGATGGCTGCGCTGGGCGGCCACGACTTTGCGTTCACTGAGAAGCGCATTGGCGGCGACGCCATCCGCAACGACGGCACTCCGCTGCCCGCCGGCACGCTGGCCGCAGCGCTCGAGTCCGACGCCGTTCTGCTTGGCGCGGTGGGCGCCAACGAGTTCAACTCGCTTCCGCCCGAGAAGCGCCCCGAAGTGGGCCTGCTGCAACTTCGCACCGAACTCGGCGGCTTCGCGAATCTCCGTCCCATTTTCGCGTTCAAGGAGATCGAGGCCAACAGCCCGCTGCGGCCCGAAGTTATCGACGGCGCTGACGTTCTCTTCGTCCGCGAGCTTCTGGGCGGGCTTTACTTCGGGCATCCCCGCGAGTGGGACCGCGCCAACGGCCAAGCCTGGAACACCATGCACTACACGCGCGACGAGGTTGCCCGCGTTGCCCGCATCGGCTTTCAGTTGGCCGGCAAGCGCCGCAAGAAGCTGACCAGCGTGGACAAAGCCAACGTCCTTGAGGTCTCCCAAATGTGGCGCGCGACGGTGAACGAAGTCGGGGCGGAATTTCCCGGCGTGACCGTGGAGCACCAATATGTGGATGCGATGGCGATGCACCTGATGAACCGGCCGCGCGATTTCGATGTGGTGCTCACGGAGAATTTGTTCGGCGACATTTTGAGCGATGAGGCAGGTGTCATTACGGGCTCGCTGGGCATGTTGCCCTCGGCGACGATCGGCGGCAAGGTGAATTTGTATGAGCCGGTCCACGGCTCGGCGCCCGACATCGCGGGCAAGGGGTTAGCCAATCCGCTGGGCGCGATTTTGACCGGAGCGCTGATTCTGCGCCATTCGGGCGGCCTCGAAGCCGAAGCTGCAGCGATCGAGTC
>Ga0181535_10004170_pt1 | contig 16270 bp, 8 predicted proteins | sample PEATcosm2014_Bin_44_FD_119774 | JGI IMG/M metagenome (GOLD analysis project Ga0181535, IMG submission 119774) | Peatland microbial communities from MTU Mesocosm Facility, Houghton, MI, USA - PEATcosm2014_Bin17_30_metaG | ecosystem: Environmental > Terrestrial > Soil > Wetlands > Peat | place... | reverse complement strand
CCACAACGGTGGACCACCGCCTTCCAGTAGTCGCGGTTGCAATTTCTACAAGCCGGTCAAGGGGCAATGAGGAAGGGTGTGCTTCAGGCGGTGCTGAGCGATAGCCCCGTTCCTGCGAGGCGACGGTCTGCTTCTCATAGGCAAGAATGCAGCCTGTTACAGAGAGGAAAAGAATCGCTGCTCCAGTCAGACAGCCAGAGGCCAGGTGTATCCAAAACATCGTTCGTCGAATCTTCATCTAATGGGAACAATTCTCCCTGCAGGATCTAAACTAAGGAACCTCTGAATAAGTGGATGTTTTGAAAAAGTACGACTTTACAGGCTGCGAAAAAACTCATCGGGAACGCTTACAAGTGTCAGGGCACGACTTCAGTCGTGCCGCAAACGCAACAAAACAAGTGCTGGACCTTAGCCCCTGAGGGAATCTATGATTACAAGAGTGACTTGTTCAAAGTTTACTTAAATCAGTCTATTGGACTGTTTCTTATCGTTCTCGGTTCACGCAAAGGCGAGCGTTGGTCTGCTGACCACCCTCGAATTCATCCACGGTATAGCTATGATTCACAATATCCGCATGTAAGCGATTTCCTTGCTAGAAAAGCTATAAATTTGGACCAATCGCTCAGGCATCAGTGCGAGGACGGACACAGTTATGACGTAGGTGCCGAAATGATTATCCAGCAATTCTTCGATTCGGCAATTCCCCCAAAGGAGGCCCGGCGCGATGTTTCCGCGCCGGGCAACGTAACCGATAAGTCACGGCAAACGAGGACTCGGGCCGCGGAAACTACTGACTCAAGGCCGACACGCGTTCTTGAGTTAGTTCGCTGCTCGAAAAGACACCCATGTCGAGAAGCACACGGCTGATCGCATTGAGAAGTGCTTCGATGTCGGCAGTAGTGATCCTTCCAATCGTGCCAATTCGGAAGCACGACTCGTAGGACAGCTTGCCAGGGTAAATTGCGAAGCCGAGGGTCCAGAGCCTTTCATAGAATTCTGCGAACTGGAAAGCCGGACTTGTAGGATAGCGAAACGAAGTAATGATGAAACTCTGGTCCTCGTCCGCGAGATAGATCTCGAAGCCGAGGGCCTTCATGCCGCGGCACAATACGATGTGGTTTTGCCGATAGCGTTCTCCTCGCGCGCTTACCCCGCCTTCTTCGTCGAGCTCATTGAGCGCCTGTTCAAAGGCCAGAATGGTGTGAATTGGCGGCGTGAACCGGAAGTGACCATCCGCTTCCATGCCGGCCCATTGATCGTAGAGGTCGAGGCTCAGCGTCCGCGCATTCCCTTTTGCAGACTCCAAAGCGCGTCGGTTAGCAAGAACAAACCCGAACCCCGGCACTCCTTCAATGCATTTATTTGCGGACGAAATCAGAAAATCGATATGCGAACCCACCATGTCGATAGGAACGGCTCCGAAACTGCTCATCGCATCGACTATGTAGGACGCGCCTGCGCCATGTACCACATGGCCAATTTCTTCCACTTGGTTCAACATGCCGCTGGTCGTTTCGCAATGCACCACGGCAACGTGAGTGATCCCGGAAGCCGATGCCAGATATTCAGCGACAAGTGCGGCAGTGAACTTCGTATTCTCCGCTACTTCAAAAACGTCAAGTGAGATGCCGTGAACACGCGCCATCTGAGCAATGCGTCGCCCATATGCGCCGTTGACCAGCACAAGCAGTTTGCCGTCGCGCGGAATAGCCGATGAGACAACCGATTCAACGACAAACGTACCGCTCCCCTGCATCAGAATGCACTCGTAGTCCTCGCCAGGATAGGGACCAAGGTCAAGCAGGCGCATTCGAATATTGTGAACAGTAGCCAGAAACTCACTGTCCAGTGATCCAAGATCCCGGAGCATAGCCCCCTTGACCGTTGCGCTTGTGGTCAAGGGGCCAGGGCTAAAGAGCAGCTTATCTTTGCTAGTTGCTTCCATTTTCATTTTCCTCTTCATCTCCATCGCCGTAGTTGCCATCGCCATAATTGATCGGAGGCTGCGGAATCATTGCAACGGCTTTTTCAGGAGCTGTATACACCCTCTGGCCACCCAGATATGTCGCTTCAAGAACAATATCCTTGATCGTATCCGGCGGAACCTCATGCGGATCCTTTTGGAGAATCACAAAATCCGCCAGTTTGCCAGGAGTGATCGAGCCCTTGGTGTTCTCCTCGAATGTGGCGTAGGCCCCGTCCAATGTCCACACTTTGATGGCTTCATCTACGCTGACCCTCTGGTTCGCTCCACGCGCAATGCCGTCGGAACTCTTGCGCGTAACCATATCCTGAATCCTCAGCAAGGGATAGGCCGCGGAGATTGGAGAATCGGAATGTCCGGCAACATGAATGCCCATATCGATTGCCGTGCGATACGCGTGCATCATCGAAAGGCGCTCTGGTCCGTAGGAGGCAAGAATATTCCCGTACTCCCACATATAGGAATGGAAGACCAGAATCACCCCATCCTTCTTGGCGCGATCCAGCAACGCCTGATTCATGACGCTTGCGTGCTCGATCCGCCAGCGAGAATCGGGACGAGGATTTTTCGCCTCAGCACGTTCGATAGCCGTGAGCATCATGTCGATCTCACGGTCGCCATTGGAGTGAGTCGCAACCTGCCATCCCGCGTCCCACCACTTTTGAACATCCTCGTCCAATTTCTCCTGAGTCCTTGCTGGTTGGATGCCAAAGTAATCTGGCCGATCGGAGTAGGCCTGGCTGAGCCATGCGGTCCGCCCACTCAGCGAGTTACCCTGAAAGTTCTTGAGAGAGGAAATGCGTAGGCGATCATCTCCAAAGCCACGTTGAATGCCTGCCGCCTGGAGATCGTCGAATGAACCCACACTGAACATGAATCCGACGCGCACCGGATTACCCTGATTGCGCAACTCCTGCATCAAGCGAAATGAGGATGGGCTTCCTCCCGCAATGCCTACGCTGGTAATGCCCCGGGCTGAGTATTGTCGGAAACAGTTCAGATACCCTTGAATTTCCTGGTCGTGCGGGATGGCCATCCTCTCATTGGAACCGGAGTCTCTTTGATCGCGAGCGCCGCCATGTTCACCGTGTCCGGCGTTCGGCTGATCGGAGCTGGCAGCCTTCTCATCGGAGCCGCCACGTTGTTCGCGGCGCCCCCTCGATAGCACCCCGCGCCCGCTTTCGCGGAGCACGCCATTGGGCGTTCCATCGGGATCGCGGTCGAGAGCGCCTCCGGGCGGATCCTGCGTCTCCTTGGTAACACCCGCAGCTTCCAACATGAAGCTGTTCACCACGGTGATATGGCCAGAACCGTGAGTGATCGACACGGGCTGCGTGGTGGACACCTTATCCAGGTCGTGCCGATTGGGATGGCGGCCAAGCAATACGTCGTTGTAGCCATATCCATTGATGATCTTTCCCGGTGGGGTGATTGCGGCTTTCCTCTTCAGAGCCGCGACAAGTTCGTCGATGGTCTTGACCTTGTCGCCGCCCAGCCACACGCGATAATACGGCGAGTTCTCGTCGAAGATCGCCTGAGGGTGCAAGTGCGCGTCATTGAAGCCAGGGGTCACGGTCTTGCCCTTGAGATCGATGACCTTTGTAGATGCAGTCTTGAGTTTGAGGATTTCGGCGTTGGTTCCAACCGCCGTAAATCGCCCGTTGTCGATGGCGAAGGCCTGAGCAGCGGGATGCGCTGGATCCACGGTGATCACTTTAGCATTGATGACGATCGTTTCGGTCGCGAACGCGAAACTCGAAGTAAAAACAAGCATTATGCAGAGTTTCCGAATCATATCGATCTCCAGTCCTGGGAAAAGAAGTGCCCCCTGTGATCCGGGAGCACTCGCTTGGAAGTTAGAACGACAGCCGCAGGCTGAGTTGAATGTTGCGCGGGGTGTTTTGCTGGCTCAGAGTTGCTTCCTCTCCGAAAGTTGAAGAAGTGAAACTCGTCGTGGGGCCACCGAAGGTCACATTGTTAAGCGTATTGAACGCCTCCGCTCTGAAAGAAAGCGCATACCGCTCGGAAAGACGGGTGCTCTTCTCAATCATCGAGTCGAGATCCCACGCCGTTGGGTAATTCACGTCCGGCAGGTATCGGGGTGCGGTCCCAAAGGAATAGGTTGGGGTCGCAGCGAAGGCAGCTTTGTTGAAGTAGACACCGGTACCGCTTAGCGATATTTTCGGCCCGCCAGGTGCCTTATCGGACACCCCAGGTACAGAGTTAGGACGAGAGAGGGTGCTGGAGCTATCCAAGTCGGAAACGTTGGTATAGCTCACAGCGATGGGACGGCCAGCGTCGTATGAATAGACCGCACTGACAGCCCAGCCCCCGACAATGTGCTTGATGAATCCCTGATTCAGCAAGGGCTTTGCGCTGCCGAAAGGCAATTCATAGCGTGTACTCCAGCGAATTACAAAAGGCTCGTTCTGGTCGGAACGGGATCTGTCGCATGAGACGCAATAAGTATTAGTCACGGCGCCCATGGTGCCGGCCACGCTGGTCATTTCACCGACGTTGTCGATTGCCTTGCTCCATGTGTACGCAAAAGTCTCCGCGAGCCCAAACTTCGTTCGATGTTCGACCGTCAACTGTGCAGCATGATAAGTTGAATGCCCCGCACCGATGTTGTTGCCTTCAACGTTCTGGAATTGCGGATGCGGACGAAGTAATTGCGAGTTCTTCACTGTTGGCGTGTTGATGCTGGAAGCTGTGTCGATCAAACCATAGAGAGGGTTGGGAACAAGAGTGAGCAATCCAGAGCCGAGGGCTTCATCGCTTACCGGCAACTGATTCAACTGCTCATTCACCATCAAATGCGCGCCTTCGTTACCGGCGTATGCGGCGGTGACCACGAAAGCACCAGGCAGCGTGCGCTGGATGTCGAAAGACCAGTTTTCCTGGTAAGGGATGTCCTGCTTGCGTAGCGGGCTTTCAATGGAATCGCCTAGGTCGATACTCAGTCCTGCAGCATTGCCCTGCGGGGTGGGAAGGCCGTTGGGAAACGGACTGCTGAGTTGATAGCCGGCGAGGGGTGTGACTCCATTCGCCTGCGCGTCCACCGAAGTGGATGTGCGGATGGCGCCAGCCGCACTCGGATATTGCTGCCACGCGGCGGCGGGATGGTGAAAGAAGCCGGCTCCGGCATGGATGACGGTTTTATCGTTCAACCGGAATGCAATGCCTACACGAGGATCAAAATTAAGCTTGCGCGGATTCTGTAGCTGACGGCTGGTGCCTCCGAGCCCTGGGATGCCGATGCCGCCGGTTAGATGCAACGACGGAACCTGCGACTGGAGGGGAGAGGGGTTGGTCAGGTCAATGTAGTTAAGCAAATTGTTCTGTTCCACGTCGCCGGTTTCGTAGTTATAACGAATGCCATAAGTCAGTTCCAGGCGCGGAGTAATCCTGTATTCGTCCTGCGCAAAGACTGCGCCATAACCATGAACTGATCGAGTTTCAGGCTCATAACCGGAACTTACGGTGGCAAGGCCTAGAAGCAAATCGGCGATGCCGTTGCCGGAGTCGTTGATGACCGTGGTTCCGCTGGAGAAACCGTCCGTGAAGTTGGCGCCGGTGCTTGACCCGCCACTCGCGATCGACATCTGCTCGGGATCCCATAGCTGGGTTGGATAGCTTCTCAGATCTATTCCGTACTTGATGGTGTGCTTGCCCTTCACCCAGGTCATAGCCGCCGCATATTGATACACCGAAGAGTAGTTCTCTTCGAAGGGATAATAGTTACCCAGGGTACTGTAACTGCCTACTGCGGGAGGGCCGCTGATGCTGAGCTGAGGCGTTTGATTGGCGGTGATTCCGGGTGTGACTGCGCTGTTGAACCCAAGAGATGCCGGGCTCTTCAAGACGGATTCTTGCCTGTTTGACTCGCTGTGCGCCCAGGAAAAGTGGTGCTCGAAGATCATATTCGGCCGGATGATCCAAGTATGGTCCACCATGATGTTTTTGCCCGGAATGCGGTCGTTTGCATCTTCAGGAGAGAGACCATTGCCGAAGTAGTCGCTGTAATTGATGTGGTTGGTGAAGTCGGTGATGTGTCCAAAGATGCTGTGATGCTCGTTGAACTGATGGTCGACACGGACATCAAAGCTGTTGTTGTTATCCGTGTTGGGAGCGTTGGAGAAGAAATTATCCAGATCGCTGCCGCCCACCCCCGTTTGATTGGGGAGTGGATAAAGGTTGACCAGCGCTGAACCGATCGAGTTCACTGCAATGCCTGGGATGTTGCTGAGTTTATTGCCGGGAACAGCGGTCCGGCTGTAATTTTTCCCCGTGGTCGTGGTGTACGGATTGTAGATGACGATCTGATTGCCTTTGGCATCGACGGTCTGCGAGAAGTCGCCGGTTCTTTCCAGAGCGGTGGGAACGGTCCCGAGGAAGGAGCCGGCACTGGTATCCCGAAGTCCTTCGTATGAGACAAAGAAGAAGGTCTTCTTGAGTCCGCTATAGAGTTTGGGAATCATGACCGGACCACCAAAGGTGGCGCCATATTGTTCCCTGCTAAAGTGCCCCCTCGGTGTAATGGGATTTGTATGGTTGGCATTGAAACCGTTCGCGTCCATATCTTCGTTGCGGTAAAAACCAAACGCCGATCCATGGAACTGATCGGTGCCTGTGTGCAACGCATAGGTCACGAGTCCGCCGCTAGTGCGTCCGAAATCCGGCGTATAAGCATCGGTATAGACGCGGAATTCCTGAACTGACTCGACACCGGGAATGCCCGCATCTTGGTTGTAGTAGGCGGTGGTATTGGCCGCGCCATCGATCAGCACGTCCGTTGTCGATCCCTTTGCGCCATTGATGCGAAAGGTGTTGGTGCGGCTTTCACTGGTGTAATCCTGCCCCGATAGCCCATCATCGCCCTTGGTCACGCCGGCAGCGTCGCTAATCATTTGCAAAGGGTTGCGGATATTGAGCGGAATGCTTTCGACAAAAGCGGGCTCGATCATTAGGCCGCGATCTGCGGTGCTGGTATTCAACTCAGGTGGGGCACCGGTAACCTGCACTGTTTGCTGCACGCCGCCCACCTTGAGTTCAAGCGTCATGTTTCTGGACTCGCCGATTTCAAGCGTGATACCGGTCACGACTGTAGGGCTAAATCCCTCAGCCTCAACCTTGAGTTGATAGTTGCCCGGGACCACCGGCGGAAGAACGAAGCTTCCGCTCGCGTTAGTTTTGGTTTCTACCTTCACCTGGGTGCTGATATGCGTCAAGGTGACTGCGGCTCCCTTTAAGCTCTTGTGTTGAGGATCGATCACTTCGCCGCTAACGCTGGCGTTTTGAGCAAAGAGAGGAACGCTGAGGAGGATGACTGAGGCTAAGAATAGAAGTCGACTCGCAAATCGCATTGGCTGCTCCATTCGAGAATTCGTAAAAATCCGATTCCGCAAGGCAGTTGAAGAGGGGGGCTTAATTCGCCAGCTTCGCGGCTGTACGTGATGATGGTAGCCAGCAGAAATGCGCAGAGTATTAAGGCGGAGTGAATGAATTTGCGCTTAACGGTAATGAACCTCTGTTCATTGTCGATTAGGGATCAGGCAGAGTGCGATTTTGGATTCTGTTCGTGGCGCTAAGTTGTGCATTCTCAGCAGCGTTGCTGCAAAAAGCAAGAGCGAGCACGATTGCGAGGCGAGGTACACCGGCTGTTGAACCGGATTGCATTGACAGGTGAAAAAGCGAAGCAAGGGAACGCTTGCAAGTATCCAGAATGCGTGAGAAAGTCGACTGTGATCAACGGCCTCCACTCACGCGCCATTCAGGCCGTTGGTTGCAAAGCCTTATCTCCAAGCGGAATATCGATATGCACGGAAGGCTTGAGGTTCCACATCGGCATCAATACTGCTCCGGCTAGAAACGCCGCGCCCCCAAGAAAATAGAAGAGAATATCCCATCCAAAATGTTCGCTTACGTATACCACAACATATGGTGAGAAGATGGCGCCCAGGTGTCCGATGCCATCCACAAGGCCGGAAGCGGTCGCCGCAGCCTTGGGCTCGCCGATGTCCTGAGCGCCGGCACCGGAGAGCAGCGTATCCGGACCAAAGGAGAAGATGCCGGCCAGCGAGATTGCCACGGCTGTGCCAAGGAACCCAAAGCTGGTCATGGCAGGTTCAAACAGCAGTACAACGGCGAATCCACATAACATGATCGCCGACACGGGCGCGCGTCGCGATTGGCTGAAGCGATCCGAGATATATCCGGCCATTACGGCGCCTGCAATGCCGATCAGTTCATACAAGGACGATAGATATCCCGAAGCCTGCAGGCTGTACCTCAGTCGGTTGACCATGTAAAGAGGCAGCCAGAACATCAGCGCATATCTGCAAAGCTCAAGGAAGAAATAAGAGCTGCTGATCATCCACAAGGAGGGCTTGCGAAGCAGAGCGGCTAGAACATTCCAGCTTGTGCGGTCTGCGCGCAGTTCCACCGGATCGATCTGCATACCGGGCGGAAGATCTGCCGGCTCCGGCGTATCCTTTGCTCCCAACAGAAACAGGGCCGTAACGGCAAGCAGCAGCATGGCGGGAAACCAGAATCCGCGGCGCCACCCAAGTTGTGGCAGCAGCCAGGGTTGCACGATTGCCCAAGTCGCGAAAGCGGTTGCCAGAAAGCCGCCGAGAACATAATTTGTGCTCCACCACGCCATCGCAATTCCGCGATTGTCGCCACGGAACCAGATGGCCATGGTCTTCACCAGCCCCGACCAACCGGTTGACTGCCCCGCGCCGTTCAGACATGCAAAGATTAGCAGCCACAGCAGGGAAGCGTGAGCGCCCATCAGAATGTTGCTGAACACAACCAACAGAAGGCCGGTGCCGACAACGCGCTTGGCTCCGATGCGGTCCGATAGAGGCCCGCAGCCAAACTGCCCAACGGCATACAGCAGGCTGTAGCCGAAAACAATATTGGCCAGGTCCATGTTGCGAAGACCCGAAACGTTATTCAGTAAGGGCAATACAACGCTTAGGTTCTTGCGGCAGAGATAAAAGCCAGCGTACGCAATCCAGGTGATCCCGAAGATCCGGCGCTGACCGGCAGAAAAACTCATCAGAACTCCAACTCCACCGCGCTCCGATTAACGCAGTACCAACGGTTTGCAAAAGACAGTCCGTCAACGCCGCAACACATTAGCGGCTCACATGGATCGCACAGGCCCGTTACGCACCGGTCCATCTGCCGGCATTTGCTTGCCGCAAGCTGTCTGCCGATCTCAGTATGTGTGCGGAATAGCATCTTCTTTACCATTTCAGCGTCTGTCGAATGCCGAAACGTTCAGCGGGTTAAGCGGCGCAGCTTTCCAGGTTAAATTAACCGTTTAGCCAAGGGCGGCGCCGATGTCACCGTCTTGTAACATCTCAGCTCTACACTAGAACACAAGAAATCATCTCTATGGAACACCTATGCAGAAGGAAGAAATCCAACCGGACGAGTTACGTCGATATACCTTCGAACTGCAGGCAGCCGTCGAAGATGTGTGCAAGAGTCCTTCATTTCACACCAGTGCAAAAAGCTGCCAGTTCTTGCGCCACATTGTTCGGCACACGCTCAACGGAAATGTCGATGAATTAAAGGAACGCCTGATCGGGATCGAGTTGCTGGGTCGCGAAGCCTCCTACGACACTGGTTCCGATGCCGGTGTACGCGTGCGCGCAAACGATGTCCGCAAAAGGCTGGCTGCCTACTACGCCGCCAGCGTCCCCGATCTCGAATTTGCAGTGAGTATCCCCTCCGGCTCTTATGTTCCGCGCTTTTACACCTCCCGGCATCTTCCTGACGCTTTCCCCGATCGAGAACCTGTGGTTGCCGTCGCACTCTCCGATTCGCGGCCCACGCTGCCCCAACCTGCCGAACTCTCTCTGCCGCAGTTGGCCCTGCCTTCACTGGTCGCGCTCTTTCTTTGCGTGATCTGCATTCGCTGGCAGATTGCCCAGGAGGATCCGTTCGTTACCTTCTGGCAAACGGTGTTCCAGGATCATCACGCGTTGCTTTACGTGCCCCCATCGACCTCTGATGGCCCTCAGGCGCTTGCACCCGTGGACAGGATCGAAGACACTGCCCCATTGCTCAATCTGGCCGGCCAGTTTCATGCCGGTATCGCTCTCACCCGCACACTTGCACCCACGGATACAGAGCAAATTCTGATTCTGATCGGGCCAATCCCTGCATCGCTCAATGATTCCGCGCCCGATTCTTCGGTGCTTGAGCGCATCTCGTCCGACGAGGGAGGCAGGCTGGTGATCAGTAACACGTCTTCAGGCCGGCAGATTATCGATCACAACGCAAGTAATTTTCTTGTCAATTCCTATGGCCGGGCAGGGTTGCTCACCATCGTCAACGGGACTCAACGCTCCATACATATTGATGGCACCGACGATGCCTCCATCGATTCGCTCATCAAATCGATCTGCCAGCCCAACGCATTTCCCGATGGACTCATTGACAGCTTCCAGCAGGGAACGGTCACACAGATCGTTTTTCCTATGGCGCCCCGTGCACAGGCAGTGGTCTTTCATGAATCATTGCCCGCCACCCAAACGGCGTTGAGCGTTATTCCGTGATGACGGAAGCCAAATCCCTGTCCGATTCGCGCAATCAGGTATTCCTGTCAGCGTGGATTCTCTACGCCGGTTACTACATCTGCCGCAAGGATATTAGCCCAACAACCGGACCGGGAATCTCACACTTCGCCCTCAACCTCATCTGTTTTGGGGCAGCCTACGCAATCGCCCAGTTTGTCGGCGGCACGCTGGCAGACAAAATTGGTGCGCGCCGTACAGCCCTGGCGGGCGCAGCCATTTCTATCCTGTGCACCGGCCTGCTGGCCTTCCATTCCCTGTCTGCCTTGCAGTTGATGCTGCTGTTTGGCAACGGTCTCGGCCAGGGCCTGGGATGGCCAGCTATGCTTAGGCTTCTTGGCCAGTGGTTCCATCGCAGCGAACGGGATCGTGTGCTTGGCTGGTGGAGCACCAGCTACATTCTGGGCGGAGTGCTTGCTACCGCGCTGACCGCATGGCTGATCGTTCACACTCGGGTTGTCGTACTTACCGGGTTTGAGCCTGCTTACCTGGTTTCCTCCGCTGTCTTGCTCTTCGCGGCACTCTTCTTCTTCTTCGGAACTGCGCATCTGGCGCAGCCGGTGCGAGGAGATTCTCAATACTCTGCCTCCGCACTCGTAGACTCGTCCGCCATTGAAACGCAGGCCCACGCGTGGCGCCAGATCCTGACCAATCGTAGAATTCAGGTCATCTCCATCGTGTATTTCTTTCTCAAGATGACGCGTTACACCCTGCTCTTCTGGTTGCCTCTCTACCTCACATCGAGCCTGGGTTACACGCAGCATTCCGCCGACCACTTCGCCTCCTACTTCGAACTCTTCGGTTTTCTTGGTCCCCTTGTCGCCGCCTACTCTCTGCGCCGCTGGCTTGGGGAGCGGCGCATGGTTCTTGGCGCAGGAATGCTCTTCGCGCTAGCCTTTATCTGTCTTCTCCATCCTGTCCTTGCAGGCAGCGGATGGTTCGGAACAGCCGTATCCATCTCTTTGATGGGAATCCTGATCTATGGCGTTGATGTGCTCATGTCCGCCATGGCAGTCCTTGACGCTGTTCCCGATCAGTTGCACGGCCGCGCGGCCGGGTTCGTCAATGGCATCGGGTCCATCGGGCAGACTCTCTCTCCCTTTCTCGTCACGATCTTCGTCTTGCAATTCGGATGGGCAAAGCTGTTCGACCTCTTTGTCTTTTTTGCTCTCGTTGCCGGCGGCGTGTGCGCCTTCGGCACCCGCCTCCAAACAGATCAGCCCCTCGCAACTAACCGTTAAGTGATTGGACTCACCCGCTTTCCAACGTAAACTTCATTCATGAATTCACACAATGGCAGTCGCGTAATTTGCGCATTTAACGCACAAGCAGGCAGAGCATGAAAACTCCTCTTCACATTCGGGCCATCATGCTGGACTGGGCAGGCACAACCGTCGATCATGGGTCGATGGCGCCAGTACTGGCGCTCCAAACCCTATTTGCCCAGCATGGCATCACGCTGTCCGCTGAAGACGCCCGTCGCGATATGGGGCTGTTAAAGCGGGATCACATTCAAGCTATTCTCTCTCTGCCCAATATCCGTGCAGAATGGAAATCGATTACCGGCCGGGAACCAGGCGAGGCAGAAGTTCTCTCGTTGTTTGAGGAGTTCGGCCCGCTGCAAATGAAGATCATTGCGCAGCACTCGCAACTGATCCCAGGCGTCGCGCAGGTCGTGAAAGATTGGCAGAGCCGCGGAATCCGAATTGGCAGCACCACTGGCTATACTCGCCAGATGCTGGCCCCGGTATTGGCCCAGGCCGCCCAGCAAGGCTTTCAGCCCGACGCTTCTGTATGCCCGGATGAAGTTGGCGCAGGACGCCCGGCTCCGTGGATGTTGATGAAGAATGCACAGCTTCTGGATGTTTATCCACCAGCCACCTGCGTCAAGATTGGGGACACAATCGTCGATATTGAGGAAGGCAGAAATGCAGGTATGTGGACTATTGGGCTCACCCAAACCGGAAATCTGGTTGGGCTCGATAGCGAACAATGGGAGCAACTGCCGGCAGCAACCAAGAAGGTCCAGCTCGGTAATGCGAAAAAGATACTGATCGAAGCCGGCGCTGACTATGTTGCAGAAGACTTGACTTCATGCAATCAAGCTCTGGCGAAGATAGAAAAACGTCTTCGCAACGGAAAATGACCTGGTGCGAAGCATGGTCCTACGGCAAGCACAATGCATGAAACCGGTTCAGAACTTGCAGAGATAGCGAGGCTCCGATGACTTCGGCTTTCAGTCAAGCCGCGCAGAACAGGAGTGCTAAAGGCACGTGGAAGCATATCGTGGTTGCTCGCTGCCGCGGCTCGATTCGAGATTGCCGTTCTTCCGGTTCGCGGTTGACCCGTGCGGATTGTCACTCAAATCCAGTTCGGCTTCTTTTCTACTGTATCCAGCCATTCTTCATTCAGTTGCCCGATCGCTATCGGCTCACCGAACGATCCTGTCTGCAGTTGGAAGATCGCTTTCAAAGCTGTTATGCGTTCAAGGAGTTACCGCTTCGTCCAGGAAAACGCGATCGGATGTTCTCGCAGGTTCTGAAACTTGTCCAGATAGGTATCCCAGTTGGCCTGTGTTGGCATATCGGCCTTGGACCACCCCGATCCCGCAAAATAAGTAAAGGGCTCACCCGAATGCCGCTCAAAGATCATCAACAAATGATTTGCCGCAGAGAGCGTCTTTGCCTGCTCGGCAGGTAGCGATACCAGACCAGTGGAAATTCTCCCGGCCGACGGATCCTGCGGGGTGTCCCAAACGGATGCGATGCCTTTCCCACTGGGCACGGTGACGGCGCCTCCATCGTGGATGGCGATCCCCGCCGCCAGCTCGATGGCCTCAGGTCCGTCAAATGTGTAGGTCGACACAATCTTGTTTAAATGCGAGCCTGCATCCAACGAGATTCGCTTAGTCTCCGAAACCGTTTTTCCGCTCGCCTGCCAGGGAGCATAGGACAGTTCAAACTCAAACCGGATGGGTCCATCCGCGATGATCCGGGCGGAGGTATAGTTCCTGGAAACATTCAGCTTGCTATCGGCCCATACGGCAGTACCTCCACAGCCTCGGGATGGGCCTACATCATAAGAGTCAAGTCCTTGACCATTGTCCTTGTGGTAAGTGAAATCAGGATTGTGCGTGAGGCTCGCTTTCTGGCCTCGCTCATAGAAGTCGTTCACCACAAAATTCGGAATGCGTTTCGACCATACATCGATGCCGGACGATATCTCGCCGGTCGCTTCCAGCGCCGGGCCGTAAACCCGGTAGGCCACCACTTCGTTCTCCCACGCGAAGTCGTCCTTGCGCTCAGGGACAGCACGCCCAAACACCTGTGGCTTCAGGGGAGGCGCTGCCGGATCCAATTGAAACGTTACGTCCAATACGCCATGGGCCGGCAAATTGACCAGAAGCAGCAGAGTATCGGGTTCAGTGCGTTGCCGGTCGCTCCACAGTTGGCTCGGGATGCGCTGTTTGCTTCGAGCGTCAATCGCAACCAGCGCCTGCAACTGGGCCGGAGTAGAGTGAAGGCGTTCGGCGACTTGCTTAAGCGGAACTTCAACGACCTCTTCGCCGCGGTCGATGTTCAATGGATTGGTAAGGCGCAATTGCAGCCCCCATACGGCCGGCTGCAGCGCGAGCACATCGAGCTCCGATGCAGCCAGCAGAAATCCTCCCACTCCGTAGACATAGCTTGCGGACGGCTTGAACTTTCCTGGCGCTCCATCAATCGGTTGAATCGATCCGAGCCTGCCGTCCGCATAGATGTGTGCCACCATCCCTGCCCATGCGCGGCTAACCACCGGTTCAAACTTTGCTTTGTTCAGCAAACCGTGGTTGATGCCCCATGCCAGCGAATAAGTGAAAAATGCCGAGCCTGAGACCTCGGGTAAATCGTAGTTCTCGGGATCGAGAAGTCCGCTTCTCCATAACCCGTCCTTGCCTTGGATAGAAGCAATCCGATTAGCCATTTCATTGTATTGGGCAATGTATTTACCGCGGTTGGGATAATCTTCGGGCATTGCCGCGAGCACCTTCGCAAAGGCGCCCATCACCCAGCCATTCCCGCGCGACCAGAATAGCTTCTGACCATTCTTCTCTTTCCGCGCAAGATAACTCGCGTCGCGCGAATACAAATGTTGCACCGGGTCATACAAACTCGCTGAAGTCAGCCACCACTCGTGATCCATATAGTCCAGATAGCGCCTGTCGCCCGTCGCCTCAGACATCTTCGCCAGTACGGGTGGAGCCATAAACAGCGCATCGCACCACCACCAGAGCAGCTTGTCAGGATCATCGGGCCGCACCACGAGGCGATCCAGAATTGCCTTCGAATCGGCCATTCGGACAGGATCCCTCTTTTCGAGATAGAGGTCGAGGTACGACTGGCCCAGGGCCATATCGTCCGCGTGGGGAAAGCGTGCATCGAGCAGCTTCCAGCCGAAGCCCTCAGACATTTTGGCCGTTGCATCGCGATAGCGTGCATCTCCGGTCGTCTTGGAAGCCGCCAGAAAGCCATCGTACAAAACAGCGTAGGTCCATTGCTGGTTAAAGACCGGCTCCGTGCGCGCAAGCTGCCAGTCAGCCACCTTCCCGACTGCTTTACGTATGGCGGCGTCCGTCAATGCTGGAGAGAGATCTGTGGCCAACGGACCAGCGTCGTCCGGCGCATCTCCCGAAGACGACCGGTTCTCAGGCGATGATGTCATCTGCGCCATAGAGGATTGTGGAGGCTCGGCCATTTGCGCGCTGGCTGGCCATGCCGTCAAACTGGTCGTCGCTGCAAGTACACATAGAAATCGCCGGACGTTATCATTCAGCCGTACAGTCAATGCCATCTCGTTTCCTCTCTCTGTTGCCGGTGGAGAAATTTTTGCGCTTCAATACACAGACGCATCTTACCTGCGATCGCAAGGCAAAAGAAAGAGACAAACGGTTAGACACCTGCAGGTTTCTTCTCATCAAGCAATCCTGATTGTGCCGGAAAGGCATCGGAGACCCATTGCGCAGCAGTCTTACGGCGACAGCGCTGGGAAGAAGAAGACTCTTGAAAGCGTTGACAGCGGCCAGTTGTTCCACGGCCTTATAGCATTTTCGGATTTACTGTAGACTCGCGTGCCCCATCCATTCCGCGTTTTTCTGCGGAATGGATGGGAAACCTACAAAATTCCGGTCTACACATTTCCCGAAAATGCTCTAGCCAGGGTGATCTCAACGATGTAATGCAGCAAGGCAGGGTAGCGCTTGCTGTTGCAAAAGTGAGGGCCGGCCAGAATCTCCGCTAACTCCCGCAGAACTGCGTCACGGTCTTGCCTCGTTTGCGGGTGCCATGCTTCTCGGATTACATGGGCTCGAATCATAAGTTTATTGGATCATACTCGACCCTTAATGCACCGCGCGGGGACGTTTGACACAAGAAAGGCATAGGAGCCAACACCTAGATTATAAATAAGGGAACCTCTGAATAAGTAGATGTTTTGAAAGGGTACGACTTTACAGGCTGCGAAAAAACTCATCGGGAACGCTTACAAGTGTCAGGGCACGACTTCAGTCGTGCCGCAAACGCAACAAAACAAGTGCTGGGCTTTAGCCCCTGAGGGAATGTCTGATTGCAAGAGTGACTTGTAGAGTCGAGATGTGGCGCGGTGGTTTAGGTTTGGCCTGTCTGTATCCGGCTCTTTCGTTTGCCGGTGCCTCACT
>Ga0181535_10004166_pt1 | contig 16275 bp, 8 predicted proteins | sample PEATcosm2014_Bin_44_FD_119774 | JGI IMG/M metagenome (GOLD analysis project Ga0181535, IMG submission 119774) | Peatland microbial communities from MTU Mesocosm Facility, Houghton, MI, USA - PEATcosm2014_Bin17_30_metaG | ecosystem: Environmental > Terrestrial > Soil > Wetlands > Peat | place... | reverse complement strand
CGGCACGACTAAAGTCGTGCCGTGACACAAGACCTCATTCGAGAGAGTCTTTGCGAGACCGGTCAATCCCATACTTCTTGACCGGGTGTCTCTTATCGTCGTTCGCAGTACCGGCATGGTCACCTGCCTCCCGCATTGGGTTGGCTGGCGGGGATAACGACCTGAACTTTCTCACCTTCGATCAGGGAGTCAGGCGGGTCCTGGATGACTTGATCACTGGGGCCTAGGCCGGAGACGATCTGCACGCTGGCGCCGTCGTCTTCGCCGATGACGACCGGGACCAGGTGCGCGACAGTGCCGTTGGCTCCGTCGATTACCGTTCCTACGCGCAGGCCCTCTTTGCGGAAGATGAGCGCGGCGGCGGGGACGATGAAGCTGGGACCGGCGGGCGGCGTCTTGAAGTGGACCTCGGCTAACGAGCCGGGCAGCAGTTCGCCGGCGCTGTTGTTGACGTCGATTTCGACCAGCAGAGTGCGGCTGGCGGGATCGATGGCATCGGCGGTGCGGACCAGAGTGCCGTCATAGGTTTTGCCCGCGTGCTCGGCAAACGTGAGACCGATCTTTGCGCCGGGCTTGACGTTTGACGAATAGGCCTGCGGCAGGTTGGTGAAGACGCGCAAGGTCTGGATGGCCTGGAGGTGAAAGAGTTCCTTGCCCGCGCCGGGGTCGATCAACTGGCCGGTATCGACATTGCGCGCGGTGATAACGCCATCGAATGGCGCGTAGACCTTTTCAAAGGATTGCAGATCGCGCAGGCGCTGCACATTGGCCTGGGCTGAGCGGACCTGCGCGGCCGTTGATGTGGCCTGATTCACAAAGGTATCTGTGTCCTGGCGTGAGACAGCGTTCGATTGGACGAGGCCGGTGTAGCGCTCGGCCTGGATGCGGGCGTTGTTGGCGTTGGCCTGGGCGGTGTTCAGATCGGCCTCGGCCTGGGCAAGTTGCTGATCGACTTCGGGGGTGGCGATCTCAGCGAGCAGAGCGCTTTTCTTCACCCGCGCTCCGATGTCGAAATACCACCGGGTCAGATAGCCGGAGGTGCGGGCGTAGATGGGTGAGTCGGTGAAGGAGGTGACGTTGCCGGGAAGGACAAGATTGTCTACAGGCGCGCCCGGCTTGGGCGCGGCGACGATGACCGTGGGGGCGGCGAGTTCGCGTGTGGTGTCGGCAAGGACCTTCGCGGCGCCCATTCGGCGCAGTATGCCGTAACCGGCCAGCACCGCGAAAACGATGAGGATCAAAGCGACGCCTACGAGGGCGCTACGCGGCGAGAGAGGCTTTTGCTCGGGAGCGGACTCGTGTTCGCTGGCCGCAGGCTGCTTCGGATTGGGTAGATTGGTCATTGGGAATTACTCCGGGATCTCGTCGAACTCGTCGGGGACACCGGCGGGTTGAAGGCTGTGAGCCGTCTGGCGGCGCCTTTCGAGCCAGCCGTGAACCGTCGCAAAAAACGCGGGCACAAAGAAGAGGGTTGCCACGGTTGCCAGCAAGAGGCCGCCGATCACGGCGCGGCCGAGGGGGGCATTCTGCTCGCCGCCGTCGCCGAGACCGAGGGCCATGGGGATCATGCCGATGATCATGGCCAGCGCGGTCATCAACACCGGGCGCAGGCGAACAAAACCGGCATTGAGCGCGGCCCGGCGGGCATCGCCGACCAGGACTTCAAGCTGTTCGCGGGCGAAGCTGACGACAAGGATCGAGTTAGCGGTGGCCACGCCCATGCACATGATGGCGCCGGTGAGCGCGGGCACGCTGAGGCGGGTGTTGGTGAGAAACAAAAACCAGACGATGCCGGCCAGCGCGGCGGGCAGCGCGGAGATGATGAGGAAGGGATCGAGCCAGGACTGGAAGTTGACGACGATGAGCAGATAGACCAGGAGGATGGAGAAGACGAGACCGCCGAGCAAGCCGACGTAGGACTTTTTCATGGTGAGGCTCTGGCCGCGCAGATCGAAATGCGAGCCACGTGGCAGATCACCGTTCTTTTCGTGGCTGGCGATGATTCCTTCAACAGACTTGGTGACTGAGCCGAGGTCAATTCCATCGACGTTGGCGTAGATGTCGATGACCGGCTGAACGTCGTAGTGGCTGACGGTGCCCATCTCCGCGCCAGGGGTGATGGAGGCGAGGCTGCCGAGGACCTGGATCGGTGGTTGTGCGCCGGGTGTGCCGGCCGCGGCAGAACTGCTGGCGGGCTTGGCCGCGGAGTTGCCGGTGACAGGCAGGCTCTGAAGCGCCGCCAGCGAATCGAGGCCATACTGCGGGGCTTGAATTGCGACGTTGTAGCTGACGCCGTTTTGGGGGTCGAGATAGAAGCTGGGAGTGGTTTGGAAGCTGCCGCTGAGAGCCACCAGAAGGCTGGTGGCCACATCCTTTTGCGTGAGGCCGATGGACTGGGCGCGGGTGCGGTCGACGGCCACGTTCATCGTGGGATAGTCGAAGGGCTGCTGGATGCGTACGTCGGCCGCGCCGGGAATGTAGCGGAGCTCGTTGGCCGTCTTCTCAGCCAGCGAGCGGTTGGCGTCGAGATTGGGGCCGACGACCTGAACGTCAATAGGTGCGGAGAGGCCGAAGTTGAGGATCTGCGTCACGATGTCGACCGGCAGCATGTAGAACGTTACGCCGGGATACTGGCGCGGCAGTTCCTTGCGGAGTTTTTCGACGTACGCCGCCGTGGGATGGTGATCTTTGGTCAACTGCACTTGAATGTCGGCGTCGGCGGGGCCGATGGGGGCGGAGGTCGAATAAGAGAGGTTCAAGCCTGAATAAGGCAGGCCGATGTTGTCGACGATGGTGACGACTTCGCTGGCGGGGACGTTTTCGCGGATGGTCGAGTCGATGTGGTCGCAGAGCGCGGCGGTCTCTTCGATGCGCGTGCCGGTGCGGGCGCGGACGTGAATCTTGAACTGACCGGAGTCGACCGAGGGGAAAAAATCCTGGCCGAGTTGGGTCGTCAACCCAAGGGAAGCCAGCGTAAAGACCAGGAAGAGGATCAGAAAGATCGTCGCGTGGTCGACGCAAAGTGCGAGCAGGCGAAGATAGGCATGACGGAACTTTTCAAAACCGGCTTCGAAGGCCAGTTGAAACTGGACTAATGGATTGCGGCTGGAGAGCTTCTTTGCGGCCTCTTCGTCGTCGTGCTCCTTGAGCAGGTACTTGGCCATGGTGGGGACGAGGGTTCGGGAGAGCAGATAGCTGGCCAGCATGGCAAAGACAACGGCCTCGGCCATGGGAACGAAGAGGTACTTGGCCACTCCGCTCAGAAAGAACATGGGCACGAAGACGATGCAGATGGCGAGGGTGGAGACCAGCGCGGGAACGGCGATCTGCGCCGAGCCGTCGAGGATGGATTGCTCGAGTTCCTTTCCGGCTTCGAGGTTGCGGTTAATGTTTTCGATGGCGACGGTGGCGTCGTCGACCAGGATGCCGACGGCCAGGGCCATGCCGCCCAGCGTCATGATGTTGATGGTCTCGTGCAGCATGGCGAGGACGCTGAGCGAGCAGAGAATCGAGAGCGGAATGGAGACCGCAATGATTACAGTGGAGCGCCAACTGCCCAGGAAGACCAGGATCATGATGGCCGTGAGGCAGGCGGCGATGATGGCCTCGCGGACGACGCCGTTGATGGCGCCGCGCACGAAAATAGACTGATCGGAGAGCGGGTCGATACGAAGTTGCCTCGGAAGCTGGTCTTTGATGTAGGCGAGTTTTGTGCGCACACCGGCGATGATGTCGAGCGTGGAGGCCGAGCCGGTCTTCAGGATGCTCATCAGCACGGCGCGTTTGCCGTCGACGCGCACGATGTTGGTTTGGGGCGAGCTGCCGTCGCGCACGTGGGCCACGTCGCGGATGTAGATGACAGCGCCGTTGACTGCCTTGATGGGCAGGTTGTTCAGGTCGTTGACAACGCTTGGAGCGGAATTGGTTTCGACCGCATATTCAAAGCGATCGATCTTCATCGTGCCCGAGGGAGCGATGAGGTTTTGCGCGGAGACGGCATTCACCACGTCTACCGGCGACAACCCTTTGGCCTGAAGAGCAGCCAGGTTCAGGTCCACCTGAATCTGGCGCTGCTTACCGCCGTAGGGAAAGGGCGTCTGCGCACCCTCGACGGTCGCCAACTGGACACCGATGTTGACCCTTCCCACGTCGGCCAACTGCTGCTCGTTGAGTCCCTGGCCGGAGAGCCCCAGTTGCAGCACGGGCACGCTGGAGGCGTTGTATTGGATGATGAAGGGCGGCACCGATCCGGGCGGCAGGGAGCGCAATTGCACCTGGCTGACCGCCGTGACCTGGGCCACAGCGTTGCCGATGTTCACGTGCGGCTGGAAAAAGATTTTGATGATGGCGATGCCGTTGAGCGATTGCGACTCGATGTGCTCGATGTCGTTGACCGTGGTGGTCATGCCGCGCTCGCTGTTGGTGACGATGCGGTTGGCCATCTGATCGGCAGAGAGGCCGTTGAAACCCCAGACCACGGTCACGACGGGGATGTCGATGTTGGGAAAGATGTCCGTGGGCATCGTCTCGATGCTGAAGACGCCGAGGATCAGGATCAAGAGCGCGAAGACGGCAAAGGTATAAGGCCGACGCAGCGCAAGCCGGACAATCCACATAGGTGAGGTACTCGCTCCTGAGCCGGGTGCTGGTCTGAAGGTCTGCGCAGCCATGGTGGCTTGAAAAAAGCCTCAACTGCCCTGGACTGGTCTCGACCGGCTCAATGGGTTCCGGGACCGGAAGGCCTTTTCGGCCCCAATCCCTTCCAACAACCTGTTGAAATTACTATGGTAAATGACGAAGATGAGCGAAAATAGCGCGGTGCTGACAGGCTTATCGCCCCGTCTCTAGGACGTGCGGGGATGCCAAATGGATTCAAGGTAGACGGGCAGGAAATCCCCGGTCTGGCCGTTATAACGCAAGGATGGCCACGGCCACGACGCCCACCCCCACCAGCAAGCTAAGGCGGTCGCGGAGTGCGAAGATCACCGGATCGACATCCATCTCGCCGCGAGAGCCCAGGAGCCATACCCGGTAAAGCCAGTAAAGCATCAGCGGGACAATTAGCCACAAGCGACCGGCGTGCTTGTAGAGGGCCTCGACGTCGGGACGCGAGATATAGAGCGAGAAAACCACAACGGCGGCCGTGGCGCTGGCCGTGCCGAAGCTGCGAATCTGCTCGAGGTCGGCGGCCAGGTAGCCGCGACCATGCGTTGCGGCAACGCCGCGCTCACGCAGGTTTTCGAGTTCACTGAAGCGCTTGACCATAGCCAGCGACAAAAAGAGAAAGATGGCGAATCCGGCCAGCCAGTGCGAGATCGGAGTCCCCGTTGCCGCACCACCGGCCAGCAGGCGCAAGGTGTAGAGGCCGGAGAGCATCAGCACATCGACCAGAGCCACTTTTTTGAGATAGAAGGAGTAGGCCGTTGTCGCGACGATGTAAACTCCCAGCCAAATCGCGAATTGGCGGGGAAGCAAAGGCAGAAGCGCGACCGAGGCCGCGATGAGCGCGAAGACGAGGGCGACACCTACGGTGACCGGCAGATCGCCCGCCGCAAAGGGCCGGAAGCGCTTGACCGGATGACGGCGGTCGCTGTCGATGTCCAGCAGATCGTTGACCAGATAGCTGGCCGAGGCCATGAAGCTGAAGCAGAAGAAGGCTGCGACGACCGCGACCAAAGCCGCCGAGCTTAGCTTGTGAGACATCAGGAGTGGAGCGACGACGAGGATGTTCTTGGCCCACTGGTGGAGGCGGATCGCCTTGAGGAGCGTGCGCGGCAGCGGTCTGCGGTCGAGAAACGTCTGGGCTACCGGGATTTGCCGGAGGCGCAGGGAGAGGCGCAGACCGCGGGTGGGATTGGCGAGCATCGCTTGGCGCGCATTGGCCAGCAGGGGCAGATCGGCGCTGGAGTTACCGACGTAGTCGAATTCGCCGAAGCGAGCCTTGAGCAGGGACAGTTTCTTTCCACTGGTGAGGTTGGTCGCGCCGTCCGAGGCCAGGACGCCGGCGAAGATGCCGAGATGCGCCGCCACCCGCTCGGCCAGGGCGCCGTCCGCGCCCGTGGCGAGGTAAAGTTGCCGGCCCTGGCGCCGCTCGCTGCGCAGATAGCCGAGGAGTTCGGTGTTGTAGGGCAGCCGGGCGGCGTCGAGCGGGGCGCGGCGCGCGACCTCTGCCTTGAGGCGGGCGCGCCCCCCGGCCAGCCAGAGCGGCAGTTGCCAGAAGCGAGCCGGATTGCGGTGCAGGAACTGACAGGCCGCATCGAAGAGGGAATCGGACTTGATCAGCGTGCCGTCCAGATCGACGCACAGGGGACACGGCGGATCGGCGTGATCAACTCGTTCGACTGGCTCGGCGATTTCGGGATCCTGGAGCAAGGCGTCCTCTTGAGTCTAGAGATACCTGAACTGCCGCAGGAAGCCGCCGCGAAGAAAATGGAACAGCGGCTCGCAAGTCAAACGCAGCAGTGGGTAAACTCTGGGTCAAGTATATCGTCAAACGGCAGTAAGACTGAGATTGAACAGCAGTTCTGAATGGGTGAATAGCGGAGCAATCTATGCAGTTCCTCCCGTAGGGGGAGGGGAAGATAGCCCAGGGTGAAACCCTGGAGTTGCGTTCGACCCGGAGATTTCCGCTCCGAAGGGGCGGTACGACGCCCATGTGCGATCGCTGGATTCGGTAATCCACGCGGGAGCATTCGATCCGCCCCTCCGGGGCGGATGCCCCTTCCACTGTTTCTTCCCCAGGGCAGCGCTGCGCTTGCCTTGGGCTATTCTCGATGGCTCCCTACGGGAGCGGACGGATAGGCTGCTCATTTGATGGCCGATGTGAAGGTCCACTTGGATTGCTGCTGGACCAATTTCCGATTACACGAGTCGCGCACCGCTCGCTTACAATGGATGCGGCATAATTCGGCGGGTCTTCTGTTTTCGACTTGATTATGGCACCTTGTTTGGCGCTCGTTGCCCTCCAGCAAGCGAAACCTTTCATGAAACTCAATCGTCGGTAGAAATGAGCCGGGCGGAATGTTCCAAGCCCGAAAGAGCCACACCAGTGCCCGTTGCGCGGGCATTCATTCACGAAAAACGACGGGAATTGAACACCATGTCCTATGAAGGCACTTCAGTGTCCTATCTGCCTGAAAAAGGCCTGCAGCAACCACCGCCCGCCCGCAAGGGTTCCTGGGTACGCATCGTCGTCTATCTGGTGCTACTCGCCGCCGTCATTCTGGCCGTGTGGAAGATCTACCAGAACCAAAAGCTGAGCGCGGCTAGCAACGCGAGCCAGGCTGCGGCGCTGATGGGCCGGCCGGTTCCGGTGCAAGTTACCGCCGCCGAACAGAAGCCGATGCCCGTCTACCTGACTGCGCTGGGCACAGTGACGCCTTACATGAGCGTGACGGTTAAAGCGCGCGTCAGCGGCCAGCTCCAGCCGGTCAGGTTCACCGAAGGCCAGCAGGTGAGGCAGGGCGAGACCATCATGGTGATTGACCCCAGCCCCTACCAGGCCGCACTGGACCAGGCTAAGGGCACACTGACCCACGATGAGGCTCTGCTCAAGAACGCCCAGGCAGAGTACGCGCGCTACAAGGCGCTCTACGCGGCTGGCGTGGTCTCAAAGGAGACGGTGGACGCGGATGAGGCAGCCCAGGGCCAGTACCAGGGCGCCATCGCGTCCGACAAGGCGGCCATCGAGACCGCGCAGTTGCAGCTCAACTGGTGCTCTATCCAGTCACCCATCGACGGCAAGATCGGCCTGCGCCTGGTCGATCCCGGCAATCTGGTCGCTGCCGGCACGACCAACCTGGTGGTCATCAATCAACTTGAGCCGATCGCCGTCGACTTTACATTGCCCGAAGCTCAGCTTCCCGCAGTGCTCAAGAAGTTGCAAGCGGAGAATCGGCTGCCCGTGGAGGCCTACGACCAGGCCGATACCGCGAAGCTGGCCACCGGCTACCTGCTCACCGCCGACAACCAGATCGACACCACGACCGGGACCGGCAAGCTGAAGGCGGTCTTCGACAACAAGGATCAGGCGCTGTTTCCCAACCAGTTCGTCAACATTCATCTGGTGATGGAGCAGAGGCCCGACGCGCTGGTGGTGCCGTCGGCGGCGATTCAGAGCGGCAATCAGGGGTCGTATGTGTGGGTCATCGATCCCACGACCTCCAAGTCCAAGATTCAGAATGTAAAAATCGCTCTGGCCGAGGGACAGTTGACCATTCTGGACAGCGGCCTGGCAGCGGGCCAGCAGGTGGTGGTGGACGGAGCGGACCGGCTGCGTGACGGACAGGCGGTAACGATCAGCGCTCCGCGCCAGCATAGCGGTCAGGCAGGCAGCCACGGCGCAAGCCAGAGCAGCGGGCAGAGCGCGGATGGCGGCCAAGGTAAGTCTGGCCAGAGTCAGAGGGAAAAGCAGTGAGCCTGAGCCCTTCCCGGCCCTTCATTCTGCGCCCGGTGGCGACTTCGCTGCTGATGGCGGCGATTTTGCTGGCGGGCTTTGTCGGCTACCAGCAGTTGCCGGTCTCGGCGCTGCCCGAGGTGGACTACCCGATCATCCAGGTGCTCACCTTTTATCCCGGCGCCGGGCCGGAGGTGATGGCCTCGTCGGTGACCGCGCCGCTAGAGCGGCAGTTTGGCCAGATGCCGGGTTTGAAACAGATGACCTCGGTCAGCTCGGGCGGCGGCTCGGTCATTACGCTCGAATTCAATCTGGACGAGAATATCGACGTGGCCGAGCAGGAAGTGCAGGCGGCGATCAACGCGGGCAACAGCTTCTTGCCCAGCGATCTGCCCAACCCACCGATCTACAGCAAGGTCAACCCTGCCGACGCGCCCATCATGACCCTGGCGCTGACCTCGGATTCTCTTCCCCTGGACAAGATCGAAGACGCGGCCGACACCAATCTGGCGCAGAAGATCTCGCAGGTCACGGGCGTAGGACTGGTTTCAATCGCCGGCGGACAGAAGCCTTCCGTGCGCATTCAGGCTAACCCGGCCCAGCTGGCGGCCTACAACCTGAGCCTCGAGGACCTGCGCACCGCGCTGGCCGCGGCGAATGTGGATCAGGCCAAGGGCACGCTGAACGGCTCGCGGCAGTCCTACACCATCGGCGCGAACGATCAACTGGTGTCGAGCAGCGACTACAAGCCGGTAATCATCGCCTATCGCAACGGGGCCGCAGTGCGCACGTCCGACGTGGCCACCATCGTGGACGCCGCGGAGAACTCGCAGCAGGCCGCCTGGATGGACCGCCAGCCGGCAGTGATCGTCAACATCCAGCGGCAGCCGGGCGCCAACATCATCGCGGTGGTGGATCGCATCAAAGCGCTGTTGCCGCAGTTGCAGACCAGCCTGCCGGCCTCGGTGCAGGTGAAGGTGCTGACCGACCGCACGGTCACCATCCGCGCGTCGGTGAGGGATGTGGAATATGAGTTGATGCTCACCGTCGCCCTGGTCGTGATGGTGATCTTCCTCTTCCTGCGCAATCTGGCGGCGACGGTCATTCCATCGGTCGCAGTGCCGCTGTCGATCGTCGGGACCTTTGGCGTGATGTACCTGCTGGGCTATTCGCTGAACAACCTGACACTGATGGCGCTGACCATCTCGACCGGCTTCGTGGTGGACGATGCCATCGTGATGATCGAGAATATCTCGCGCTTTATCGAGGAAGGCCTGAGCCCCATGAAGGCGGCGCTCAAGGGCAGCGAGCAGATCGGCTTCACCATCATGTCGCTAACGGTTTCGCTGATCGCGGTGCTGATTCCACTCTTGTTTATGAGCGACGTTGTGGGCCGGCTCTTCCGCGAGTTCGCCATCACGCTGGCGGTCACGATTCTGGTCTCAGCCTTCGTATCGCTGACACTGACGCCGATGATGTGCTCGCGCATTCTGAAGGACAAGAAAGTTGCGCACCAAACTCGCTTTTATCACTGGTCCGAAGATGTGTTTAACCGGGTGATTGCCTTTTACGGGCGCACCTTGCAGGTGGTCCTGCGCTACCGCTTTATCACCCTGATGGTCACGATCTCAACGTTTGTGGCCACAATACTGCTATTTATCGTGGTTCCCAAGGGCTTCTTTCCGGTGCAGGACACGGGCGTAATTCTGGGCATCAGCGAGGCGCCCCAGACGGTCAGCTTTACCTCGATGGCCGAGCGCCAGCAAAAACTTGTCGACGTTTTGCTCCAGGACCCCGCAGTCGACAACGTTTCGTCGTTCATCGGCGTCGATGGAACCAACACCACGCTAAACTCGGGGCGCATCCAGATCAATCTGAAGCCGCTTGAAGTACGCAAGATCTCGGCCACCGAGGTGATTCGCCGGTTGCAGTCCAGCATGGGAAGCGTTGAGAGCGCGCAGGACATCCAGCTGTTTCTTCAACCGCTCCAGGACTTGACGGTGGAAGACAGGGTCAGCCGGACGGAGTTCCAATATTCGCTGGAAGACCCTGACCCGGTGGAGTTGGCCACTTACACGAAGATGATGGTCAGGGAGTTGAGCAAGGAGGCGGTGGTCGCCGACGTGGCCAGCGACTTGCAAGACAAGGGGCTCGGCGCAAAGCTGGTGATCGATCGCGACACCGCGGCCCGGCTGGGCATTGCGATGGCCGATGTGGACAACACCCTCTACGATGCCTTCGGGCAGCGTCAGGTCTCGACGATCTTCACGCAGCTCAATCAGTACCACGTGGTGATGGAGGTGGGGCAGAACTTCCAGACCGACCCCTCCGTACTGAACAATCTTTATGTGAAATCGGGCAACGGCACGCAGGTTCCGCTGGGCATGCTGGCCCACTGGGAGCAATCGACCGCGCAACTGGCGATTGGGCATCAGGGGCAGTTCCCGTCGACGGTGGTGAGCTTTAACCTGGCGCCGGGCAAGGCGCTGGGCGATGCGGTCAACGCCGTCAATCGCATCGAACACAACATCGGCATGCCGGCCTCGATCAACGCCAGCTTCCAGGGAACGGCGGCCGCCTTCCAGACCTCGCTGGCCAATGAGCCGCTGCTGATCCTGGCCGCGCTGGTCACGGTTTACATCGTGCTGGGCGTGCTCTACGAAAGCTATATCCACCCCATCACGATCATCTCGTCGCTGCCCTCGGCGGGCGTGGGCGCGCTGCTTGCGCTGCTGATTACGCGCACCGATTTCAGTGTGATTGCGCTGATTGGAATCATCCTGCTCATTGGAATTGTGCAGAAGAACGCCATCATGATGATCGATTTTGCGCTACAGGCCGAGCGCATGGAAGGCAAATCGGCCGAGGCCGCCATCTTCCAGGCCTGCCAGTTGCGCTTCAGGCCGATCCTGATGACGACCATGGCCGCTATGCTGGGTGGATTGCCGCTGGCTCTGGGTGGCGGCGTGGGCGCGGAGTTGCGCATGCCGCTGGGCGTCACCATCGTCGGCGGATTGATCCTTTCGCAATTGCTCACGCTCTACACGGTTCCCGTGACCTATCTCTACTTTGACAGGCTGGCCCAGCACATCAAGCCGCGGGACAACAGGGAACAGGGAACAGAGATCAGGGATCAGGAAGCAGCGATCAGCGGCTAGCTTTATGCCGGGTGCCCCAGGTCTCGATTTTGAGACCTGGGATACCTCAAACCTCAATCAACATCCAGCAAATAGCTAGAAGCTGAAAGCTAAGGGCGATGCATCTCTCAGCACCATTTATCCAGAGGCCGGTAGCCACGTCGCTGCTCTCGCTAGCCCTGTTGCTGGCCGGCTCGGTGGCTTACTCGCTGCTGCCGGTGGCATCGCTTCCCAATGTCGATATGCCGGTCATCGGCGTCAGCGCCGGCATGCCAGGCGCAAGCCCGGAGACGATGGCCTCATCGGTCGCCACGCCGCTGGAGCGCCAGTTTGGACGCATCGCCGGCGTCAACCAGATGACCTCGTCGAGTTCTCTGGGCGCGGCCTCGGTCGCTCTGCAATTTGACCTCAGCCGCAACATCGATGCCGCGGCGCGCGATGTGCAGGCCTCGATCAATGCAGCGCGCAGCCAGCTTCCGTCCTATCTGCCGCAAAACCCGAGCTATCGCAAGGCCAACCCGGCCGAATCGCCCATCCTGATTCTCACGTTGACATCGGATGTGGTGACCAAGCCGCAGATCTACGACATGGCCAACTCGATTTTGGCGCAAAAGATCTCGCAGATCCAGGGTGTGGGCCAGTGCTTTGTGGGCGGCAGCTCCAGCCCGTCGGTGCGCGTCGAGTTGAATCCCATGCAACTGGGCGCGAACGGCGTGGGCCTGGAGGCGGTGCGCACGGCACTCGCCGGAGCCAACGCCAACCGGCCCAAAGGCGCATTCCAGGATGCGGACCATCGCTGGCAGATCGGCGACAACGATCAGATCTTCAAGGCCAGCGACTATGCGCCGATCATCGCGGGATATAACCCGCAGACGGGCGCGCCGGTGCGGCTCACCGACATCGGCAAGGTTACCGACAGCGTGGCCGACATCCGCAACGCCGGCGTGAGCGGCATCAATTCCTCCAGCGGCCCCGGCAAATTGAAGGACGCGGTGCTGATCATCGTCTTCAAGATTCCCGGCGCCAACGTCATCTCCACAGTGGACGCCGTAATGAATGAACTGCCGCGTCTGCAGGCAGCCATTCCGCCCACCATCCATATCGATGTGGCAGTGGACCGCACCACCACCATCCGCTCGAGCGTGCGGGACGTGGAGATCTCGCTGATCATCAGCGTGCTGCTGGTGGTGCTGGTGGTCTTTCTCTTCTTGCGCGAGGTATGGGCTACCATTATCCCCTCGATTGCTGTGCCGCTCTCGCTGCTGGGCACCTTTGGCGTGATGTGGCTGGTGGGCTATACGATCGACAACCTCTCGCTGATGGCGCTGACCGTGGCCACCGGGTTTGTGGTGGACGACGCCATCGTGGTCATTGAAAACATCACACGCTATCTGGAGATGGGAGAGACGCCCTTCGATGCGGCGATGAAAGGCTCGAAGGAGATCGGCTTCACCGTGCTGTCGATGAGCTTATCGCTGATCGCCGTCTTCATTCCGATTCTGCTGATGGGGGGCATTGTCGGCAAGCTCTTCCGCGAGTTTGCCGTGACTCTCAGCGTGGCCGTTGCCGTTTCGCTGCTGGTTTCGCTGACCACCACGCCGATGCTCTGCGCCAGGTTTCTAAAGTCGCGAGACGACAGCCAGCACGGCCGCATCTATCGCGCCAGCGAGCGGGCCTTTGAATGGCTTCTCAGCGAATACTCCGCCGGACTGCGCTGGGTGCTGCGCCATCAGTGGCTGATCCTGGGCGTTACCGTCGGCACGGCACTCTTGAATGTCTACCTCTTCACGATTGTGCATTTCGATTTCTTTCCCCAGCAGGACACAGGCCGCATGGGCGGGCAAACTCGCGCGTCCCAGGACATCAGTTTCGACTCAATGAAGGTCAAGCAGCAGCAGCTTGCGCAGATGGTCCTCGACGATCCGGCTATTCAATCGGTGACCGCCTTTGTCGGCGGTGGCGGACCGGGCGGAGGCAGCTCGAATGTGGGCAATATGTTTATCGCGCTCAAGCCCCTCGACCAGCGCCCCGGACACGTCTCAGCCGATCAGGTCGTCAACCGCCTGCGCGGCAAGCTCTCCAGCATTCCTGGAGCCATTCTTTATCTTCAGGTTCAGCAGGAGGTCCAGAGCGGCGGGCGTGGAGGCGCGGCGCAATACCAGTACACGCTCTCGGATGAAAATCTGAATGAGCTGAACAGCTGGGCGCCGCAACTGCTGGCCCGCATGAAAACAATGCCGGAGCTGCGCGATGTGAACAGCGACCAACAGAATCAGGGCCTGGCCGCAAACCTGGTGATCGACCGCGACGCCGCCTCGCGACTGGGCATCAGCGCCTCGGCCGTCGACCAGGTTCTTTACGATGCCTTTGGCCAGCGCGAGGTCTCCACGATGTATACGGCGCTCAACCAGTATTTTGTGGTGATGGAGGTCGACCCCATCTACCAGAAGAGCCCGGACGCGCTGAACGGCATCTTCATCAAGTCGTCGACAGGTTCGATGGTGCCTTTGTCGGCGATCGCGCACTTCGAGCAGCAGCGGACCGCGCTGCAAGTGAATCATCAGGGCCAATACCCGGCGGTGACGCTCACCTTCAACCTGGCCCCCGGCTTCGCCCTCGGCGACGCTGTCACCGCCATCGAAAAAGTCCAGCGCGAGATGGGCATGCCGCCCAGCATCCGCCCCTCCTTCCAAGGAACCACGCAGGACTATCAGACCATGAAGAAGAATATGCCTTGGCTGATTGTTGCTGCCCTGGTCGCGGTCTATATCGTGCTCGGCATTCTCTATGAGAGCCTGATCCACCCGCTGACGATCCTCTCGACCATTCCGCCGGCAGGCGTGGGCGCGATTCTGGCGCTGATGCTGACCGGAACCAGCTTGAGTGTGATCGCGCTGATTGGCATCATCCTGCTGATCGGCATCGTGAAAAAGAACGCCATCATGATGATCGACTTTGCCTTGCAAGCCGAGCGCGACCAGGGATTGCCGCCGGTCGAGGCGATCTATCAGGCCTGCCTGCTGCGCTTCCGCCCGATCATGATGACGACGATGGCGGCGCTCTTTGGCGGGCTGCCGCTGGCCATTGGCATGGGCGTGGGCTCGGAGCTGCGCAAGCCGCTGGGCATCGCCATCGTTGGCGGGCTCATTGTCTCGCAGATGCTGACGCTCTTCACAACGCCGGTGGTCTATCTCTTCTTTGATCGGCTGCAGTGGAAGGTGATGAAGTTGCACAGGCTTGGCGCGGAGCTGGAAGAGGCGCCGGGGGACTGAGAGCAGCTATTAGCTTCTAGCTGTTAGCCTTTAGCTCTTGCGCGCTCACCTTAAGACTGGGCGGTAAAATCAGTGACAGAGGCCCTTCGCATGTCAAGAAGAGAAGCTGTGCTTCTGGTTAGTCGCGCGTTGGCGATGATTCAGCTGATTACCGCATTCGTCGAAGTCATGACTTTGCCAACCTGGTTCGTGTCGCTGCATCACTATACGAGCCGGATCAACGCGTCCATGGCCACTCAGTCGGACTATTACTTTAAGAGCTATGACGAATTAAGCATTGCATTTCTATTCGCGCGGATCGCCGGTTTGCTACTTTTCGCCTTCATCTTCTGGAATTGCGGGCCTTGGATAGAGCGTGTTTTGTTGCCCAAGCGCGAGGAACCGGGCTCAGCCGTGTGAGTCATACTTCCGTCGGCGAGTTGCCGCGCGGAGACTTCGCAATGAAAAGCCTCAATCTGAAGAAGCATCGAAGAACGCTAACGGCAATCTGGCCGATTCTCGTCATTTTGAGCGATAGACTGCTATTTCGCGTTCAATGACCGGATATAGACAATCAGGTCTTTTAGCTGGGCTTCGGAGAGCTTATTGCCAAAGGGGGGCATCTGGCCTTTGCCGTTCTTCGCGATAGCAAGCAGCGATGCGTCGGACGACTTAACCACGTCCTCCGAACTGAATTTGACCACACCGAGTTTCTTCCCCATTGGCGTGTTGCCGTCGCCGGTTGGCCCATGGCATGGCTGGCACTTCGACACGAAGGTGGCCTGAGTGTCGCTTTGGGCAAGGGTAAAGGTTGCAGATGCCAAGAACGCCACAAAGAGAATTGCAGTCGATTTTCGAATAGAAATCATCGTCTGACCTCCAAAGGGAGGAAGTTTACCTATCATACGAGATGACTCGGCAAGGGGTATAGCGGCGCCCGGCCGAGGTTAATCGCCTAATGAATGCAATGAACTGCCCTGAAATGGCGTCTCTGCCTCAACCACCCTGGCCTATTCATTTTCAACAGTTCAAGAAGATTTTACAGCGTGAAATCTTCGTAGGATCTAGAGCATCCACAGCACAGCGCGCGTTGCAGTTCAGCTTGGCGGTCACACAATAGGATGCAATTGCAAGGAAAAGGCATCACGGCACAAGCCTCGTGTTTCAAGATATGCTTCCGCCGGCAGTTTGCCGTGCGGCGATGTCGCAATGAAAAGATCCTGGCGAGACACTTCTTTGAAGGCGGTTGCGAATGCGCATGCCGCCAGACTCAAGTCCAAGACGGCAATCAAGTACGCGCCGATCGACCGGCTTTGCCAATCGTGTTGCGACCCTGCCAGTTGTTCGTCAAGATCGGTCACTCGGCGAAGCGTCTTGTCCGCGTATGTGTTCCCTATTGCAATAGCGTCGGTTCGTCATCCTTACCGTTGCCGTTTAGCTCTTCGGGCGGGATGATGACGGCGGCGGCTACCTTGTCTTCCGGCTCCAGGTT
>Ga0181535_10004164_pt1 | contig 16277 bp, 14 predicted proteins | sample PEATcosm2014_Bin_44_FD_119774 | JGI IMG/M metagenome (GOLD analysis project Ga0181535, IMG submission 119774) | Peatland microbial communities from MTU Mesocosm Facility, Houghton, MI, USA - PEATcosm2014_Bin17_30_metaG | ecosystem: Environmental > Terrestrial > Soil > Wetlands > Peat | place... | reverse complement strand
TTGATGGGGTCATGTCGTACGCGGCGAATCCGAAAACGGTTGGCAAGACCATTGCCGATCAGCTTGACTCGGCCGGGATGAGCTGGAAGTCGTATCAAGAGGATCTGCCGTCGACGGGCGCGGACACCGTGGATCTTGCCGACGGCTTCTTTACCAACAATACAAACCTCACGACAGCCCTTCCGGGGGAGACGACCAGCCTGGTTGGCCTTTACGCGGTCAAACACAATCCCTTCGCGTACTTTGCCAGCATTCAGTCTGGCGACGATCCGGACAACAGCCTGAAAAATATGACGAGCTTTACCGGCCGACGTGGCCTTTTTGCCGATCTGGATTCCGGACGCGTGCCGACGTATTCGTTCATTGTGCCAAATCAATGCCACGACCAGCACGGACGCGGCAATGCCGGACCGGACTGCGAATACGATCCGAACGACAATGGAACCCTTGTGGGACTGAATTCGGGGCTCATGATCGACGGCGATGCCGCGCTGGAGCAGATTGTGAACGCCATCCATCACTCGCCTGCCTGGCATGACGGCAGAAGCGTGATTCTGACGGTTTGGGATGAGAATGACTACAGTGTTGCGCCCACAATCAACAAGGTTCTGTTGATCGCGGACACGAACTACAGAAGAGGGCATGTCGAGAGTTCGCAGTTCTACACGCACTTCTCGTTGCTCAAATCGGTGGAAGCGGGTTTGGGGTTGCCCTGCCTGAATCACGCTTGTGACGCGAACACGGCAGTGATGTCAGACCTGTTGGAAAGAGAAGACTTCGGCCAGTAAGTCACGGGGCGGTATGCCGACTCGTGCCCTGTGGTCTCGAAATCGAGATCGTGGGGCACGAGTCGGCATTTGCCCTGAAGAAGATCGTTGGCGGAACGTTGAACCTCCAGCTTGGCAGCGCACTACGATCTTGACTTGACTTGCAGATGGGCGCTCCCGCGGCTCGCTGCCCGAGAGACGAACGCTTGCCCGCGAGGAACTTAATAAGCGCTATCGCTTCCATCCTGACACTGCGATCGCGGGCGTCTAAAACGCTTCAGGAGTGGCATTCCTTGCAAGAAGTGAAGTTCTTCTCGTGATGGCAGGAGTCATAGCACCATTGCACGTTGATTTTCGATAGATCGACCGATCCTTGCGCAGGCAAAGGATCAAGCGGGTGCGCTACGTGGCACTTGGTACATTCGGGGATGTCTTCATCCTTCTTCGAGTCGTGCGGGACGAAGCGATGGGGGCTGATCTTTTCTCCGCTGGGCGCCACATACTTGTCGGAAATGCCGACCAATTTATCGAAGGGACCGTGACAACCGAGGCAGTCGGCCTTTGTGGGCGTCGCTGCCGGTGCGGATGCGTCGGTGGCCGGGATCGACTTGGACACGGTCTTCTGCGCGGATGTCGTTTCTTTCGCGGTCAAAATAAATGTGCAAAGCAAAATGCAGAATGCGATGAAAAAGATCCGATTTCTCATGCTCTTCCTAATCTGAGAATTAGTGGCGTTATTAAAACAGGTTTCCTGGCCTGATTGCGACGGTGCTTCGGCTCAGAGGCCGGGATGATCATTGAGCCTTTCACACAGTGAACATCAGGACGGCATTGGCTCAATGTGGTGGGCATCACTGACAGTTGCCGGGGCGATTGCTAGGGTCGATGCGGCTATTTTTCTGCCTGTACCTAGTGTGTCCAAAAAACCGGTTATTGATTTGGGTTTGCATCTCGACTCGGAGAATTTCTGCAAAAGGAGCTAATCGTGTCTCAAAAGGAAGAGTTGATTAATCGCCGAGCGTTTCTTAAAGGCTCAGCGGCCGCAGGCGCGGCGATGACTGCCGGGAGTGTGGCGGGCGGATTGATTTCTGAGCCGGCGAAGGCGGAGGGCGTTCCGGCCAAGTGGAACAAGGAAGTGGATGTTGTGATCGTGGGAACGGGACATGCGGGACTCGCGGCTGCAATCACCGCGGCCGATGCCGGGGCCAAGGTTGTGATCCTGGAAAAGCTGAAGAAGGAGTGGGAGGGCGGCAACAGCAAGGTTTCGGGCAACATGTGGTGGACGCCTACGGATTTGCCGCAGGCTCTGGAGTACATTGGGGCGCTGAGCTACGGGCTCACAGATAAGAACTGCATCCAGGCGCTTGCCGAGGAGATGCTGAAGCTGAACGACTGGCTCGGGACGATGGGCGTGAAGCACACGCCGCTGGGGATTTTCCAGCCGGAGCATCCGGAACTGCCGGGCTCGGCGTGCGTGCGGACGTGGGGCAACGAGGGAAGCTCAAATGGCAAGCTCTGGATTCCGCTTCGGGAGCAGGTGGAGGAGCGGAAGATCGAAGTGATGTATGAGGCTCCGGCAAAGGCGCTGATCCAAAAGCCTTCAAAGGAAATCGTGGGCATTCGGGCCGAGGTTGAGGGCAAGCCTTATCTCATCAAGGCGCACAAAGGGGTGATTCTGTGTTGCGGCGGATTTGAGTTCGACTTTGAGATGCAGAAGCAGTTCCTTCCCGGATGGCCGATCTACGGCCAGGGAACGCCCGGCAATACGGGAGACGGAATTCGCATGGCGCAACAGACAGGCGCGGCCCTGTGGCACATGAACAATCCGCTGGCCGGTCTGGGCGGCATCGTAGTGCCGGAGTTTGCCCCGGTGGTGATTCCGTTCGGCATCTACGGCGGGTCCTACGTTCATGTCGACAAACAGGGAAAGCGCTTCATGAATGAGAATCGACCCAGCCGCCATGGTTTCGGCGTCAAGGAATATGTTCTCTTTTTCGACGGCGTAATCGGCGACTTTACGCGGCTGCCTTGCTTCACCATCTTCGATGAAACGGCACGCAAGCGCGGACCGCTTGTCTCAAACGGCCGCGGCAAGTTCGGGTGGTTCAGTTGGCACTCGGGCTATGAGTGGAGCAGCGACAACAGCAAGGAGATCGAGAAGGGCTGGATCTTGAAGGGCGACACCATACCGGAACTTGCGGCCAAGCTGGAGATCAAGCCGGAGGATCTGCTGGCGACGATTACGCGGTACAACGAGAACTGCAGCAAACAGGTCGATCCCGATTTCAATCGCCCCAAGCAAAGCCTGATTGCGCTCGACAAACCGCCTTACTATGCCGTGAAGGTCTATCCGACCATGGTGAACACGCAGGGGGGCCCCAAGAGAAACAGCAAATGCCAGGTGGTGGATCCGTTCGATCAGCCGATTCCGCGCCTGTATACGGCGGGCGAGCTGGGCTCGTTCTGGGGATGGATGTACAACGGGGGCGGCAACAACGCCGAGTGTTTGTGCACCGGGCAAATTGCCGCGCGCAACGTGGTGGCCATGAAGGCGCAAGCATAGTTTGGGAAACTGAAATCCAGTGCTGTGCGGCCCCTGGCTTGTCTATGTCAGGGGCCGCGCTGTTTTGGAGCAAGTTCGCCAATCGTTCAAAACTCGCTGCACTGGCTAGTGCGTGGCGTAGAGTGGCGCGATGGAGACGATCGTCAGGCCGCAGACGAACAGAACGAACATCAGGATCAGCAGGCGTTTTACGAGAATCCCGCTGCCGGCAAACTCCTTCCAGACGACAACGCCCCAGAAGGCGCCGACCATGGTTGAGCCCTGGCCGAGGGCATAGCTGATGGCTGGGCCGACCTGCAACGCCCGTGGGGCACTAGCGGCAACGAAGCTCGAGAGCGTGCCCACGGCCCACACAACGCCGCCGACGATTCCCCAGAAATGCTCGTTGACGGTTCCTTTGAAGTAGTCGCTGAAATGGAGAGGCCCGCCCTGGACCGGCTTTCTGAGGAAGTATGCGTTGAAGACGAATGTGGAAAGGAAGATTCCGGCGGCGAAGACAAATCCTATGGCGTAGGGGCCCATGCCCTGCGGGCCCGTCTTGCCGATTTCGACGAGGGGGAAGAACATGCCCATCATTAAACCGCCGGCCACGCTGAGCAGGATGCCTTTGCGGATCTTGTCTTTTTCCCCGGAGTTCGCCGCTCCGGGTTCCTGGATGGCGGTAGCCTTGGCCATTGTGTGGATGCGGTAGGCGACTCCGTCCAAGACGATGGCGGCGACAACCAGCGCCACGCCAAGGAACAACAAAACCGGGTTGCCCTGGGGATTGACGCAGTAGTTCCAGATGACGCCGACGACAAGGGCGAGGCCAACGCCGATGGGGAACGCGACGCCAAGTCCCGCAACCGCCATGGCGCCGACGACGAGGATATTCGACAGGCAATAAACGACACCTCCGAGAAAACCGAACGCGATGTTTCGTCCGTTGGTGGCTGCGAGATCGGCCCAAAAGGTCCGGCCGTAGCTTCCCATGGAGCCCAGCGTGAGCCCCGCAAGGGCAAACGTGAGCAGGATGCCGAGCGAGTAATCGTAATAGAGAAGTTCGAAACGCCACTCTTTGACAAGCTTGACGACGTTGGCCCAGGAGCCCCAGCAAGCCATGGTCAAGATGGTCATCAACAGTGCGACGACATAACTGTGAGGTACGACCATGGTCACTCCTTTGAGACTGCGGCGCGACGAATGAATGGAATGGACCAATCAGCATAGGCGGCGGCCGTGGGCGAGTCAAGTTGAGCTTTCCGGATGTGTAGCTAGGGTGCGATCGGAGTGAGACTCAATCCATTTGCGCATATGCGGCCGCGCTAAAATGGAGGGTCAGAAATAGGACGGCATTTGAGAGTGCTGGAGTGGTGACTGCATGAGCAAGATCGCTGAAGAGATGGAACAGAAACTGATCGAGCGGGCCTTGAAGGCGGCGCGCGACACCCGATTTCTTGCAGTAGAGCCAGGGATTCGCCATCGGACAGCCGGCATTTTTTCGTCCATGTTCGGCGCGCGGGAAGCGATTCTGGTTGCGGACAGAAATACATACGAAGCCGCGGGCAGGGATGTGGAAGCGAGCTTCGTGCGCGAAAATGGAGCGATGCGGAAGCCGTTCATTTTTGGCTCGCATATCTACGCAAACATCGAGTGCGTGCAGGAACTGGTTGCAGCGCTCAGGGATCATGACGCGATTCCAGTCGCCGTGGGATCGGGAACGATCAACGACCTGACCAAACTGGCTGCTCACCAGACAAATCGTCCTTACATAGTTGTGGGCACGGCGGCCTCGATGGACGGCTACTCAGCCTACGGCGCATCGATTACGGTGGCGGGATCGAAAGACACGATCGATTGTCCCGCGCCGCGAGCAGTTCTGGCGGATCTGGATGTGATTGCTCTTGCGCCGCGCGAGATGAACGCGTGGGGCTATGGCGACCTGATGGCGAAGGTCGTCGCCGGGGCAGACTGGATACTGGCGGATGCGGCAGGAGCGGAGCCGATTGACCCTCCGATTTGGGACACGGTGCAGGGGCTTTTGCGCTCGTGGCTCGGCTCTCCGGACGGAATTGCGGCCGGTGATCCCGAGTGTCTCAAACACCTCGTACACGGGTTGGTGATGAGCGGATTTGCGATGCAAGCCTGTCTCAACAGCCGTCCCGCATCGGGCGCCGAACACCAGTTCAGCCATCTGTGGGACATGCAACACCACACGTTCGAGGGCAAGACGCCATCGCACGGCTTCAAGGTGGGTATCGGCGTGCTGGCTTCTCTCGCGCTCCACGAAGATTTGTTGCGCAGAGACCTGCACGAGTTCGACATCGACGCCGCTGTGCGCGCCTGGCCTTCCCTTGAAAAGCTCGAGGAGAATGCAAGAAAGCTGTTTGGCGCCGGGGGGCTGGAGAAAAGGGCCATCGAGGAGACGAGGGCGAAATATGTGGCGGGGGACGCGCTTCGCGGCCAGTTGATGAGGCTCAAAGAGAACTGGACGGAAGTGCAATTGAAACTCACGGAGCAGTTGATTCCGTTTGCTGAACTGCGTGACATGCTTCGCCGCGCGGGCTGCCCCACTGAGCCCATGCAGATCGGCATTTCCCCGGCGCGTCTTCGCGTGAGTTATCAGCAATGCTGCTATATGCGGCGGCGTTTCACCATCCTGGATGTTATGCAGCGGTTGGGGATTTTTGACGAGGCTCTTGAGAACATCTTCGGTCCGCAAGGCCGTTGGCCGATGGATGGAGAAAACGCGCTGTGATCGACCTCAAGCGCGTACGCCACGTGGTTCTCGATATGGATGGCACGTTGTACAAAGGCGCGCGCCTGTTTGCGCAGACAGTGCCATTTCTTGAAACGCTGCGCAGTTTGGAGATCGGCTACACCTTTCTAACCAACAATACCTCACGCAGCAAAGCCGACTACGTTGAGAAGCTGCGCAAGCTGGGTATTGAAGCACGGGAGTCAGAAATGTACACGCCTGCCGAGTCCGCAATGGCCTATTTGCGCAGCAACCTGCCGCAGGCAAAAGCTCTGGCAATCCTGGGCACCCAATCCCTTGAGCGGGAGTTTGCAGACGCGGGGTTTAGCGCGAGTTGGGACGCACCGGATGCCGTGGTGGTGGGCTTCGATACGGAGTTGACCTACGAGCGGTTGTGCCAGACGGCTTACTGGATAAGCCGAGGCCTGCCGTACCTTGCAACGCATCCTGACTTCGTCTGTCCAACTGATGAGGCCACGGTTCTTGTCGATTGCGGCTCGATCTGCGCCTGCCTGAACGCGGCGACGGGGCGCAAGCCGATTGTGTTCGGAAAGCCGAACCCATCGATCCTGCTCGAATTGCGCGACCGCCTTCATCTGGCGTCAGAGGAGATGATGATGGTTGGCGATCGGCTCTATACAGATATGAAGATGGCGCAGGAGGCGGGTATTCCGGGGGTGCTTGTCCTTACGGGCGAAGCGACGGAGGCAGAGGCGGCGGCCTTGGAAAGGCAGCCGGATCTGGTCGTCGCCGACGTGGGAGAGCTCGGTGCGCTGTTGACGGAAGCGCGGCGTTCCTAAAACTGGAAGAGGTCGTTCTTGAGCGTCGCCAATACCTGGGTGTTGGGAGCGAGGGCGGCTGAATTGTCTGTGGGCTGAGGCCGTAGTTCGGCCTTCAGGGTCAGGTGCTTTTTCGCGACGAACTCTGCGCTCACAGTACTTGAGGCCTTTTGCACGCTGCCGCTGCTTACGGTTACGCGGAATTCATGCACACCGGGCGGGACGTAGAGGCCGTCATAATCCGCCTTCTTTCCGGCGGTGCCCTTGCAGTAGAGCTTGCCATTCATCTCGACGGTGAAAGTCATCGCAGGCGGCAGGTGGCTCAGGTCGATCTTGAGGCGCGCATTCTGCTTGGGGTCGAGCGTTTTGGGATTGAACGCAACCGGCGCAAGACGCGGCTGGGGTGCGGGGGCGGCGACCAGCGGAGTGGCGGGAGGCCTTGCCGGGGTTGGCGCTTTTGCCGCTGGGGCCGGCGTGGGAACAGCAGGTTTTTCTGGAGCCGGGGCGACCTGTGCCTGGGTTGCCACCGCCTGAGGAGCGGGAGCAGGAGGCGGCGCGACTTGCGGGACGGCGGCCTGGTTGCGGTGCAGCATGAACCATCCGCCGGCGACTGCCGCGGCAACAAGAACCACTGCCGCGACGATCAGCCCGGTGCGATTCTTTGCTGCGGGAGCCGGAGAAGTTTGTGGAATTGCCGCCGCCGCGGCCGATGCTGTTACGGTCGAAGCCGCAGTGCTCCTGGCCGACAGGCTGGGCGTTGCGTCGAGCGTAGCTTCCGCATCGCCACCTGCGAATGTGGCTTGCGGTACAGCCGTATTCATACTTGCGGGAGCTGCGCCGGATCGAACCGCCGCAAGGGCATGCGCCAGTTCCTCTCCGGACTGATATCGATCGGCGGGGCTCTTTGAAAGGCACTTCAGAATCAGTCTGTCCAGTTGCGAAGGGATGACGGGATTCAGTTTTGCAGGGGGAACGGGCTCGGTGTGGACGATCTTGTAGGAGACCGTGGTCATGGTCTCGCCGGGGAAGGGCTGCTCGCCCGTCGCCATCCAATAGAGGATGACGCCCAGCGAAAACAGGTCGGTGCGGCCGTCGATGGGAGCGCCGGTGAACTGCTCGGGTGGCATGAAGGCGGGCGTTCCGAGCATCTGCCCGGTGGTCGTGATTTCGCCGGCCGTCAGCTTGGCCACGCCGAAGTCGGTGATGCGCGGCCGCTCGATTCCGTAGGTCTCGCGCGAGGTGAGCAGGATATTTGCCGGCTTGATGTCGCGATGGATTACGCCTTTGCGGTGCGCGTATCCGAGAGCTTCGGCGATCTGCTGGCCGATTTCGCAGACGCGATCCATGGAGACGCGTTCGCCCTTTTTCATGGCATCGGCCAGCGTTTGCCCGTTCACAAACTCCATCACCAGGAAGGGCATTCCTTCGTGTTCTCCCACGTCGAAGACGGGCACGATGCCGGGATGAGCCAGGGCACCGGCGGCGCGCGCCTCGCGGTAGAAGCGCTGGCGGAATTCGTCGCTCTGCTCGCTGGCCAATGCGCCGGAGAGGATGGTTTTGACGGCAACGGTGCGGTCCATGGAGGGGTCGCGTGCAAGGAACACGGCGCCCATTGCCCCGTGACCCAGCTCGTTCACAATCTCGTATCGCCCAATTTTCTTTGATTCGTCCATAGCCTGGTTTGTCCTACTCTAAAGCATTTCAGCGTTCCTTGAAATGCACCCATCGTGGTATCCCACCCTGGGCTTTTCTAAGCGGGCGTTCGATAGCGGACTACGAGCAAAGTCATGTCGTCAGACTGGGCGGCTCCGCGCGAAAAGGCGTTGACGGAGTCAAACACGATGGTCCGTACCGACTCGAGCGACTCATCTTGCCAGCCGGAGAGAATCTGATGGAGCCTGTCAAAGCCGAAGAGTTCCCTGCCAGGATTTTCCGCTTCGATGATGCCGTCGCTAAAAAGCAGAAGCGTGTCGTCGGGCTCGAGCTTAACGCGCGTCGCCGTGAACTCAGCCTGGGCCAGCAGACCGACCGGCAAGGAACCCTCGGTGTAGAGATCGCTGACCTGTCCGCGCCGCAGCAGCAGAGGCGAGGGATGGCCGGCGCTGATGAAGTCGAGCGTGCCATCGCGATCGAGGATGGCGAAGAACACGGTTGCGCAACGGCCGACACTTGCGTGCTCGCAGAGGAACTTGTTGATGTGGTTGAAGACGCGCACCGGATCGGTACCAAGCGTCATGCCGGAGAGCGCGCCCTGCAGCATGGTGGTGAGTAACGCGGCGCCCAGGCCCTTGCCGCTGACATCGGCGATGAGAAAGGCAGTTCGGTCGTCGCTGAGGGGGAAGACGTCAAAGTAGTCGCCACCGACTTCGTGGCAGGGATATTGCACGCCGGTGACCGCGAGATGGGGGAAGTCATTTAATCCGCGCGGCAGCAGGGCCTGCTGGATATCACGGGCGATGGTGAGTTCCTGTTCCAGGCGCTGGCGCTCGCGCTCCTGTTCGACGAGTCGCGCATTGTCCAGAATGCTGGCGGCCTCAACGCCGAGCGCGTCGAGGATCTGGCGATCGATGTCGGAGAAGGCAGAGGGCCTGCGGGAGTCGAGGTAGAGCGCCCCAAGAAGCTGGCCGCGTCCGAGCACAATCGACTGATCGGAGTTGGCGCGCGGCATGGCGTAGAGCGGAATGGCGACAATGGAGCGCAGGTTCTGGATGACGATGCTTTCCGCGCTTTTGAGATCGAGGGCGGCGAGATTGAGGTCGCCGGTAATGACGCCGGCCTGCCGGTCGATTGCCTGACGCAACGCGGTCTGGCTGGGGCTGATGGTGTCTGTTGGCAGGTTGTCACCCTTGCTGCCGCGGGCCAGGCGGAGTTTGAGGTTGCCAACGGAGTCGGGCTCGAGCAGCAGGCCGCGATCGGCATTGGTAATGGAGATGGCGTGGTCGAGCATCGTGCCCAGCACGGAGTCCAGCGGGAGCTGCGAGTGGAGGAGCGAGGTGGCCTCGAGCAGCAGGTTGAGCTTGCTGAGTCCGCCGGCCGGCATGACCGCCGCGATGGAAGGTATGCTGCCGAGCCGCGTCAGCATGCTTTCAATGGTTGCGGTGCGGCGGACTGTGCTTGTCGCGGAGGCCGGCACAGAGGCGCGAGGGGAATGGAAGATGATTTCGCACCCGTCGTCAAGACCGAAGCTGATGATGTCGCCATCGCGCAGATCGCGCCGGTCGACTTTTTCACCATTCACGAAGATTCCCTGGCGATGGCCCAGGTCCTGGATTTTGTAGCTCGTCTCGAGGGTGACAATAGCAGTGCAGCGGCGCGAGATGCGCCGGTCGTCGAGTTGGAGGTGGTTTCCGGTTTCGCTGCCCCTGCCGATGAGGAACGGAGACTCGGTTACGGGGACAAACTCACGGGGTCGGCCCGGAAAGGCGACTTCCAGAACGGTTTCACGATCGGAGAATTGGTCAGGCATAGGGGCCAGGGCAAAAAATGCACAAAGCGAACAAGGGGTGCAGGAATTCTAGCATGCGGCGCATTTGCCCGGTTTCGAGCGACTTTTGCCGGTCAATGACCCAAGTCAGCAACCTGACGTAAAATGGCACCGTCTCAGGAATAGGGTATTCCGAGCCGTCGAAAGTTATCGACCGCGAGTGGCGTACAGAAAGCCCGACACGCTTTTGCGGATCAAATCTTAAGAGGAAATGGATGATTGAAATGAAATCTTTGGTTCGCGCATATGCATTCCCTTCGATTTTCGTGGCGGCATTGCTGGCTGGATTCCTAGTTACCTCCGCCCGCGCACAGGACGCGACCGAGATCGGCGGCCAGAAGGTGGTAACCATCAAACGCGCCGCGGTGAGCACAACCAAGCCGGAGTTCACCAGCATTACCCTTGCGCCGGGTCGCGGCATGGAGATTATCCAGATTACCGCCAACTTCCCCGGCAAGGGCGAAGTGAACGTGCTTGCGTCGCCGGACTTGGCCGGTTCAAAGAAAATGCTCGACGAGCAGGATGATTCGTTCGGCAATCTCGGCTACCGGTTGGGCGCGGCGTTTCTGGCGCCTTATCCCAACCGCATTCGCGGCCCTCTTTCCGCAGACGGAAAGACGCTGACCACCTCGTGGGAGGGCCACACCATCACCTTGCCCGCCAACAATATTGGTAAACTGCCCACCGCGGAGCGGCACGCCATGCACGGGCTGATTCTGAAGGCGAAGACAGATGACGTGAGGACGCACAGCATTCCGGGAGGGGAACAGGTTACGGGCGTCATTCACGGGGGCAACTTCAACGGGCATTGGCTTTCGAAGACCGATCTTGTGCTGACCATCACCCTGACAGCCGACGCCGTGGATGCCTCGATTGTTGCGCACAACGTGGGCGGCGAGGACGAGCCCATGGCCCTTGCGTGGCACCCTTACTTCAACCTGCCTTCGGGTGACCGCACCCAGGCGAAGGTGCTGATCCCCGGATCGCAAATGGCCGAGGTGGACAACTACGACAACGTGTTCGCAACCGGCAAACTGGTGCCAGTGGCGGGCACACAATACGACCTGACCGCGGCCGGCGGCACCGCGCTGGGGAAGAATTACTATGACGATAACTGGAGCCACCTTACATGGAAGGCGGGTGTGGTCACGGTCAAGGTGATCGATCCAGCAGCGAAATACGGGGTTGCCATCGAAGGGATTTCGCCGGAGATCAAGACGATCCAAATGTACGCGCCGCCAACCTCGTCCTTCGTGGTAATCGAGCACCAGTACAACTTCGCCGATCCCTTCGGCAAGGAGTGGGGCAAGATGGACACCGGGATGGTAACGCTGAAGCCGGGCGAGAGTACGAAGTGGCATGTGCGGCTGAAGTTGTTTGTGCCGTAGGGGCAAGTCGCAAACTCACATTGGTCGCCAGGTCATGTCCACGCGCACTGGAATTTCGTTCTTGATGGAGACCATCAGAAACGAAGGTGGATCGATCTTGAAATCAGAACAGGTGGCCGGAATGATCCCGGTAATTCGTACTTCGTTGCCGCTGGTCACCTTCTGAAAAGGGACGTGGCTATACTTCACCGTCTGGCCGGCAAACTGGACTTCGAGGTCGGCATAAATAGTTCCCGAAGGCGGAGTTTGCTCGGGGAGCTTTGTGCGCACCACAACCATCGGGAATTCCGCCCCGCGCGTCACCTGCACCATGTGCAGATCCCGGTTGCTGTCGCCGGAGTCGAAGCTGTTCACCGGCGCTGCGATCAGGAATTCGCATTCGCCGGCGTGGCAGGCGCCCTTGCCCTTGGCGGCGTGGCTTACGCCGTCCACCTGATGCATGGGATGCGACATGTGATAGGTAATCGTCGATTGCTGAAGCACCCATACGCCATCCGCCCAGCAGAGCACGGGGAGCGCCAGGGTCAGGCACGCCAGCAGGATTTTACGGGACACATTCCCTCCTCACGTTCACTCTGATCGATAGGAGCGGTGGTTTAGAACTTCAACTTGATAGGCCATGAGACGGAAACCATTGCGGCTCCGTAGGCTGCCACCGTTACCCACGCCACTGTGCCGTGGGCGGAGGCAATTCCATGCACCTTTTCACCGGCCTGCTCCTGTTTGAAAGCCATCGCCCCCAAAATCGGAGTTGCGATCATTCCCGGCCCATGAATGAAGGCGAGCGCTCTGTGCAAGCGAATAGCGCCGCGCCGCTTCGAACCCGGCACCTTGGGAGCGAAGATCGCGTAGTAAGCGGTGGCGCCATACAGGGCAGTCGTTGCGCCTCCCAAGCCGGCGTGAAAGTCCAGGTTGGCCTGCGTGGGTTCCGTAATGGTCTGGCCGTTTCGGCCTTTGGCCTTTGCCATGGGGCCGGTAATGACAGTCGCGGCCATCGGAAGGGCCGTGATCAATCCCAACCGCTGATGAATCTTCAGCATGTGGGTGCGCCGGTCGAGCATTGCCTGCAACTTTGCATCCGCCTGAGTCTGAGCTGGAGTAAACCCGAGATCGCTCAAGGAAGGCTCAGTGCCTGAAGTGGATGGGCTTTGCTGAGTCTGTTTTTCCTGACTGGTTTGTTTCTGGTTCGCTTGATTCTGATCCGCGGTCTGGGCCTGTTGCCCCACCGATTCAGGTGCGGAGGGCAGTTGAGCAAACTCCGCAATCAAGGGATGCGCGACGGCCGGAGCGTCAGGCAAGCCCAATGCAGCGTCCTGCGTGGTCTGCGCTTGGGAACACCACAATGCCGGCACCAAGCAGCAACACACAAAGGTTCCCCGCAGCCGAGTTCTTCCACGAGAGCCAATTTTCATGGTCCAAGTCTCCTTCCGTCCGCGTTAGGCACCGGTACACGCTCGTGCAGGCGCGCTTTCTGCCAAGTTTAGTCGACTGCAATTCACATTCAGAGCTTTTGTGTCATGACAATTCGTTCATCTGCGGCTTTGCCGCGTGCGCCGACGAGGTAATCCCGATGGTTCTCCGCGTGAAAGGCGGCAAAGCAACTTCTACGCTGGCGCCGCCATCAGTTATTGACAGGCCTGCGATTGAAAGAACGGCCGGAGGGGGGCTCAGCGAGTGGCAATTTCGAGATCCGTTCTGCACGCTTTCATGCTTGTTTTGATTTCGCTTATTCCGTCATCTTTTGCTCCGCCAGCCATGGCCCAGGTACCCAAAGGAGACGTCTATCTCGGCTACAGCCGCACTGGGACCGACACGTTTTATTCCGACGTTGGAGGGCTCAATGGCTGGGAGGGTGCATTGCAAATCAAGTTGCACAAGCCCTTTGTTGGAATTGAAGGCGACGTGGCCCATTATGGGCTTGGTGCCAATTCGACCGTTCCGCGAACCACCACCGTTATTGCCGGGCCCAGATTCACGGTGGGCGCCTTGGGACCCAAGGTCTTTGCGCACGCGCTTTTGGGCGGTGAACACTCATCGAATAATGGCGGGCCAACGCCGATCTCAGGGGGCGCGCTGGCCTACGCACTGGGTGGAGGGCTGGATGTTCCCATCGCGCCCTTTTTCGCATGGCGGGTCGCTGGGGATTACATTCATGCTGTCGGGCGTTCTCCGGCAGGCGGCACGCCCGCACGCTTTGGAACCGGCCTTGTGTTCAGGTTTTAGAGGGCGGTTTTTAGGTTCCTCTTCACTGCCGATGGGGGCTGCTACTGCGCGGTTGATTTCACGGGACTTGACCAGGTAGCTACGACCTATTGAAATCTTGGAGCTGAAAGCTGGGAACTGCGAGCTGGGAAAGTCATTCTGGTAAACCAAGCCTTAGTTTTGCCGTCCACTCAAGCGTGGAAAGTGTCTCAACCCAGTTTCGGTGCCCATGCTGCGGATATAAGACACTCGAAGCCCCGGAATCGATGGGATTGTGCCCGGTGTGCTGGTGGGAGGACGATGGCCAGGAGGATGCAGACGCCTCCGACGTGCGCCTGACCGTCAACGGCCAGCTCAGTCTGGTCGAGGCCCGGAAGTATTTTGCGCAGTGCGGCGCTTCCCATCCCCGGTTTCGCCGTTACGTTCGTAAGCCCAATGTCACTGAGCAGTAACGTGCCTATTACGGTCCTTTTGCGTCGCGGGATGGCCCGCCCGGTTTGACCCTTCCGGCAATCCCTCTTACCATGAGATGAGACATTCCCCAGCCACACGGAGCGGTTTTCTCCATGAGCGGGAGCCGAAGCGGTGGTCTGACGCGTGAAAGGTGTCAGGTTCGCGAAGATGAACGGCTTAAGGGCCGAGACAAATGGACTGCGGCCTGAACAGCCAAAGGGTTAGATTTATCGGTTCGCTGTGGCGAGCCTGGAAGGCAAAACGTTGAGTACTACCGACATAATCGAAGGCAACCTTCAACCGGAAGCGACAGAGGCTGAGACTGGCCACGATCACGATCACGAAAGCCACGACCCTAATCATGAAGGCCATGACCATGAGGGTCATCAGCACGGGCCGGTTCTGAACCCGGAATGCACGCGCGAACTGGTTTTGGATATTCCCGCAGAGGAGGTCACCAAAGCTTACGGGAGCGTGGCCGCCAACTACCGCAAATATGCAAAGATTCCCGGCTTCCGCGCGGGCAAGGTTCCGGAGACGGTGATTCGCCGGCGTTTTGCAGGCGAGATTCGCAAGGAAGTGATTGACAGCCTGTTGCCGGAGAGGTTCAACAAGGCGGTGCGCGACATGGGCGTGAAGCCGGTTGGGCAGCCCCAGGTGACCGAGCTTACCGTGGATGACGGCCAGCCTCTGCACGTGAAGGCGGTCTTCGAGTACATTCCGGAATACTCCATCGAGGGCTACCAGTCGGTGACTGTTGACAAGCCGTCTGTAGAGATAACGGAAGAGGAATACCGGCAGGAGATTGAGCAACTGCGCGAGTCGCGGGCCACGGTGGAACCGGTAGAGGAAGACCGGCCCCTGGTGGATGGTGATTGGGCGCAGATCACGTACAAAGGCCAGATTGAGGGCGAAGCCGAAGCAGCCCCGATCGCCGGCGAGGACTCGCTGGTCGAGATTGGCGGCAAGGATACGGTGGAGGCATTCTCGAGCGCTCTGCGCGGCGCCAAGGCTGGCCAGGAGCTGAAGGCCGAGGTCATCTATCCGGCCGATTATGCCGAGCCCAAGCTTGCCGGCAAAACTGTGGCTTATGAGGTGGAAGTTAAGGCCATCAAGAAGCGCACGATTCCTGAGCTGAGCGACGACTTTGCCAAGGAGCTTGGCGCCTACGAGAGCCTGGCCGATCTGGAAGCAAGAGTTCGGGAGCACATGGTGTTTCGCAAGAAACGCAGCGTTGAAGGTGAGACCAAGGACCGGCTGTTCGCGGCACTCACGGAGCGCTATTCGTTTCCTGTTCCCGAGTCGCTGGTGCAGGAGCAGATTGACGCTCGTCTGGAACGCGGGTTGCGCGCGCTGGCGGCCCAGGGCATGGATCCGGAGCAGATGCGGAAGCTCGATTTTGCGCGTTTGCGGACCGCTCAGCGGGATAGCGCCATTGCCGAAGTAAAGACGACAGTCTTGCTCGACCGAATCGCGCAAGAAGAAAACATCACGGTCAGCGACGAGGAACTGGAGAACGAGTTGCAGATGGCGGCTCTACAGTCCCGCGAACCGTTGGATACCCTGAAGGTGCGATTGACGCAGGACGGCGGGATCGCTAGAATTCGTGAACAATTACGGCGAGAAAAGACAGCGTCCTTGCTCTACGAGCGGCTGCCAGCCTAGGGCAGTAGAATGATGAAATACGGCGGCGGCAGGCGCAAGGGTAACTAGCCGCGTGGTTAACAGAACCGGGGAGTAAGAGCCCCCAAACCGGGAAAGCGGGAAAAGGACTCAATGGCATTGGTTCCCATGGTGGTAGAGCAGACGAGCCGGGGCGAGCGCGCCTACGACATCTATTCGCGTCTGCTACGCGACAACATCATCTTTCTTGGCACGCCCATCGACGACCAGGTAGCCAATCT
>Ga0181535_10004162_pt1 | contig 16281 bp, 15 predicted proteins | sample PEATcosm2014_Bin_44_FD_119774 | JGI IMG/M metagenome (GOLD analysis project Ga0181535, IMG submission 119774) | Peatland microbial communities from MTU Mesocosm Facility, Houghton, MI, USA - PEATcosm2014_Bin17_30_metaG | ecosystem: Environmental > Terrestrial > Soil > Wetlands > Peat | place... | reverse complement strand
TGCCTTACGCACAATTTTTGTATGCGGAAAAAATTCCCAACCCGGCCTTGGAAAAGGAGCCGGATGCGCCGCCGGAAAAGATGCTGATTCATTTTGCGTGTGCCGATGTGGTCGTCCTGGGCAGCGGCCTCAAACGGCTGGAACAAGACATCCAGAAGTATGAATTGAAGTTTGTGAAGTCGGCGGATCGGCGGTTAGCCGCCACATTGAAAACCCATATTGCCGCCGTCACCGTCACTTTAACCAAGGAAAATGTATGACTACTGATTCACCGTTAAACATCCAGCCATTGGAAAAATACCATGCCACCATGACCAAGGAGGAAGTCGCCGAGGCTTTGGGCGTCGCTAGGCATATCATTCCACCGCTGTCGCGGGCAGGCTTGATTAAACCATTGGGACATCCGCAGAAATACTGTGTGAAACATTATTCCCGCGACCTGCTTGCCAGGAACTTGGCGGATGTGGGCTGGCTCGACAGGGTGGTGGCCGCCATTCACAAGCATTGGCGCATTAAAAACGCCCGCAAGCGTGCGCGGCAGGCGCAATTGAATGGGCAACCGGCGGCATCGGCGTAATGAAGCGGGCGAGTCCGTTACGCGGTAGCGACCGGCGGCGCGGCGAGCTGGTGGCTCAGAGTTTCCGCGCCGCCGCTCGGCTGGCCAAATAGCCACGCTTCACAGAACACTGGTTTAATCCGGGCCATCATCCGGCGGGTCGCATTCGTGGATGATGATCTGCGGCGGTGGTGGTGTGTGCGGCTGAATGATAATGCCGATGCTGGCACTGACGTGCGGTTGATTGGGGAGTTTCCGGCGCAACCCGCCGCTGAACACCCAAGCCAGCACCAACAGGGACAGCCAGACGAATACGAGATAAAAATACACGCCGTATTCTTCAAGCATTCCATCCAGAAAGTGGAACACCGGGTCAAGCACTGTGGCAGGATTCAAGTTCATGTGATTTCCTCCGGTTAGGCGCTGGCCATCACTGGCTCAACGGTCTTGGACATTTCCGCGAACTTGGCGCGCATCCGTTCGTATTCGCTCAAGGAAGGCATTTCTACCTCGGCTTTGCGCGAATACGCCCGCGTCATGGCTTTGCTGTTATGTCCAAGATTCACTTGGGCATACCGTTCGGGATAGCCTGCCGTCTTTGCCCGTTCCGCCCAAGCGTAACGGTAGCTATGCAGCGAGACGCCTTTGATACCAAGTCCATCGCAGCGTTGCTTGAACTCCGTGGCGCGGTCGCCCGCGCGGACGGTTCGCAGATAGGGAAACAACGGGCCGCTGCCCGGCAGATCCCGCAGGATTTCCGCCATGTCTTCATCGAAGCGCATGATGGCAACCGTGTCGGTTTTCATCCGCTTGTAGCTGATGACGTGAGTGTCCCAATCCACATTCTCCGCCTCAAGGAATGCCAAGTCCGATTGCGACGCGCCCAGGTGCCACGCCAGTTTGTAGAACGCCTTGCGTTCGGGATTGGTTTCGCGGGCGACAATGGCCAGATGTTCGGCCAGCGTGATGCCACGCTTTTCCTTGAACTCGACTGCCGGCCAGCGTTTCTTGGCCAGCACCGGCCACGGCAGCCAGGTCATGTCCAAGGCGAAGTTGTGGATGCGCCGCAGATAGACGTTGGTCGAAACTTTTCCGGCTTCCAGCACGCGCAGAAAATGTTCCGGGCGGGTTTCCAAAATCGGCAAATGCCGGATGCTGTCGAACGCTTTGTCCTTGATGGCCGTCTGCCAGCGGTCTTGGGTCTGGTCTTTTTTGAGCTTCACCAGTTCGTCCATGACAAACTGCCAGTTGCGGGTGGCGATTTGCGGATCACTCGCCGCCAGATACGCGCGGGCGATTTGCAGGTTCACGGCGGGCTGCTGCTCGGCTTCCTGACGCGAATGGAACAGCCGGATTGCGGTGGCGTGGTCGGTCGTGTGCAGGCTGTCCTGCTTGCCGGTCACGTCGTCATGAATGTAATACCGTCCACCTTTTTTCCGTTTATAGAGTCTGAATCGTTGTTTCATAACTGTGTTCACAGTGATGAGGTTACGACGATTGACCTCGACTCCGGTAGGGAGCAGGTGGGAGTTACGCAGGGCAGGCCAGAGTTAAATTTTGCTGGCACTTCCGCTGGCACTCATCTGTGGAAGTTTCCAAAACCTTTCAGTTCCAACTGATTAGGTTTGGAGGCGAGGGTCGGAATCGAACGCGGACGCCTTACCTTTCCAAGCCTAACACACTCTGTTTCAAGGCCTAATTTAACCTGATTTTACAGGGGTTCAACCCATTTTTTCGACCGCCTGTTCAACGCCCGCTCATTGCCCCGTTACCACCCCTTCACTGCTCGTCAGGTGTAACTTTAGGTAAAGAATCAGGTGAAACTTCTTCAATATATCTACAATGAACCCTCCGTTTCATTTCGTTGTTGTGGCTGGGAAGTTTAATTGGCCGGCATTCTTTCGTGGCCTGCATCTGTCAATTCAGCTAGCCTGTCCACACTATGAGCAACGTGACCCAGCTTCTTCAGGCCGCTTCGTCAGGCGATCCGCTTGCTGCTGGTGAACTATTGCCTCTGGTGTATGACGAATTGCGGCAGTTGGCCGCGCATCGGCTGGCGGGCGAACGAAACAATCACACGCTCCAGCCCACCGCGCTGGTGCATGAAGCTTGGCTCAAACTTTCCGGCGCTGATGACCAGAATTGGAATGGGCGGCAACATTTCTTCGCCGCCGCCGCCGAAGCGATGCGCCGCATTCTCGTGGATCGCGCCCGTCGTCGGCTGGCCGCCAAACGCGGCGCGGGTGAAATTTGCCTCGACGCGGACGATCTGGACATGCCCGCGCCTGCGCCGGACGACCAGTTGCTGGCGGTGAATGAGGCGGTGGAAAAATTCGCGGCGGTGGACGCGCGCAAAGCCGAACTGGTCAAGCTGCGTTATTTCGTCGGACTGACATTTGAGGAGGCATCTGAAGTTCTGGGCATCGCGGTTCCAACGGCCAAAGAATGGTGGGCTTACAGCCGCGCGTGGCTCCGGGTGGAGATTGCCGGGGCATCGCCGCCATAAGCATTCGCTGCGAATGAGCTACGGCTGTTTCCCTTTCGGCACGTGGGTATCCCAAGTGCGTCCCGATTCGGGCTGGACTTGAGTAAAACCCAAGCCGGCCGGTGGATTGGGAATGCGGATCAGATGCTGGCAGGCCGGGCATTGAATCTGCCGCCCGGCGAATTGGGGTTCGCACTTCAATGGCTGTTCGCAATGCGCGCAGTAAAACTTGAATTCATTTGTGTTCATAAGCTTCTGCCCAGATAAGCGTAAAATCCGGGGGAAAAGTATATTAAAAATTTCCCATACTTTTTGCCGACAAAGCGCGCTTAATATGATAGATGAATTAAGCTGATTCGAAAATGAACCCGGAACCGCAACGCGAGGAAGCCCTGTTTAAAGCCGCCGCCCAGCTCACCGGCGCCGCCCGCGCTGCGTTCCTGGACAGCGCCTGCCACGGCGACGCCGCCCTGCGCCAGCGGCTTGAAGTCTTGCTCGTTGCGCACGAGCAATCCGGCGACTCGCTGGCCACCGACGCGCCTGCTGCCAGGGCCACGATGAAGCTGGAATTGTCTGACGCCCCGGACGAAGCCGTCGGCCAGAAGATCGGGCGCTACAAAATCTTGGAGAAAGTCGGCGAAGGCGGTTGTGGCGTGGTGTATGTCGCCGAGCAGACCGACCCAGTCAGAAGAAGAGTTGCCCTAAAAGTCATCAAGCTGGGTATGGACACCAAACAGGTCGTCGCCCGGTTTGAGTCGGAGCGGCAGGCGCTGGCGATGATGGATCATCCGAACATCGCCAAAGTTTTGGATGCGGGCACGACTCAAACGGGCCGCCCATATTTTGTCATGGAATTGGTGCGGGGCATCCGCATCACGGATTACTGCGACCAAAACCAATTGTCCACCAAGGAACGGCTCGATCTGTTCATCAAGGTCTGTCAGGCCATCCAGCACGCGCACCAGAAAGGCATCATCCATCGCGACATCAAGCCGTCAAACATCCTCGTCACGCTGCACGACGGCGTGCCGGTGCCGAAGGTGATTGATTTCGGCATCGCGAAAGCGACCGAAGGCCGGCTCACGGACGCGACGATTTATACGCAATTACATCAGTTCATCGGCACGCCGGCTTACATGTCGCCGGAGCAGGCGGAGATGAGCGGGTTGGATATTGATACGCGCAGCGACATTTACAGCCTGGGCGTGTTGCTCTACGAATTGCTGGCTGGCAGCACGCCGTTTGATGCGAACGAATTGATGTCGCAGGGCATTGATGCCATGCGCAAGACGATTCGGGAGCAGGAACCGGCACGTCCGAGCACCAAACTGTCGTCGTTGCAAGGCGAAGCACTGACGACCATGGCCCGGCGCCGTTCCACAGAAAGTTCCAAGCTGGTGCATCAGTTGCGGGGCGATCTGGATTGGATCGTGATGAAGTGTCTGGAGAAGGATCGCACGCGCCGTTACGATACGGCCAACGGCCTGGCCGCCGATCTGAACCGGCACCTGAAGGACGAGCCGGTCGTGGCTCGACCGCCGAGTGCGACCTACAAGTTTCAGAAAGCGTTTCGTCGGAACAAACTCGCGTTCGCGGCCGGGACGGCCATCGCCGCCGTCTTGTTGGTGGGCATCTTGGTGAGTGTTTCGCAGGCGGTGCGCGCAACTCACGCCACCCGAAATGCGCTGGCGGCGCAAGCCAATGAAGCTAGCCAGCGTCAACTGGCCGAACAGGAAACCAAGCGCGCCGAAGCGGCCAGAAAAGATGCCGACCGTGAAACGATCCGGGCCACGCGAACTGCCGCCGAGGCCGACGCGCGCTATCTGCTTCAACAACGGTTGCTGCCCGACGCGCTCGCCAAGGCGACCGAGGCGTTCGAACTCGGTGGCGAGTGGGAAGACGGTCTGCTTGTCCACGAGATCGCCGCCGCCGCCCAGCAAACCTGGTCGCTTTCCGCGCGGGTTCCCTTTGATGAGCCAATTAGACTTGCCTGCGTGGCCAACACACAGAATGGCTCATGTCTGGTCGTGAGCGTGGGCGGCGGACTGCGCGTGCTGGATGCCCGCACCGGCACCAACCTTGGGTCAGCGATGCTGGAGCAACCCGTCTACTATCTTCTCCCGGGGCCGGATGCCACCGTGGTCACCGTTTCCGATTCGGCTATGACCCTGCTCGAGTTGCCCTCGCTTGCCGTCACCGCGACCAAGGCCCTGCCGAGTCCGCCGGCCTTCGCCTGTGCCAAGGGCAACAACCTTCTGCTGGTTCTCCGCAACGACGACGTGTGCCTCTTCGATCTGAAGACGCTGGCACCGATTGACTCCTTCAACTGGAAGGAGAATCCAATGGCCAAAGACATGCCATTCCCGACACACGGTGCCATCTCACCCGATGGCAAGCTGGTGGTGCTTCACGGCGGGGCGTGGATGATGCCGGCGCTCGTCTGGGATCGCCGCAACAATCCGCCAAGCTACTCTGCACTGAAGGGATATATTCAGGAAGTCGAATTTCTGGATAACACTCATTTCGCCACATTGGATACTGGCACCGGCGAGGAAACCGAGTTGCCGGACACGGTTAATTTATACTTCGCGGGAGACGCGCCAATCCACGTCAGCTCGCTGTCCGTTCCTAATGATGATCTCAAGGGACATCTCCAGTTCCAAGCCTGGAGTTCCAAGGAATGGGGCTACAATACGGCGTTTCCGATTCTTGGGCTGGTTGGACCCGCGGGCCTGGTTCTGAAAGGGGTCGGTGGTGGGGAGTTCACAGACAGTAAAAGGGATTTCATCAGCAGTGATCGTTACAAGAATTTGCTGCCGGGTGAGACGAACGCGCTGGAATTTCTGGCCGCCGACCTGGCGAGAGGCATCCTGGCGTCGCGTTGCGGCAATGAGGTGCTGATCTTCCAACGCGGCGAATCCGAACGGTATCATCAGATCGCTGACTACGTCGGCACCGACTGTCGCGATGGACTTCTCTGCGTTGACCGTGCCTATACGCCAACCTCGATGCACGTATCCTTTATTCCGTTCGATCCACGTCAAGAGCCGGCTCAATTCAGTCTGCAATGGCCGGCCGACAGCATCTGGCTGCCTTGGGCCATGTCCGCTACGCCAGACGCCTCCAGCGTGGCGGTCATCGCGCAGGAGACCGACTCAAATAGTTACATCACCGCCAAATACGGGCGCATCCGCGCGCTGATCTATCATCCGAATGGCTTGAAGCATGCGCCGGTCGCCTGGGCCATTGTGAAGGCCTTTGAAGTGGATGCGCCCACCGCCGACCCTTTTTCCAAACGCTTCGTGGCGCTGTCTCCGGACGCCCGCGTGTTGCTCTACTGGAACTCCGCCTCTACCGTCATGCGCTACGATACTCGTGACGGCAAGCCGCTCGGCTCGCTCGAACTTGGCCTGGTCAGCGCGCGTTCCCGGGACAGTGGCCGGGTCGCCGCCAGTTCCCCCACGGGGCAGCTTCGCGTCTATGATCTGGCCTCGGGCAAGACGCTGATGGACCTGACCGGCAAACCCGCGTCAGCGCTGTGCTTCTCCACCGACGGCTCCCGTCTCGTGGCGAGCCAGGCCGATATGCTCACCACCTACGACGTGGCCTCGAGCCGCGAACTTTCCTCGGTCCACTCCCCGCTACTGCCGCTGGCATACCCGTCCAAGGGAAACCGCTTCCTGGCTTTTCAAGCCGATGCCTCGGGCAACAGCGGCTCTTTGGTTTTGGCGGATACGGCCGATGCCCGTGTGGCCGCGGTCATCAGCCGCGCCGGCACCCCTTTTACGCCGGCATTTTTCAGCGACTCCGGCGATCAACTCGCCCTCGTCCCCAACCGTTTTAACGCCGAAGTCGTCCGCTCGCTCCGTCCGGATGAACTTTCCACCGTGCTTGGTCCCCGCTCGCTTGAACTCCCCAAACTCCAATCGCTGCCCACCACCAACCTCGTCACGGCCGCCCCCGTTCCGACGACTGGTGCCGCCGGCCCCGATTCAGCCGCGCTGCTCGCCGAGGATACTCCGTCACTGCTGTCGCACCTCGGCGATGAAGTCACCATTCAGGGACGCGTGCAGGCTGTTTCGTTGGTGGCCGCGCGTAATGCCGCCAATATCGAGCTGGCGGGTTCCGGCCCCAACCCCGTCCTTATCTGGGTGCCGATAGGTAGCTATCCTAAAGTGATTTCAGCCTTCGGCGAGGATCTTGGCAAAACCCTGACCAACCAGGCGGTTCGTGTGACCGGGCGTCTCGGCAAATACGGCGGCCGACGCGTCGATTGGAAGGAACGCCTGGAAATCACGCTCGACGACCCGGCCAAACTCAGGCTGGTCGCTCCAGCCGATCAATCCAAGTAAAGCGGAGAGCAAGCCGCCATGAACCCTCTCCCACAAAGAAGCGTTGTTTGCGTTAATTCACTCGTCTGTCGTTTCGATCAACCTGATCATCAAACCATTGAAATGAAGAATAAAGCCACCCCCACGATTTTTGCCGCATTGGTCATTTGTTTTCTAGCCGTTTCCGTTTCTGCCCAGATTGGCGGCGTCGGTTGGTCGTCCGCGCCGATTGCGTTTAATGTCCAGTCGCCGACGAATGCTCCCCAAAGCGCCCGTTATTTCGTCACCAACAGCCCGTTGTCGACGTATCATTGTCTGGTTTACAGCAACGACGGCGCGTTCTCCGTGGGTAACACTACCAGTCCACGCACCGAGCAGCGGTTCGAACCGGATTACACCAGCGGCGTCATCCACTATCAGGCCACATTGATGGCGCCGGCGAATGAAAACAGCTATTGCGTTTTCGAGATCCATACCGGCGACGCGCAATCCGCTCAATACGGCTCGACGACGTTCATGGCCTTCTGGTTCACCAATTACAATGGTTCGGTGCGTGATTACAGCGGCACGACGCTGGCCACCAACCTCGGCAACAAATGGTTCCAACTGAACGTGGACCATAACATGAATTCGCGCATCGTCACCGTCTGGATCAACGGCAGCAATGTCTGGCAGCAACAGGACAGCGGCGCGGGCGATTATTACATGAAGGACGGGGTTTATGAACAGGACCACAATCCCACTTACCAGATGGACACCTACATCACCAACATCCTCTTCTGGACAAACCCGACGACCTCCGCCTTCGCCGGCTTTTACGAAATTGAAAACACCAACAGCCTGCTGGCCGCGAACGTGCGCGCCGCCGCCGTCACCAACGGCGCGGCCATTGTCCAATCCAGTTTCGTCCGCAACGCCAACTCGCTTTGGTATATCGTGCCGACGGACAGCGGCTTCTATCGCATCATGAACGTGAACAGCGGGCTGGCGTTGTCCGTGCAAAACGGTTCGACTGCCAGCGGCGCGCTCATCGTCCAACAGCCGTATGCCGCCGGCGGCAGCGCGGACTGGTTGCCTTGCCTGTCCATCAACACCGCCGGCGTCGGCGAGAGCGGCCCCTCGACTTTTTTGCTCACCAACCGCTTGAGCGGAAAAGTCCTCGACCTGCCCGGCTCGAATAAATCACCGAACACCCAGCTTGAACAAAATGCGTCCAACGGCGGGTTGAGTCAGAAGTGGCTCTTGATTCCCTACGGCAACGTCGTGAGCAACAGCGTGTTTGCCGCGGCGCTCAATCCCGCCGTCACCAGTGCGAACACAATCCAGTTGCAACTCTCCGGCATCCCGCAGGCGCAATACGTGGTGCAGGCGACGACGAATCTGGTTGCGCCCGACTGGCAGCCGCTCTACACCAACATCGCCGACGCCTACGGCAACTGCATGTTCACCGACACCAACTCCGCCAGCCAACCTGTGCATTTCTACCGTGCCACCCTCCAGTAAATCCGGCGGGTTGCCGTGCGCGGGCTGTTTGGGCGGTTGCACGAACCTCACCAATCTGACGCCGTTGGCGGAAATGACGACGTTGCAAACTTTGGAACTTTCCCGAACCGCGACCGACATCGAGTTCCTTCGCGGATTGACGAATCTGACATGCATTGGCTTCAAATACGATTCGACCGCTAAAGATCCGGACAAAACCGCCGCTCAATTCTGGGCCGATTACGACAAAAACCGAAATTAAAACAAAGCCACTCCTTAACAATCAGCGGTAGGTGTAAGCAGCCTTGCTGCTCTTCTTCGCCAACGGAACGAGACCTAAACATTTACTGGAGCCATTTGCGCGTTCAAGCACCGTCTTCTCTTTTGCCGCCAGTATTTTGCAATCTCCTTGGTAGCCTTGTGCAGCCAGTCGTGGTCAGCAGCCAGCCGGATCATTTCAACAGCACCAAACCACTTCGGCGCATTCGGGGCCGGATCACCCAGCGGCGTCAGTTTGCCCACGGCCATCAAAACCCGAATGTCACTCTCCGTGAAGCCCAGCAACCTTGCTGTTGCCACGACATCTAGGCGTGCGGGCAAATTCCTTGCCGACCAGCTTGTCATCGCCGATTGCATCATGTCGTCCGTCATATTCAGGCCGTTCTCATCAGGGCATAGGTATTCTACAAGCTATCCCGTCCGGCCCGCCACCCGCCCGGCGCTCCGCGCCGGGCAGGTGGGCTGGCCTTGCCGGGTCCCATCAAAATATCCAGCGCCGCAATCGTTCGGTCTTTTATCCCAGATTCTACGGCGGATTGTCGGCGATCTGTTTTTTATGCAACCCCAAGGGACATGCCCTCGTAAACGAGCCACATCAGACCACCATGCCCGCACCATGGGAGGCAGTTGTATCTCGAATGCTACCGCCGGCGGGAACCACCTGGTTAAACCCCGCCGCTTTCGCAACCTGCCGATCTTTTCGCTCGATCTCACAGCAACGTCTGCCGCTCTTTGCATCCAGCACCCTGATAAGAGAGATGACTGAATCCGACAGCGTCGTTTCTTCGGCCATGGAGAACTTGTTGATCTCATACGCATTTGCCCCCAGGCACTTGCATACATAATCCGCTCCCGCGAGTGAGCGGTCATACCGCCGAAAGTCCCCGTCCGCATTGCCGCTGATGATCTTCCAAGAGCGCATCATCTGCGAACGCAGGCTCATCATGTTGCACGTAGCGACCCCACCCAGCAGACTGTGGAAATGTGGTCTTCCCCCGATTTCTCCCAGCTCACCACGCAACGCCATGAGCAGGTCTTTATAGGGAACTCCGCTGACTTTGCTGACGTCCCGGCACCAGCGCCAGAACATGGCTTTACGGACGGACTCCCTGGGCAATGGATTCTTGAAGGTCTGTGTCGTAAAGAAATCCCAGTGGATCCGCGCCAACGACCAGGCAAAATCAGCGAACCGCTCGCGCCGATGGATCTTGTCCATCGAAAATTTGTCTGCGCGAGGGTTGGCTGACATAAAGGCTCCTATTTGGCAGGAGTGGATTCAACGATTTCACCGATGATGGACGCCTTCCCGGATTTGCTATGGGCAATCCGGCGCAGATTGACCTCGATGACCTTGTCCATCGCCTTGTCCCAGTATTTGGGAATTTCCTCATCCTTGAGCCGGTAGCTGATGCTTTCGGTCATGCGGGCGTCCGCCGGTTGCGACATGTCCACGCAAACCAGGTTGTGGCTGGTGGAAGCCGCACGCTCTTTGGTGGCGGGCCAGCTTTGGAACTCTTGCGTTTGAACTAACAGTTTTACTCTCATAATAATTTGTTTTCTGTTTTTGTTTGGTTTGCGTCATGGTTTCACGAACCCCCCGCCGCCGACGCGGACGACAGGGAAATGGTTTGCGGAGGCGTCCGTCCAGGCGCCCGCGCCACGCGGTGGACGATGGGATCGGCAGACGTTGTTTCCAGTGCGTGGTTCATATTTTTATCTTTCACTGCTTGTCTATTCATTTTTCCTGGTGTGGCCTGTGCCTCTTCTCGCACGGGCCGCTATAAACGGCGAGGCGGTCAAGTTGCGATGGTCCCGAAATCATAAAAGCCTCATGAATACAGCTTTTTCTCAAGAATTGACCGGTCAAATTTGCGGTCAAATTTGCACTGTTGGTCGTTCCTATCGTCGCCGCAGCCAACATTCACCATAGTTGGCCGGCTATATTGCCCGATACTAAGGACTGGAAGGTCAATTACTCTCAGGTTGAAAATTGAAAAGCGCCTGTAAACACAGGCGCTTTTTGCGGTTTTGACAGGTCAATATGAGGTCAAAATGGGTCAGTTTTCGTCTTCCGGGTCGTTGCCGTCTATGGCACGTCGGCGACCAAGTCGGGCCAGGCCGGGAACCGGGACCGGTTGCCGACGGTTTACCAGGCGTTGACGGACTGGCTACCCGGCAAGACCCGGCGTCACCGAGCCGATTCTTGCGCTGGGTCGGGGACAGGCGCACGCGCCGAACCCGCTCCCGGCGCGCCAAGCATCGGCACGGTTCCGCCCGCGCCCGATGACTGACTCGCCAATTTCCGCCCGCTCCACTCCATTTCACTTCAGCTTCACAAGTTCCACTTCCGTTCCATTCCGTTCCGACGGTCGCAAACAGTCGAGACAGTCACAAAACGTCGTGCGCGCCCCAAGGCAAAATCCAAGAGGCCGCGAGGCTCCGCATATCGGCCAACACCAGCATTAGCCCACGAGTCGTTGCTCGCGGGCAAGGCAAAAGCAATACGGCGCGAGGCGTTGCCTGTCGCCGAGGACGGGCAATAGTCGCGGGGACGGTCCAGCTTTCATTTTGCTTTGCGGCATGAAACTGGCCGACCCCGCTGGTAAAAACCAAATTGGTCTGACACCGCGCCGCTGGACTACGCGCCTGGCTGGATTCGTCCGCCCTGTCGCCCCTCTGCCGACCAGCCTGCCGCTTCGTTCCATCGGCGCGGAGTCAGATAATTGGCTTTCGCGCTGGCGCGTCGAAGCCCGGTGGCCATGACGCAGTCACTTTTCAGATCCGGTTTTTTCTGCTCGGCGTTTCTTTCTGTCGCCCTCACGGCGTCGCCGAATTCCACCAGCCCGCCCGCTCGTGGTGCCCCCTGAAGGTTACTCCCACGGGGGAGGGCTGGCGGCTCCGCTGTTTCGTGAAGGGCGACAGACCGAAGACGCACAGCAGAGCAGAAAAAAAAAGACCATGAAAACTACATCTCAAACAAATAACTCAGGGCTCGGGAGCCGATCCGCACAATGGAGCAGTGAAAACAACCAAGCACCGAAAAAAGACAATCGCTTGCCGATTGACACCGAGGCGCGAAAGAAAAACCGCACCTTGCCCACCAATAAAGTTGTGGAGCTTTTGAAAACCAACCATCCCGGCCTGTTTAATCTCGCCGAGGTGGTCGGTAAATGGGTTTGGATTCAATTCCGTGAGACGCCCGCACCGGAAATGCGGCAGATTTTGGCGCAGCTTGGCTTTCACTGGAATCGTGAACGGCAGGCATGGCAGCACCCGTGCGGCGAATTCCGCTTGCGCGGTTTCCAAGACCCGCACGAGAAATATGTCAGCTACTTTCCCGCCGACGTGACCACCCACTAACCACACCCACACGGGACGGTGTTCACGCACCGCCTCTCTTTCCTATGATTTCCCTTTCCGAACAAGTCTCCCCCGCACCATCGGCCCCGCGCAAATGGGACGCCGAAATTGATGCCGCCCGCCAGCAGGACCAATGGCTCGCCTTCGAATCCGACCTTCACCAGAGCACCGCACTTCGCGCCCGCGTCGTCCGCGCCCTTGACCGTTACAGTCTCGGCACCAGCGACATCGCCGTTGACGAGGCGCTCGACTACCTCATTCACAAAGAGCTCGGCCAGTCCGCCCGCTATTTTAACCGGACCGGCAAGGCCCAGTTCAACCAGCAGCAAATCACCCACGCCGTCCTCAGCTTCATGGCCCGCAAAGAGCAGCAGCGCCACCTGACCGACCTCGCCATCCACGAGGAGGACACCGACCACGACGACGACATCCCCGGCAGTATTCGCGCCAGTCACTTGCCCGACCCTTGCCACCTGACGCCCGACGAATACGCCGCCCGCCGGGACGCCCTCCGCGCCATTCACGCCATGATCCCCGAACCAGACCGCGAGCTTTACGACCTCATGCTCGCCGTGCGCGAGCCAGGCACACTGGCCCGCGTGGAAAGTTACGCCCGCCGCGAGCGTATCGGCCGCAGCACGGTTTATTTTCGGATTGAGAAACTGGCCCAAGCCATCCAGCGCCATCCGTGGTTTGACGAAATCACCGTCCCGTTCCGCGCCATCCACCGGCCAGCGTAGCCGCCACCACCCCCGCCCGACGCCGAAAGATGCCGGGCGCAAAAAATTTTCGCGGCTGACGCCTTTGATGGTCGTCAGCCGCGCAGCCAGTTTTTTCTGGTGTTACACACACCAGACCGCGCCAAAGATCGCGATCTCTGGACTCATTTTCATTCCTCCGGGAAAACTGGCGCACGCCCCACGGCCATGTTTGCAGGTGACAATTTCACCGGCAGGGGTATTTTAACCGTGTTATGACATTGAAAGATCTGAAAGGCATCGTTCACTCCGATCCCGAAATCATGGGCGGCACACCCGTGTTTGTCGGCACGCGCGTTCCCTTGCAAAATCTGGTTGACGCCCTGGAAGGCGGCGAATCCATTGACGATTTCTTGGAAGGCTTCCCGACCGTCACCCGCGCGCAGGCCATCGCCGTCATTGAAGCCGGCCAGTTGAAAATGCTCGAAACCGTCGGCCATGCGCATTCTCATTGACGAATGCCTCGACTGGCGTTTGAGCCGCGCGTTGACCGGGCATGATTGCGTCTCCGTTCAGAAAATGGGCTGGGGCGGCATCAAAAACGGCAGGCTGCTCACGCTGGCGCAGGCGGAATTCGATGTTTTCCTGACCGCCGACCGCAACTTGAGCTTTCAGCAGAACACCACCAAATTTCAAATCGCGGTGGTAGTGCTGGTGGTCGGCAGCACCCAGCTTAATAAAACCTTGCCGTTGATGCCCAAAGTTCTCGCGCTCATGCCGGGACTGACGCCGGGACAGGTCGCCATTGTCAGTTCTTAAACTCGATCTGGTGGCTGCGAGAGGGCATGAAAGACACCGTGCTGAATTGCGCTGGCGACATGCCGCTGGACTGGTATCCCGTCAGCCACGAAGTGAACAACGCCCAGCAATGAGCATTCCGACCTCATCCGCCCCGCGCCGGTGGAAAGGGAATTGTATTTACCGATTCCTGTCTTGCCGCACGCTGGAATTGACGTTGCCGGATTTCAGGCGCACAATCGCTTCCAGCCGCAATCTTTAAACACATTATGCACCTCCAACAGACGAAAGCCGGAAGCCGGGCGACAGGTGGACCACAGTATTATTTCCACAGCGTCGCTCAGAACGTAAAAGAATTCCTTCGCAAACATGGTGCCTGCCCGGTTGTATTGCAAACGCCTTACGGCATCGCCAGCAGTCCATTCACGGCGGTTGGGCGCGACCACAAGATTTCCGAAACCGGGAAAGTGGTTCCGGGCAAAGTCGGACACGATCGGATTCAAGGCGAAGAATCCATCGGTGAGGCAATTCGATATTGGTATGGTCTGAAAGGTAAAGGCGATTTTGAACGAATTGATTTGGATGCGGCAATTCATCCCGATGGCCATTTCATTCTGATTCCAACCGGAGTCATTATGCGCGGATCGAAACGCACGCAAATTTTGGAAAAGGTGCATAATCCGCTTTCGTTCCATCGCGACTACCAAAGCAAATTTTGGAAAAAACAAATCGAATCGTGTCGCAAAGCATCGGCCAATGATGTCTCATGGGCAGGCGCACAAATAAAGCGCGTCGTCACCGACCATCGGAATGCGGACACCAAAAATGCGCACGAAGCCGACTTGCTTCGCACTGCGGGCGCTTTGGCGGTTATGGGTGTTGATTTGAGTCTTTATCTTGTGAAAGGCTATGATTGCCCCAAGAGCCAATTCAATTTTTCAGGCTTCCCAATGTATCCGTGTCCAGTTGAAATCAAAAAGCGTTCATCAGGGTTTAATTACCAGATCATGCGTTACACGGAATTGCCAAGGGCTGTCGTGCTGTGCATCGAGCACGATTTGGTCAATCCGCCCGACCACGTTGACGTTCTCGAACTCTCGGCTTTGGCAGATTATCTTCAAAATTAAAACATGAATCGCGCAAACATCGAACCGATCCTCAAAGCGATTCCTGCCGCCCGCCAGGAGGACGCGCGCCATTACGGTGTGCATCCTTACTTCACAAGGCGTCCGGCTAATGTAGTAAAGAAATACATCGAACAATATTCCCAAGAAGGGGACACGGTGCTCGATCCCTTCGGTGGCACTGGAGTTACGGCTATTGAGGCTTTCTTGATTGGCCGCGCCGCAATTCAAAACGACCTGAATCCATTTGCCAATTTTATTGCCCGCAACATCGCAGATACAACGATGGACTCCACCACGCCGCTTCGTCAGGCTTTTGAGCGGGTGGAACAAGCTTGCAAAGATTCGCTGGAAGAAATTGAAAAAGATGAATCCGAGGCGCAGCGCTGGTTAAAAAAACTGCCGTTGCCGGAAAACATCCGGTTGCCGCGCAATTCCGACGCGGAATTTTATTACGATATGTTCACATCTCGCCAACTGGCGGGACTTGGCCTGATCAAACAGGCCGTTGATCGCGAGGTTGGCGTCATTCGCGACTTGCTGCTTTTGGCATGGTCGGCATCGGTTGCCAAACTCAACAAAACATTTCTTTCTGCAAAAGGCCGCGCGGAAAGCCGGGGCGGTTCGAGCATTTTCAGCATTTACCGTTACAAGCTAGCCTCAAAATCGGTGGAGTTGCCCATTTGGGAAACTTTCCACGGACGTTTCTTGAACGTGCTTGCTGCCAAAGAGGAAGTGTTGCAACTGCGGGCGTATCGGCAAAAGTCCAGCGGGGGGGGGCTGAAGCTAGACAGCAAAAAAAACTTTCGAGCATTTTCCCACGATGCAGCAACGCTTGATAAAATCATCAAGCCGGGCAGCGTGGATTATATTTTTACCGACCCACCTTATGGAGCGTTTATCAGCTATCTCGACCTTTCTATTTTGTGGAATCATTGGCTGGGCTTTTTCGTCACAGAAGAAACGCGCGAACAAGAAACCATCGTAGGCGGTGAGCAGAAACACACGGAAGAACACTATAAAATAAGTTTGTCCCGTAGCATTGCAACTTGCTTCCGGCTTTTGAAACCTGACCGCTGGATTTCGATTGTCTTTCAACATTGGGATACGAGCTACTTTGCCACGATTCTCGAAACCGCCGCCGCCTGCGGCGGCGAACTCAAGGCCG
>Ga0181535_10004158_pt1 | contig 16290 bp, 17 predicted proteins | sample PEATcosm2014_Bin_44_FD_119774 | JGI IMG/M metagenome (GOLD analysis project Ga0181535, IMG submission 119774) | Peatland microbial communities from MTU Mesocosm Facility, Houghton, MI, USA - PEATcosm2014_Bin17_30_metaG | ecosystem: Environmental > Terrestrial > Soil > Wetlands > Peat | place... | reverse complement strand
ATGACTGCGACCATTGGCGTCTATCTCCTGGCTACGAGAGGCCTCCCTATTCTTGTCTTCGTCGCCATCGAGCAGACTCTCAGCAGGTCTACGAATCTCGCACCGCGTGCGGCAGTGCAAGCCCAGCCCGCTTAGCGAACCGGGCATGTGGCGGGTCTTGGGATTCCGAAGCGCCGGCTCCGCCCAATCTATCCTTATTTTGCGCAAAGACGAGAAAATGACGAAGCGCTTTTCCATTTGCATCCCCGCCTTCAATCGCCCTCAGGAGCTTTTCGATCTCCTCAAGAGCATCGCTTCTGAGCCGCCCGGGGATTGGGAGATTCTGGTCAGCGAGGACTCTTCGCCTAAAGGAAAAGAGATTGCGGACGTTGTTCAGCGTTTCGCGCAAGCTCATGAACTGCTGAATATACGCTTCCTGACGACTCCCGCAAATCTCGGGTATGACGGCAATCTGCGCTTTCTTATCGATCACGCGGAAGGACAATATTGTGTCTTCATGGGCGATGACGATCTGTGGTGCGCCGGCGCATTGCGGCAACTGACGAAAGTGACAGACGCGAACCCGGAGTTAGGTGTAATTCTGCGCGCGTGGCAATCCATTTCAAAAGACACCGGGGAAGTGCTGGACGTGCACCGCTATTTCCCAAATGACCGCACATTCAATCCGGGACCGACGACGGTCGCGGCATTTTTCCGTAGGTCGGTCTTTATCTCCGGCCTTGCAGTCCGCACAGACGCGGCACGCGCGGTAAGAACTGGCGAATTCGATGGGACCTTGCTTTATCAACTGCACTTAGTTGGCAACATCCTCATGACAATGCCGGGTTACTATCTATCGCGAACGACCGCGATCCGCCGTGTCGGCGGAGAGCACTACTTTGGATCAAGCGTGAGCGAACGCGAGCGATTCATTCCGAAACAGCTCACCGCTGAACATTCGCTGAATTTTGTTCGCGGCCTCTTGGCGATTGCCGGCAGCATCGAGTCGGCGTACGGCTCATTGGTGGGCCGGTTGATTCGCTCCGATATCGCGCGCTACTCTTACCCGCTCCTTGCCATCCAGGCGAGAATGAACTCCCGGCCCTCTTTCCAACGCTATGCGGCGGCCTTGTCCGAACTCGGCCTGGGCAGATACCTGTCTTTTCGGATGTATCGCGCAGCGCTTTCGCTGGCCGGATTTCGCGCCTGCGATGCCTTCATTGACGCTTCCAAGCGCATGTTTGGCTCCACTCCGGTGTTGGGCGGGGCCCGCGGCATTCGGCCATCGTGAACAGAGTAGCTTCTCGGAATTTCTATGGCGGCGTCTGGCGGAAATAAAGTCGAGTCCGTCCTGCTCGTTCGCTCGGCCTTTGGAGAGATTCACGAGTTGGCCTGGCTGCGGGCGCTGCGCGATCTCGGCGTCCGCGTTGAGCTCTTCGACACCCACGCCCATATCCCATCCAACCTGGCGGGCCGGATGGAGCAGCGTTACCTGATTGGCCCTCATATCCGCAACGTAAACCGGATGGTGGTTGAGGGCGCAAAAACGATGCGACCCGACGTTGTGCATTTCTATCAGGGGCATCACTATACCGCCGAAACTGTCGCTCACGTTGCACAGGCCGCCTTTGCCTCGGGATTGCATAACGACGATCCCTTCGGGAGGCCCGACCGCAGAGAATACCGGCTCCTTTTGAAGGCACTGCCGAAGTACGATGGGTACCACGTAAACAGGGAATGCAATGTCACCGAGGCCGCAGCACACGGCATTAAACGCGTGCGCGTTCTCATGATGTACTACATCCCTTGGCTTCATTACCCTTGCTCTCTAACCGCGCAGGAACAGAAGGACTTTGGATCCGATGTGGTCTTCGCTGGGCACATGGAGCCCGATCTTCGGATCGAGTGCCTTTCAGGAACGATTCGGGCCGGGCTGAAATGCAGAATCTTCGGCGGAACGGAAGAATGGAAATCTGTACTCGACCACGATGCGTATGAGTCGGTGCGGCCCATCTTTCACGCCAGGGGTGCGGACTACCGGCGCGCGTTGTGTGCGAGCAAGATCGGTGCTTGTTTCTTCAGCAAATGGAATCGTGATCAGTACACGACACGATCTTGGGAAATCCCGGCCTGCGGAGTCTTCCTTCTTTCCGAGCGAACCCCCGCCATGCAGGAGTTTTATCGGGAGGGTAAAGAGGCCGAGTTTTTCGAGAGCCCGGCGGAGTTTATCGACAAAGCGCGCTTTTATGTGAACAACGAAGGTGCCCGAAAAAAGATCGCCGCAGCTGGATATGCGCGCGCGATCGCCTCCGGAAACGATATTTACAGCAGAATGCGTCAATGGCTGGCGGATGTTACGAGCTGGCGCAATGAAAAGCGGCTCGAAAGTTGATCTTGGTTTGGAGTCGCCGACAAGTGAATCACGCGCCAATCTGCAGGCTCTGCCGCTCGCCCCAAGTCGAGGAAGTGGCTTGGGAAGAGCATGACTGTCGCACCTATCATATCGTGCACTGCTCGCGGTGCGACCTCATTCAGACAGTCGAGCACTATGCGGAGTTATCTCCAGATTATGTCGACTTAGAACTCTCAGCGCTCGACGAAAGCCGTTTGTGGTGCCAAGGCGTGCACAAACTTCCGGCGTTCAGGCAATGGCTGGCCTACGCATCGCGTGTTGCAGCATCAAAGCACCCAGCCCTGCTTGACGTTGGGTGCGGTACAGGAGGCTTTCTATCGTTTGCTTCCGCAAAAGGCTTTCGGTGCTTCGGCTTCGACGCCTCTAAGGCACAAGCGGACCATGCGATGGCACTCTTCCCCGACGTGCGGCACGCGAGTTCCATTCCAACCTACCTTGAAACTCTTGATCAGCCCCGCTTAAAGTTCGATTTCATTACGTTGTGGGACGTCTTTGAGCATATTCGGAATCCTGTTCTCTTTTTGCAGCAGCTTGCGAGCGCGCTACAGCCAGGGGGACACTTATTCATCTCGGTTCCCAACGGCCGTGCAATTCCATGGAAGATCCGGATTCATCGCGTACTGAACAGGCCGGTAGACCTCGCTCCCTGGGAACATGTTTTCTACCACTCGAACCAATCGCTTGAGAGATGCATGATAGCCGCCTCGCTCGAGCCGGTCCATTGCGGAGCGGTCGCTTGCTATCCACGACCGCTCTCGCCTTTCGAATTTTTCCGCCGTGCCGGATTTCTCATGCTCAAAGCCGTTCCCAATCTGTCGCCGCAGATTCTTGCATGGGCTCGAAAACCATCCAGATGACTGAATGATTGACTCTGGCGCTGTTCGAAATTCGGAAGTACTTCCGAAAAGTGGCGAGCCCGAATCCCGCCTCAGGGTCGGTTTTCTTACATATGATCTGCAGCGCAATACAGAGGACGCGCTCTATGAAGTCGCGCGGGCGGCTTCATTTTCCGTTAAGGCCTTCCCGCTTTATGCCCATAGCGATCAGGAGCATTCGAGAGTTCCGTATCGCCCAGCCACTGCGCGAGGCAAGCATCTGGGAGTGAACGTCCCGGGCAGCACACCCGAGGGGTTTGTCTCAAATCCTGAATGGCGAGTGGGTTTGGCCTGTGCGCGCGAATCCGACATCGTAATTCTGAAGGGCCTGCTCGGCTTGGGAGCGATCTGGTGCGCGTTCTGTGCCCGCATTCTCGGCCGGATCGTGATCTCTACAAATCAAACTCTCCCTGTCAAGTGGGAGAGGAAGCGGCGCTGGTGGGTCCGATTGTCGAAGAGATTGTTGCTTCGCATGTGCCTCTACCATATTTATCAGAGTCCTGCTTCGTTCAAAGTTCTCACCGAAGTTTACGGCTGCGCTCCTGAACGGCTGATCTCTGCGCCTTACGAAGGCGGCGCCTCGCACTTCAGGAAACTACTCCGTGATATCGAAAACGCCCCGGATACGCGGTCTGATCTCGGCTTTGATTCAAGCGTGGTCTTTCTTTTCGCCGGGAACCTCCACTCTTTCAAAGGAGTGGCAGACATTGTAAGAGCGGCTGCGCTGCTCCCCGACGGTGGGTTATTCCTGTGTGTTTTTGTCGGACCCGAGGAGCCCGCAAGCAAAGAGGGCGCGACAATTGGGCATTTCATGCAGCTTGCACGATCATGCGGCGTCGAGCATCGCGTGCGTTTTCTTGGACCGGTTCCTCCGCAGAAGCTCGCTGAGATCTACTGCGCTGTCGATGCCGTGCTTCTCCCCACGCATAAAGACTGCTTCCCCAAGGTTCTGGTTGAAGCCGCGCTCGCCGGCAAGCCGCTGGTGACAACGAGCGCTTGCGGATCGGCGGGATTGATTGTCCAGGACGGCGTGAACGGCTTTGTCATCGAACCTCGCGACGTTTCCCAGTTGGCGCAGGCAATGACGAAACTCTTCGACCCCGCGCTCCGCGCCAGAATGGGCGCCAATTCGAAGGAGATCGTCGAACGGTACTGCAGAATGGACCTGGAAGTCCACGGCTATCTCCAGGCCGTTGCGCGCTGCGTGGCGCAGGCAGATCTGCCGCAGAGCGCCTAGCTGCGTGGTTCGTTCGCACGGCCTTTTCAGACGGTTCCCTCCGTTCGTGACCCATGCCCAGTTCGCGATATCGACTCTCCGTCCTTTCCAATTCAATCTCGAGAATGAATGGCGGAATCTTCGATTCCATGCGCAATCTCACCCTCGCGATTGCCGCTGAGAGTCGTTATCTTCCCCTGGTGTTCAGCGCTCAAGATGCCTACACAAAGTCTGATGAGCCGCTTTGGGGCAACATAACCACACGTACCTTTCCCGTTCACGGCCCGCGCATCTTCGGCTATGCGCCGGGGCTCGCAGCGGGAGTGGAACAAAGTAATGCGGACATCCTGCATGTCCACAGCATCTGGATGTATCCATCCGTTGTTGCCCGGCGTTGGGCGGGTAAGACGAAGCCTTACGTTGTCAGTCCGCACGGGCTACTCAAGCCTTGGGCGCTGCGACACTCCCGATGGAAAAAGCGCGTTGCTGCCCTGCTCTACGAAAACGAGCACCTGCACCACGCCGCTTGCCTCCACGCCTTGAATGCTGCCGAAGCAGAGTCATTCCGTGAGTACGGATTACGAAATCCAATTTGCGTGATTCCGAACGGCACAACATTGCGGAGTGATATGGTTCGCGGGGAGCTTCCGAACGGCCGCTCCCTTCTTTATCTCGGAAGGATTCATCCGTTGAAGGGACTGCGTAAATTGATTGAGGCCTGGAGCGCTGTCCGCAACGATGCGGCGACGGCAGGCTGGCGGCTGACAATCGCGGGGTGGGATCAAAATCATCATCGCGCGGAGCTCGAGCGGCTTGCGGAGCAGCTCGGTGTTCGATCCAGCGTCGATTTTCTCGGTCCACAGTTCAATGTTGACAAGGATCGCTGCCTTGCCGCGGCATCCGCATTCATCCTGCCCAGCGAGAGTGAAGGCCAGCCCATAAGCATTCTCGAAGCTTGGTCGTTTGGGCTGCCAGTCCTGATGACCCGCGAATGTAATCTTCCCGAGGGAGCGAAAGCCGGAGCCGCCGTCCTCATGGATCCAGACGCAAGAAGCATCGCGGTGGCTCTGTGCCAATTGTTTTCCATGACGGAGCAAGAGCGCGAGGCAATGGGCCGTAGCGGAAGATCTCTGGTTGAAGAACGCTACCAATGGCAGCGCATCGGGAAGACCATGACTGGCGTGTACGACTGGATTCTCGGGCACGGGCCAAAACCCGACTGTGTTCTTGCTTGACAGCAGCGGCGTGAAAGTTGACCCTCCGTGCGTGAGACTCAATGCGGATCCCAGAACGTGCAACCTCCAATTAGATTGGCTCCTCGCGCAAGAATCATCGTTATCAGTCAGTTCTTTGGCCCGGATCAGTCGTCGGTTGGACAGTTTCTGGATGATTTCGCGAATGGCGCCGCGGAGGCAGGTCACGATGTGCGCGTAATTTGCGGTGCGAGCGATTATGCTGCGACAGAAATTGCATCGCCGGCCCCGACGCAACGCCGGATTTCCGATGCACCCCCCGAACGCTCTACAGGCGGCGGTACGATACGTGTAATTAAAGTCAGGGCCGCGACCTTTTCTCAAAGCAAGGCAAGAAAGCTTCTCTCATACGCAACGTTTTACGCAGGAGCGTTGTGGAGAGCCCTATGGATTCCAAAGCCGGATGTTGTTTTAACGCTCACAGCTCCGCCGGGGCTCGCGTGGATCGGATGGTTGGTACAACGCGTGCGCGGGTGCCGTCACATCGCATGGGAGATGGACGTGTATCCAGATGTCGCCATTGCCCTGGACATTCCCGTTGCAGCTTGGACATCTCCAGTGCTGGATTTTCCTCGGCGTCGGGCGGACGCGATCATCGCTCTTGGCCCTTGCATGAAGGCACGCCTGCTGCAACACCGGGTTACCGAAGATCGAATCATCGTCGCGGAGAATTGGGCCGATGGGCAAGCGATTACACCTTTGCTGTTTCCCGCGCAACGGCCGTTGCGCATTCTCTACTCCGGAAACCTGGGGCTGGCGCACGAAGTCGCGACCATCCGCGCCGTAATGGAGCGCCTAACGAATTCTCCCGATTTTCTGTTTATGTTCGCGGGCGGCGGCCTCGCGCGCAGAGAGCTAATCGATTTTTGTCGGCAGCGCGGAATAGAAAATGTCTCTTTCCCTGGGTACGCTCCATTGCAGGACTTGGGAGCAAATCTGGCAGAGGGTCACGTGGGCCTCGTTACACAAAAACCATCGACCGTCGGCGCGGTTGTGCCAAGCAAGATCTATGGACTCATGGCGGCAGGGAGGCCAGTCCTCTTTATCGGCCCAGCGGCGGCCACGCCGGCCCTTCTCATCCAGCGATTCGATTGCGGCTGGCACTTTGATTGTGGCGATGAAGACGGCGTAACGTCGTTGCTCACACGTCTCCTTGAGCATCCAGAAGAGATCCAGCAAAAGGGGCGTAACGGCCGCGAGGCCTTTGTCGAGAGTTACGACAAGCCCGCCGGAGTGACGCGAGTGATGCACGCCTTGGGTTTGGAAACAAGGAAAGCGTGCTGAGATGAACTCTCTGATTGGCGTTAGCTAAATAGCGGCAGTGAACAATGCGTTTCCTGATGAGCTGGCATGAATGAACGGGTATTGGTGACGGGCGCGAACGGATTTGTGGGACGATATGTTTGCCGCAAGCTCATCGCATCAGGATTCCTTCCGATTGCGGGGCTTCGGGATCTCGAAACTCGGCCGGAGCTGCGGCAGTCGATTCCAGGATTGAACGAGGTTTCCCATCTGGGAGATCTGAGTACGAATCCGAAACTGCGAGATTCGTTCTCCGGCGCGTCCGTCGTGATGCACCTGGCGGCTCGCGTCCACGTGATGGAAGAGTCAGCTCGCGATCCTCTGGGGGAATTTAGAAAAGTAAATGTCAATGGGACCAGGTCCATTGCTCTCGCTGCGGTCGCAGCCGGGGTTCGACGGCTCATCTTTGTGAGTACGGTAAAAGTCCACGGCGAGTCAACCTCTGGCAATCCATTCTGCGAGGACACGCCTTCCAATCCTGAAGGCCCATATGCAATCTCGAAATGGGAGGGGGAGGAAGCGCTTCGCGCCGTTGAGGCGGAATCCGGACTCGAGGTGGTCATTGTCCGTCCGCCACTCGTCTATGGCCCCGGAGTTCGTGGAAATTTTCTCCGGCTCATCAAGCTTGTCGATCGCGCTGTGCCCCTGCCCTGGCCCAAAGAAGCGAACTGCCGCAGCATGATCGGTGCCGATAATCTTGCCGACCTCCTGGTGCGGTGTGTTGACCACCCTAAGGCTGCCGGTCAGAGTTTTCTGGTGAAAGACGCCGAGGATCTATCGACACGCGAGTTGATGACTCGATTGGCGCGGTTTCTGGACCGGCCCTCGAGGCTTTTTCCGTTCCCAGAGCCGTTAATCCGTTTCGCGGCAAGACTGGCTTCAAAGCAGGACGCTGCGAGCAGAGTTTTGGATTCGCTTGTGATTGACTCCGGTCGTGCGCAAGAGTTGCTCAGCTGGGTTGCGCCCATGACCCTCGACAGTGGATTGGCGGCGACTGCCCGTTGGTATCAAGAATCGGTGCAATCTGCACGAACGAAGGTCGCTTAATGCGAGTCTTCGTTCTGCTCTTTTCCATTTCAGCTCTCATCATAGCTGGCGTTCGTACGCTTCTCGGGCGCCACGGTCTGATGGATCTTCCCAACGCTCGCAGCTCCCATGCAGTCCCCGTTCCACGCGGCGGAGGAGTTGGAATCGTTGTGGCCTTCTTGTCTGGAGTTGTTTGGGCTCTCGAGAGGCGTCTCATTCCTGACCAGCTGGCTTGGGCGCTAATCGGAGGCGGCCTCGCAATCGCCATTGTCGGTTTTCTTGACGACCGCTTCAAGTTGTCTGCCTGGCCGCGTATTGTTGTTCATTCCCTCGCCGCCGCGTGGGCCATTTGGTGTCTTGATGCAATGCATCACGCGCAATTCAGTGGCAATGGGGATCTTTGGGGGTGGCTTCGCAGGTGTGTCGAATTCGCTGCATTGGTCTGGCTTACAAACCTTTTCAACTTCATGGACGGCATCGACGGTCTAGCCGGCATGGAAGCTATCAGTGTAAGCGGACTTGGCGCATTCCTTTTGCTCCGCAAAGATATGCCCACTGGTGCGCAGCTTTCTTTGATGCTGTGTGCCGCAAGTCTCGGCTTTCTGGTTTGGAACTGGCCGCCTGCCAAAATCTTCATGGGTGACGTGGGAAGCGGGTTCCTCGGTTTCACGCTGGGCACGCTTGCACTTTTCTTCTCGAAAACAGACTCCACACTCGTTTGGCCCTGGCTTATCCTGCTCGCTGCATTTCTCGTGGACGCCACTGTAACTCTGTTGCGTCGCATATTCGGGCGCGCGCGCTGGTATGAGGCTCATCGCAGTCACGCGTATCAGCATGCAGCCAGAGCCTCTGGCAGTCATGCGAAGGTGACGCTGGCGGTAGCAGCTATGAACATCGGTTGGTTGTTTCCGCTTGCATGGGCCGCAGCGTGGTATTCCAAAGCCGCTCCCATAATCGCCGTGGTCGCGGTCATACCGCTCGTTTTCCTGACCCTTCGATTTGAAGCGGGCCGGGATTTGGCTACCCCCAGACTCCCTTCTCAGGATTGAGTCGATCGTCAACTCAACCGATCCTCTTCATGAATTGTTCTTCTGAATCCTCTTTCCGAGTTGTGTGTTTCTGAAAGTGAGTCACTGACAATGAAGAAGGAAACTGGATTTCTTATTCGGAATATCGCTGTGCGCCGGGTTCTTATCTGGGCGTCGCAGGCCGTCATCTTTGCGGCCTCGGCCCTTGCAGCGTTTTTGCTTCGATTCGACTTCAGCGTGCCGGCATTCTATCTCCGCTATCTCCCTTACGCACTTGGTATATGGCTACCCGTTAAATTCGTTGTATTCTTTGCGGCGAAGCTCGATCGAGGTTTCTGGCGCTACCTCTCCGCGATCGACCTGGTCAGGATTTCGGTTGCAAATGTCATCGCCTCTATCATCGGCTTCCTGCTCATTCGCTGGCTGGCGCCTCCGGGCTTTCCTCGGTCGCTCTACGTTCTCGATTTGATGGTCTGTTTCTTCGGGACGTGCGGTCTCCGGCTTCTGGCACGAGCAACATCGCGGTTCAGCTCACAGAACAGGGCTAGCAAAGCCTCCCTGAAAAGGACTCTGATTTACGGCGCGGGTGACGCTGGCAATACGCTTCTAAGGGAAATTCGCAATAACTCGAAACTGGCTTATCGAGTGTGCGGATTCGTTGACGACGATTCCAACAAGGTGGGCCTGCGCATTGCCGGCGTGCCAGTGCTCGGAACAGGCGAGACAATCGGCGCAGTTGTTGCGCGGCATAGAATAGCTGCCGTGTTGATTGCTATTCCGTCAGCGACTGGCGTTGAGATGACGAGGATTTTGGAGCTATGCCAAACCACCGGCGTCGAATTCAAAACTGTGCCGGGTTTGGGAGAGGTGATTGAAGAGCGCGGCCTCGCCGGCCAAATCCGTGAAGTGGCAGTTGAAGATCTCTTGGGACGCACCCCGGTGCACCTGGAAGAAGGCTCGATCAGGAGCACGTTAGAAGGCAAGATCGTCCTTGTTACAGGCGCCGCAGGATCAATTGGATTCGAACTGTGCCGCCAAATCGCGCGCTTCCAACCCGCCGGAATCGTCGGATTCGAGATTGCGGAATCTGCTCTATTCGAAATCGATCGCGAAATGCATCAATCTTTCCCGCACATTTCGTTTTACCCTGAGATCGGGAGCATCCAGAGTCGCGACCGCCTCAATGAGGTCTTCCAGCTTTACAAACCGGAAGTGGTATATCATGCCGCAGCCTATAAGCATGTTCCTCTCATGGAGAGTCACGTATTTGAGGCGATCGAAAACAACATTTTCGGAAGCTACAATGTAGCCATCGCGGCCGCAGAGTACGGCGTCGAAGACTTTCTGCTGATCTCCTCAGATAAAGCAGTCCGGCCGACGAACGTAATGGGCGCGACGAAGCGAATCGCCGAGCTGATCCTGATGGCGCTTCAGAACGGCCACACAAAATACGTAGCAGTCCGTTTCGGCAATGTGCTGGGTTCTAACGGCAGCGTGATTCCGATCTTCAAAAAGCAGATCGCAGCCGGTGGTCCGGTCACGGTTACGCATCCCGACATGCGTCGCTTCTTTATGACCATTCCCGAAGCTTGCCAGCTTGTGCTCCAATCCCTGGCAATCGGCACAGGTGGCCAGGTCTGTGTTCTCGACATGGGTCAACCCGTAAAGATTGTCGATCTTGCCAGGCAGCTGATTCTTCTTTCTGGACTCCGTCCCGACGAAGATATCAAGATCGAATATACCGGCATGCGCCCAGGCGAAAAAATCTCTGAGGAACTCACTACGATGCTTGAAGATACGGTGCCCTCGAAGCATGATAAAATTCGAATCTTCGTCGGCAACGGCGTCCCGGAGAAAGACATGCGGACCTGGCTCGAAACGCTGCACGAAATCTGCGAGACCCGTGACACCGGCCGCCTGGTGATCGCACTTAAGGAGCTTGTTCCGGACTACAGTCCAAGCGTCCAACTGCTTAAGCGCATTACGGAGCATGACCAGCGCCGGCACACCGCAATTGGGACAGATTGATTTCTCTGATAATCGAATGCGCGTTAAGTCGAAGTGAGATTTACCGTTCAACCGGCTGGCTAGTCGTTAGATAGATTAGACGTTTCCTGTTTTCTCTTCTGCACCTCTTGAAGCCCTGCGTCCTGCGGGGTCGCGCCTGATCCCATTCAACCTGAGCAACGACGGCTCGCCGCAACTCATTCGGCGACTCCTCCGCCGTCCTGCGCTTTACGGCAGCTTTGTAGCTCAGCGAACTTTGGGGTCCGCACCGCCGTCGACCGCCGAATCCCTAAAGCCTTGCTTTGGCAAAGAACGTTCCGCAAGGGATTCTGGGATATACTTGCTCTGTCGCCACGATAATATCGATTCCGGCGCTGCTCAATCGGTTTGCTTTAAGATCCTCCCTAGAGATTGAAGGCACACCGAAGAACCGACGAGCACGGCGCAGCCGGCATTGCGAGTGGATCCATTGAGGCTTTTCCCGATCTGCGAAGTATTCATCGGAGCGTGCGATGTTCGATAGTCCCTGGCGTGTTCTGCACGTCGTCGCGAACCACGAAAAGCGCGTCGCGCAACATTTGACAGCCCGCTCCCTGGAGCACTACCTTCCGCTTTACTCGGTGCGTTCGAAATGGACTGACCGCGTGGTCGATCTGGAGCGCCCTCTTTTTACCGGATATGTTTTTGTCCGATTCGCATGCGAAGCGCGGATTTCGGTCGTGAGTGCCCCCGGCGTTCTGCGCCTTCTGGGAAGCGGCGTAGGCGAGACAGTCAGTGCACAGGAAATCGAGAGAATCCGCGCAGGCCTGGCCACTGGATGCATCTTGCGGCCTCATCCCACGGTTTCCATCGGAGAAGTAGTGCGCGTGAAGCGCGGCGTATTTGAGGGGGCGGAGGGAATCGTGACCGAGCTTCGCCATCAATGCAAAGTCGTCATCACCCTCGCTGCGACCAAGCAGAGCTTCTCTCTGGAAGTGGATCTCGATGACATCGAGGTTCTGCGCAAGACGGTCGCTAGGGAAGCGATTGAAGAGAAAAGCAGATCGGCGATGCTACGTTCGTAGCCGCTCAGATGCAAAGCGCATAAACAAGCGGGCATACCTCAATGAGATATGCCCGCTTGTTTTTTATCCGCCAGACGCGAAAGTGCCCTTATGCGGCCTTTTCGCCGCCCTCGGGTTCTTCTCCGTCTTTCTTTTGCTCTTCGAGCTGCTTTTCGAGTTCGGCACGTTTCTTGGCCTTGAGATCTTCGCGCTTTTGGCGCTTGACTTCAAGTTGCTTCTCGGCGCCCAGCAATTCAATGAACGCCTTGGCGGCGCCGTCTCCCTGCTGAAAACCCGTGCGAATGATTCTCAAATAGCCGCCGTTGCGGTCGCCGTAGCGTGGCGCAACGACATCAAAAAGCCTCTTGACGGCGTCGTCGGTGCAAAGAAAGGCGTGCGCCTGACGGCGCGAGTGCAAGTCGCCCTTCTTGCCCAGGGTAATCATTTTTTCGATATGCGGGCGGACTGCCTTGGCTTTCGCCACGGTGGTCTGCACGCGATCCTCAACGATAACGGACGTGACCAGGTTCCGCAAAAGCGCGCGGCGATGGCTGGTGTTGCGTCCGAGTTTGAATCCTGCATTGCGATGGCGCATGATAAAACTCTCTTTCGGGTTTCAGGTGTCAGGTGTCAGGTGTCAGTCCGCAGTCGATCTGGAAGCAACTGCTGAACCCGGTCCCCTGAAACCTGATCCCTGTCTTTAGAAATTCTCCGTTTCGGTCGGCAACTGGAGATCCACTGAATCCAGCGGCTCCTCTTCATCGTCGAAACGGCCAAAGCCCGCAGCCAGCGCCGTCTGTGGCGGAATGCTGGTCGGCCCCGGAACCGCGTTGCCCTGCTCATCGATCTTCATACCCAGTGAGAGGCCCATCTGAGCCAGAATTTCCTTGATCTCGTTCAGGCTCTTGCGGCCAAAGTTCTTGGTCTTCAGCATCTCGGCTTCAGTCTTCTGCACCAGTTCGCCGATCGTCTGAATATTGGCGTTCTTCAGGCAGTTGTAGCTGCGAACCGAGAGCTCAAGCTCTTCTACTGAGCGGTTGAGATTGTCGTTGCGAAGCAGGATGCGGCCTTCATCGCCCCGCGCTTCCGCTTCAATCTCTTCCTCAAAGTTGATGAAGATGTTCATGTGGTCCTTCAGCAGCTTGGCGGCCAGGCCGATGGCGTCGGCAGGCAGCACTGCGCCGTTCGTCCACACTTCGAGGGTCAGCTTGTCGAAGTCTGTGATTTGGCCCAGGCGCGCCGCATCGACTGCATAATTCACGCGACGAACCGGCGAATGCACTGAGTCCACGGGAATGAAACCAAGTCCCAGGTCGGCATCAAAATTCTTGTCTGCCGAGACATAGCCGCGTCCGCGCTTGAGACGCATCTCCATGTCCAGTTTGCCGCTCTCTGAAAGCGTGGCGATATAGACATTCTTGTCGAGGATCTCCACATCGCTGTCGGCCTCGATCATCCCGCTGGTTACCGGGCCAGGCTGGTCGGCGCGCAGATACAGCGCCTTGGGGCCCTCGCCCTGCAACTTGAAGGGAATTTGCTTGAGGTTGAGGATGATGTCGGTGGCGTCTTCAACCACGCCGGTGATGGACTGGAACTCGTGCAGCACGCCCTCAATGCGAACCGCTGTGACCGCAGCGCCCTCAATGGAGCTGAGCAGCGTGCGCCGCAAGGCGTTGCCGATGGTGGTGCCGAAGCCCCGCTCAAAGGGCTGGGCGCTGAACTTTCCGTAGGTGTCGGTAAGCGTCTCCGCATCGACTGCAAGGCGCTTCGGTTTCTGAAATCCTCTCCACAACATATCTATCTCTCGTTTCCCGCACGGCATGTACGTCGCGATGCATTTTGCGGCGGCCGCGCAAGTTCTCCTTCGGTTGAAATTCAGCTGTGAGTGATTGGCTAACAGCTGTTACTTCGAGTACAGCTCGACGATCAACTGTTCGTTGATCGGCAGGTTAACATCTGCGCGCTTGGGCAAATGCAGCACGCGCCCGGACAGGTTTTCAAAGTTCGCTTCCAGCCAGCTCGGCACAGGGTTCTGTGCGGCATATTGCGAGGCCTGTTCCACAATCAGCAACTTCTTGGCGTTGTCGCGGACAGCGATCACGTCGCCGGCATTTACCTGATAGGAGGGAATGTTCACCTTGCGGCCATTCACCGTGACATGCCCGTGGCGAAGCAACTGCCGCGCCTGGCGGCGCGAAATGGCGAATCCCAGGCGATACGTGACGTTGTCTAGGCGCCGCTCCAATTGCTGAATGAGCAGCTCGCCGGTGACGCCGCTCGCGCGGTTGGCCTTTTCGTAGTACTCGCGGAACTGGCTCTCCAGCGTAAAGTACATGCGCTTGGCCTTCTGCTTCTCATGCAGTTGCAGGCCATAGCCCACGATCTTGGCTTTGCGGTCTTTGCCGTGCTGGCCCGGCGGGAAGTTGCGCTTCTCCAGCGGGCAACGGTCAGAGGTGCACTTGGTGCCCTTCAAGAATAACTTGGTGCCTTCACGTCGGCAAAGGCGGCAAACTGCTCCGGTATAACGTGCCATTTCTTCTCCTGACTTCGGATGTCGGCCGGTTTACGTCTGTAGTGGACTTCGTCCCGGCCCGTTGTTGAGCTGCGTCTTAGACGCGGCGCCGCTTCGGCGGCCGGCAGCCGTTGTGCGGCACCGGCGTTACGTCGCGAATGACCTTCACCTCGATGCCCGCAGCAGCCAGCGCGCGGATGGCCGACTCGCGGCCCGAACCCGGACCGGCGACCCGAACTTCTACGGCGCGCACACCGTGATCGCGAGCCATGCTGGCAGCGTTTGAAGCCGCCTGCTGGGCCGCGAAGGGCGTGCCCTTGCGTGATCCCCGGAATCCCAGCGAGCCCGAGCTTTTCCAGCTCAGCGTGTTGCCCATCTGGTCGGTGATGGTAACGATGGTGTTGTTGAACGAGGCCTGAATGTACGCAATGCCGAACGGCACATTCTTGCGCTCGCGCTTCTTGAACTTTTTGGTCTTGCCCTTTTTGCCGGCTTCCGGCTTCTGCTCTGGTTTCGCCATTAGGTCTTCGCGCTCGCTTTCTTCTTGCCGGCAATCGTGCCCTTGCGCGGGCCCTTGCGAGTGCGGGCATTGGTGTGGGTGCGCTGTCCGCGGACCGGCAGCGACTTCCGGTGCCGCAAGCCGCGATAGCTTTGAATGTCGATGAGGCGCTTGATGTGCATCGAGACGTCCTTGCGCAGGTCGCCTTCGACGTCGCCTTCGTCCTCAATCACCTGGCGGATACGGTTGACCTCTTCCTCGCCCAGATCCTGGATCTTCTTGAAGGCATCTACATTCGCCTTGTCCAGAATCTTCAGGGCGCGGGGCTGCCCGATCCCAAAGATATAAGTGAGCGCGATCCGGGCCTGCTTGTTGCGGGGCAGATCGACGCCTGCAATACGTGCCATTCTCGGTTTCCTTCTTTTGTTGTGTGCCTCCGGCCTCAACCGGCTCGCACGGGTTATTGGGATCAACTTCCGAGGTTCATCGCAAGCCTTGACTCCGGCTAACTAGCCTCTTGGAAAGTTCGTAGTTGGCAGTTCATAGTTCCGAATTACCGCTCGAATGCGTTTCTCTGTGAACTAAGAACCCAGAACTGCGAACTGTCTTTGGAAGTCTCCCTTTCCTTGCCAGGCCTAACCTATCCCTGACGCTGCTTATGCTTCGGGTTCTCGCAAATCACGCGAACCACGCCATTGCGAGTAATCACCTTGCACTTGACGCAAATCTTTTTTACCGATGCCCGAACTTTCATTGCTGTTACCCCTCTCCGCGCAATCATCATGCCGCGGAAAAATCTTCGGCTCTTCGCCGCTCACTACTTGTACCGGTACACAATCCGCCCGCGATTCAGGTCGTATGGACTTAGCTCAACGGCCACGCGGTCGCCCGGCAAAATCCGGATGAAGTTCTTGCGCATCCTACCCGAGACATGCGCCAGAACCTCATGATTGTTCTCGAGCTTCACCTTGAACATGGCGTTTGGCAGCGTCTCCAGGACGGTTGCCATGACCTCAATCGCATCTTCCTTCGACAATCAATGTCCACTTCTGGCGCTTCCTGCGCCTTCAGGTTTTTGACGAGAGTATGACTACTCCGTCAGAATCCTCGCTCCGGTTGCAGTCACCGCAACCGTGT
>Ga0181535_10004153_pt1 | contig 16309 bp, 11 predicted proteins | sample PEATcosm2014_Bin_44_FD_119774 | JGI IMG/M metagenome (GOLD analysis project Ga0181535, IMG submission 119774) | Peatland microbial communities from MTU Mesocosm Facility, Houghton, MI, USA - PEATcosm2014_Bin17_30_metaG | ecosystem: Environmental > Terrestrial > Soil > Wetlands > Peat | place... | reverse complement strand
AGTCCTGGCCCAACGCGTGCCGGATTTGAGCAACCCGCCCGTCTATCCCTATCTCCTGGCGGGGGCGATGAAGATGTTGCCTTTTAAATTTGACGCGGCCGAGCGCTGGTCTTACCAGCCGGAACGGTGGATCAGCATTTGCAATCAGGCGCTTCTTCTATGCGCGGCCCTCTTCCTCTTTTTTCTGGCGCGCCGGCTTTTCGACGCCAGAGTCGCATGGCTTTCAGCCGGGGTGCTTGCGGGGACGGAATTATTCTGGAAGTTCAGCATTTCGGGGCTGTCCACTGTTTGGTTGATAGTGGTGTTCTTGTCCATTGTCTGGTTTTTGGCCGTCCTGGAGAAGCGGGACCGGACGATGGCGGGCGGGTTGGGCGCGTCTCTTGGCGCGGCGCTGGCCGTCGGGGTGTTGGTGGGGGTTGGAGGATTGACCCGCTACGCCTTTGCCTGGCTGATCGTGCCGGTGATCCTGTTTGTCCTGGCCTCCGTCACGCGCGGGAAAGCCGGATTATGCGCGGCGATTGCCTTGTCCTTCATCGCGGTCATGGCTCCCTGGCTGGCGCGGAACGCGGCTTTGAGCGGACACTGTTTCGGCACGGCGGGCTACGCTGTTTACCAGGGGACAACCCAGTTTCCGGGCGACACATTGGAGCGGTCCACCGATCCCCGCAACGGGTTGAAACGCATGACGGTTCCTGATGTTGTCAATAAATTTGTCGCTAACATCCGCGATATTTGCGTGAATGATCTGCCGGAATTGGGTGGAAATTGGATTTCCGCCTTTTTTCTCGCCGGTCTTTTGATGCCGTTTCGCAACGCCGGCTTGAACCGTCTGCGCTGGTTTCTGCTCGGCTCGCTGGTGTGGCTGGCTCTGGTGGAGGCGTTGACCCGGACGCATGTGAGCCGCGCCGCGCCGCAGGTCAATTCGGAAAATCTGCTCGTGGTGCTGGCGCCGCTGGTTTTCGTTTACGGGGTTGCGCTCTTTTACACTTTGCTTGACCAGCTTGAGCTTCCGCCCGTCGGCGTGGCTGGGCCTGTTGTGACGGTTTTTGTCGTCGTCCTGTCCGCGCCGTTTTTGCTGGCGCTGCTCGTCCCGCCAAATGTGCCGGAGTTGGCCCCGCATTCCCCCTTGCACATCAGGCAGACGGCGAGCTACATGCAAACCAATGAATTGATGGCCAGCGACATCCCCAGCGGGGTGGCATGGTATGGGGAACGATCCGCCCTCTGGCTGCCGTTGGACGATGGAAACGAATTTTTCAAAGTCAGCGCGCTCAAGCCAATCAAAGGCTTGTTTTTGACGGAAGTGACCACAGATAAGAGATTTCTGTCGCAAATGAAGTCCGATCCGCACGGCTGGGGCGGTTTTGTGTTTGAATGTGGCGAGCACGGGGAGGTGCCGTCAGGTTTTCCGCTGCGGAAAGCGCCGGTTGGATTTTTGCCGGATGAACTGTTCCTGAGCGACAAGGCGCGTTGGTAAGATGTTGAAAGAAAGACTTGAATCGTTTGGGAAAAGGTGTAAATATCCAAAAATATTCTTTGACATGCTTTGGTTTTGTATTAAAAATCTTGCACAAGAAGTGGAATGTTATGCCGTGACGGGCGGGTTTTTTGTCGGACCGGCCCATTTTGAATTAACTAAGAATTGATTATGAACAGAATTTATATTTCCGCAGGTTTGCTCGCTCTTGGCGCCACAGCGGCTTATGCTCAATATTCCCCTGGTCTGACCCCCATGGACACATCGAAGCCATGGTCGTTGTCCGCCAGCGTCCGGGGATTTTATGATGACAACTACCTGACGCTGCCCAAGACGATTCCCGGCCCGAACGGCACCTTCGTGCAGGGCGCCCGCGACACTTTTGGAACGGATGTCAGCCCCTCGGTCAGTTATTATCATTCCACTTCTGACACCATTTTAAGCGCCAGCTACGTTTACGACCTGCGCTATTACCAGGATCACGGCGGGACGACCGACCAGACCCACCAGTTCGTCAGCAAGATGGAGCATGAATTCAGCGAGCGCTACAAGATGTCGCTGGCAGAAACGTTCGTTGTGGCCCAGGACCCCGGCGTTTTGAGCCCGGGTGTGATTAGCGGACCTCTGCGCGTCGAGGGAAGCAACATCCGCAACACTGCGGGGGCGGATTTTACCGCCCAGTTGACCAAGTTGTTTGATTTGCATCTCGGCTACGGCAACACCTATTACTCCTATCAAGGAAACGGCGGCGACGAATACCCGGCCAACAACTACCCCAGCTATTCCGCGCTCTTGGATCGCATGGATCAAACGGGCACGGTCGATTTGCGCTGGAAAGCTTTGCCGTCAACCACTGGAGTGCTCGGCTACCAATTCGAGGACGTTGATTACACCAGTCCGGAAGACATCATCTATGCGACCTCGGGCAACAAGTTTAGCGGGCACGGAAGTTATGCTAGCTCCATTCGTGATTCGGAATCGCACTTCGTGTATGTCGGGGCGGATCAGAGTTTCGCGCAGAATTTGAATGGTTCGATCCGGGCGGGCGGTGAATATCTGGATTACTACAAGTATGGCACGGATGAACTTTCCCCCTACGTGGATGCGAGCTTGAGCTACCAATATATGCCGCAGAGCACGGCGCAATTGGGTGTCAAACATATCCACAATTCGACGGACGTCGCGGGCACGGTGGGCACAACGCCGGTGTTGGATGAGGAATCCACCGTGGTCTATCTGTCTGTCAACCACCGGGTGACTTCCCGTTTCACGGTCGGAGCCTTGGGCCAGATCCAGTACTCGACCTTCAACGGGGGTGGAGACACCTACGACGGTCGGGAAGAAAATTTCTACACGCTCAACCTGAATATGGCCTACCATTTCACTCCCTGGCTGACCGGGGAGGCGGGCTACACCTACAACAAACTTAACACGGAGATCGCCGACCGTGGTTACACGCAGAATGACGTTTACATCGGGGTGCGCGCCAATTATTAAAAAGAGATTGACGTTTCTGTAAGAAAACTGGAACGTATGGCCGACGCACGAATGGTTTTTTGCTATTAACCCTATGGATTCTGCAACCACGACCGAAGTTCCTGAGCTAAAGTTACACTTCTTAGATTATTGGCGCGTCATCCGGCTGCGGCGCAGCTTGATCGTGATGGTTTTTCTCCTGTGCGTGGTGACCAGCACGTTGTTGACCTTCTGGCTGCCGAAGCAATTCGCCAGCACGGTCCGGATTGAGGTTCAAAAAGACACCCCCGAAATTCCAGTCGGAGTCGAGAATGGCCGCATGAGCGCCATTGGCACCGACCCTTATTTCCTTACCACGCAATTCAAGATCATCGAGTCCTATTCGATCCTGACGAATGTGATTACCGCGCTGCATCTGGATGAAGTGTTGGCGGCGCAAGAGCAGGAGACCCCTTGGACGATGGATCAAACTTATCAGGCCTTGTTCAGAAAAATATCGGTCGATCAAACGCGTATGACCAGTTTGATCGAGATCACGGTAAAAAACTCCGATCCCAAAGTGGCCGCCAATATCTGCAACGCCATTGTGGATGCCTATCGTCAGGCCCGCATCGAGAAATGGAAGGGGGATCGTTACAGCGGCATCAATTCCTTGCAAGCCGAGTTGGCTGATGACGAAAGCAAGCTGAGCGTAATGGAGACCAACCTGAACGAGTTGCGTTCCAGCCTTGGAATATCCGATCTGGACGAGAACAATCCGGGAGGCCGCTCAACCATTGAAGACGAGCAGTTGCGGGAATATCAGCACGAGGAAACGATGGCCCTGACCGACTACCTCGAGTACAGCAACATTCTCGCCGGCATCGCCCAGATTCCCGCCGGTGAAATAGGCGCGGCCTTGCCCACTGCTTTCCAACATTCGACCGACCCGGAATTGAGCGAATTAGCCCTCCGACGGGACGCGGCCCGGGACAGGGTTGCAGCCACGGAGCACGACTACGGTGTCAAACATCCTGAATATCTTACCGCCCAGCAACAATTGATCCAATCCCAACACGATTTTGACGCCAAAGTGGCCGGAATTATCACGGGCTTGAGAGAGCGCGTGGATATCGACCTGCAAAACATGAACATCGTGCGGCGTTTGAAGGCGGATTTGGAAAAGGAAAGGAATGAGCTGGCACGCAAATACCAGCCCTATTTCAGCTTGAAGCAAAAAGTCGAGGATGTCAGGCGCAACAACGAGGAATTGAGCCGGATCATCCAGCGGGAAAAGGCGGAGCAGAGCCAGCCGATGAGCATCGTGATCGTGCGCGATCCAGGCCGTCCCGTCATGCATCCGGTCAGTCCCAAGGCGATGTATATCATTCCGTTCGGAATTATTGTCGGACTTGTGGTGGGAGTGAGTCTGGCCTTTTTCATTGAGTATCTGGATACGAGCGTCAAGACCATTGACGACGTGGAGAGGGCCTTGCAGGCGCCCGTCTTGGGCGTGATTCCCCAGAACATCGGCAATCTTCTGGAAGAAGGGTCGGAGACCCCCCATGCCGAGGCCTACCGGGTGCTGCGTACCAACATCCTGTTTTCACGCAAAAATGAGACTTGGAACACCGTCTCCGTGTTGAGCGGCGGCGCGGGCGAAGGCAAATCGACCACCTTGTTTAATTTGGCGGTTGTCTTTGCCCAAAACGGCCAGCGCGTATTGGTGGTGGATTCCGATCTGCGACGCCCGGCCATTCACAAGCTGCTTCATCTTTCCAATTCGGTGGGCTTGACTGATTTTCTCCTCAAGCAGCACACGTTGGATGAGGTCATTCAGAAGACAAAAGTGCCCACGCTTGATTTCATTGCCAGCGGCAAGCTGCCCAGCAGTTCGATGAGTATTTTGGGTTCGCCGCAAATGAAGGAACTGGTTCAGGAGCTCAAGCGCCGCTACGATTTTGTCTTCTTCGATTCTCCTCCGTTGTTGGGGGTGAGCGATGCGTCCATTCTGGCCAGCGAGATGGATATGGTTTTGCAGGTGATTCAGTATCGCCGCTATCCGCAGCCGATGACGTTGCGGGCCAAGCAGATGGTTCTCAAGGTCGGCGGCAATCTGGTGGGCATTGTGTTGAACAACATCAACATGAGCCAGGATGAGAATTACTACTATTACAGCGGTTACTACGAATACGGCACCCGGAAGGACAAATCGGGCGCTCAATCTGATGAGGCGGCCGCGCAAGCTAAAGTTGACATCAAACAAAAATATTGATCAGGCTGGTTCTGACTGCGACGAAATTATGAGACTGTTACGCATTGCTGTTCGGAATTGTTTGTATCTATCCGTCGCTGTTGCCGTCCCTCTGCTGACGGGGTGCAAGAGCGAGTCGCCTGTCATCCATGTCGCGCCGGTGTCTGTCGATGATACAAATCACCTGCGCTTTGACCCCTTGCAAGTTGGGGATGGAATCCGGATTGATTTCTCCGGCGCTCCCACGGTGCTTCCCAGCGTTCAGACCGATATCAAAGGCGATGACACGATTCGCCTGGATTTGATCGGGGACGTGGTGGCTGGCGGCAAAACACCCGGCGAACTGGAGCGGGCCATTCAGTTGAGATACGTGCCGGAATATTACACGCATTTGAACGTGACCGTCACCCCGGTGGTGCGCTTTTTCTACGTGCAGGGCGAGGTTAACGTCGGCTCAGGGGGCGGGCGCATTCCTTACAACGGCCAGATCACCGTGACCCGCGCCATAGCCGCAGGCGGGGATTTCAATCCCTTTGCCGATCGCAGACGTGTCCGGCTTTACCGCGTGGACGGAACGATCAAGGTCATTGATTGCATCAAAGCCCTTGACGATCCCAAGCTGGACTTGCCGGTTTATCCTGGCGACAAAATCGTGGTCAAACGCAGGCTTTGGTAGATGCTCCAATTGCAAATCCTTTCCGGCAAAAGGGCTGGCGAGACATTTGACGGCAATGCCAGGGTGGTGACAGTCGGCCGCTCGGAACAGGCGGACGTGGTGCTGGATGATCCCGGGGTTTGGCTGGCTCATTGCCGCATCTTTTGGGACGAGGCTGGCGTCAATTTTGAGGTTGCCCCGCAGGCGATGGCCAGCATCAACGGCGTTCCGGTGGCAAACACCCTTCTTCACAATGGCGACATCATTACTTTGGGCGGCGTGAACCTTCGTTTTGGTTACAGCCCCGTCCGCCAGTCCAGCATGGCTCTGCGGGAATGGCTCACCTGGATTGCTCTCGGCGGTTTATGCGCCGTCCAGGTGGCGGTTATCTACTGGCTGTGTTGATCAGTGGCGAAAGTGGCGGGTGGCCGTGAAGACCATCGTCATGTTTTGCTCGTCCGCCGCCGCAATGACTTCCGCGTCGCGCACGGACCCGCCCGGTTGGACGGCTGCGCTGGCGCCGGCTTTCGCCGCAGCCAGCAATCCGTCGGCAAACGGGAAAAATGCGTCGCTGCAAACCGCGCTGCCTTTCAGGGAAAGACCCGATTCCTGCGCCTTCCAGACCGCAATGCGGCTGGCGTCCACCCGGCTCATTTGCCCGGCTCCGACGCCCAGCGTCCGGTCCGGTCCGGCGTAAACAATCGCGTTTGACTTGACATGCTTGGCGATCAGCCAGCCGAAGCGCATGGCTTGCTGCTCGGCTTCCGTGGGCTGGCGTTTGGTGACGACCTTCCATTCCGCTGCGGAGTTTTTTGTCGCGTCGCGGTCTTGCACCAAAAAGGATTCCGCCCCGACGTCGCGCCATTCGGGCGAGCCGTCGCCCCCCGGCCATTTGAGCGCTTTCATCAGCCGCAGATTTTTTTTCCGGCGCAGCAGATCAAGAGCTTCCGGCGCAAAATCCGGCGCAATGATGACTTCGCTGAAAATCCCGGTTATGGCTTCGGCGCAGGGCAGGTCCAGTGTGCGGTTGACAACGATGATGCCGCCAAAGGGCGCCTGCTTGTCGGTGGCGAAAGCTTTTTCCCAGGCTTCGCGCAACGTTTTTCCCTGTCCCGCCCCGCAAGGGTTGGTGTGTTTAAGAATGGCCAAAGTCGGCGGGGCGTCGATGAATTCGGCGGCCAGGGAGGCGGCGGCGGTCAGGTCAATTATATTGTTATAGGATAATTCCTTGCCGTGCAATTGCTGGAAATACTCGGCAAAGCGGCCGTACAACGCCGCCTTTTGATGCGGATTTTCCCCGTAGCGCAATGTTTGCGCCCGGTGCAAATCAAGCCGGACTTCCTCCGGCCACACGTCCGCCGGCTTGACCGGCGCGGCGGCGGGGCTTTGCTCCGCTCCGCCGAATGTTTTGCCGAGATAGGCGGCGATCTGGCCGTCGTAAGTCGAGGTCCGGGTGAAGACGGCCGTTGCCAGGCGCTGCCGCAATTCCAGGGTGGTTTGGCCGGTGGCGGCGATTTGGGCGGCCACCAGGTCGTAATCCAGCGGGTCGGTGATGACGGTCACGCTTTCGTGGTTTTTGGCGGCGCTGCGCAGCATGGACGGGCCGCCGATGTCGATATTCTCAATGGCCTCGGCCAGCGTCACGTTGGGGCGGGCGACGGTTTCGGCGAACGGATAAAGATTAACCACCACCAGATCAATCGGCTTGATGTCGTGATGGCGCACGGCGGCTTCGTGTTCCGCATTCCCGCGGATGTAGAGCAATCCGCCATGAATTCGGGGATGCAACGTCTTGACGCGTCCGTCCAGCATTTCGGGGAAGCCGGTATAGGCGCTCAAATCACTCACGGTAATGCCATGCTCGCGCAAGACTTTGGCCGTGCCGCCGGTTGAAATTATTTCGATGCCGGCAGCCGCAAGAACCTGCGCGAACGGAATGAGACCGGTTTTATCGAAGACAGAGAGCAATGCTCGTTGAATTTTCGCCATAAACGCGTACTAATCTTCCAGAATACAGGGTGCTGGTGTCAATCCGATTTGACCATGGCCGCCACATAAGCCCCGTCAACCCCGTCGGTAAACGGGGTCAATTGCCGGTCCTTTTTCAGTTTGAATTCGGCGTGGCCGTCCAAAAAGCGGCGGATCACCTCTTCATTCTCCTCGGATTCCAGACTGCACGTGCTATAGACAAGGGTTCCTCCGGCTTTCAGGCGCGGCGCGGCTTGTTCCAGCAATTCGGACTGGGTTTGCCGCAGCCGGTCAATTTCATCAGGCTTGATCCTCCAGCGCAAATCAACCCGGCGCCGCAACACCCCCGTGTTGGAACAGGGCGCATCGACCAAAATCCGGTCGAACCATCCCTCCCGGTCTGTCCCGGCGTATTCCACGCAGGTGACGCCGAGACGGGCGCAATTTTCGCGCACCAGTTCCAGCCGTTCCGGCTGATTGTCCCAAGCCGAAATAACGCCGCGATTCTGCATGAGCTGGGCGATGAACGAGGTTTTCCCTCCGGGAGCGGCGCACAGATCGAGGATGTTTTCCCCGGGCTGCGGATTCAACTCCGTCACGGCCAGGAGCGTGCTGGGGTCCTGGGCGTAAAAAAAACCTTGGCGAAAGCTCTCGCATTGCATGAGAGGAGGATGGGAATTTAATTCCAGGACGGTGTTCCCGCCCGTCCAGTCCCACGTCCGCTCGGTGCTGGTTACTTGTTCCAGCTTCCACGCTGCGGCCAAGGCGGCGGGATCGGCTTTGATCTGATTCAGCCGGGCATAAACGGAGGGGGGCGTGTTGTTCCACTGTAATAATTGGACGGTGGTGGCCTCGCCCCAGCGGGCGTTCCATTTTTCGACCAGCCACGCGGGATGGGAATATCCCGTGGCGGGGTCGGTTTTCCGCAAATTTTCCAGTTGCGACACAGTGGCGTCGCGGTCGCGAATATAGCCGCGCAGAACGGCATTGAGAAAGCCGGACTGATGGCGAAATCCCAGCCGCTTGCACAATTCGACGGTTTCATGGACGGCGGCGTGATCGGGAATGCGTTGCAGCCAGAATAACTGGTACAGCCCCAAGTGGAGCAATAACCGCAAGGGAGCGACCGGCGGGCGATGACTGGTTTTGCGGGCGACCAGCCAGTCCAGCGTGGTTTGCCAGCGCACGAGGCCGTAAACCAGTTCCTGACACAAGGCGCGGTCAACCGGCTTGAGCCGGTTTGCGTCCGGCTCGTTTTCGAGCAGTCGCTCGATATATTCGCCGTGCTCAACCCGCCGTCTCAAAACACGAATGGCAATTTCTCTTGGATTTTCACTGTCCACCGCGTAATAATGATCGAACTGTTATGGGAAGCGACACTATATCGATGAAAGAAGAATTTGAAAAGCTGGCAGCTACCGGAAAATTAACCCGTCAAAACGTGGAGGCGCTGGTGGCCTTGACCGAGAGCGGCTATTGCTATCATCGCAGTTGGGGCTTTGGAAAAATCACCACCGTGGACGCCGTTTTTTCACGGTTCATGATCGATTTCCAGAACAAGCCGGGTCACGCCATGGACCTCGCTTTTGCCGCCGAGTCCCTTAAACCCATTTCCAAGGACCATATTTACGCCCGCAAGGTTGAGGACATTGAGTCTCTCCGGCAGATGGCGGCCCTGCATCATCTGGACCTGATCAAATTGGTGCTGCAAAGCTTTTCCGGTCGCGCCACCGTCGATCAAATGCAACAGGTGCTGGTGCCGGATGTGATCAAGGATGATTGGAAGAAGTGGTGGGAAGCCGCCAAACGGGAACTGAAAAAGAGCGGCCACTTCCAAGTGCCGCTCAAAAAATCCGAGCCGATCATTTACCAGGCCAAGGAAGTCTCGATCCAGGAGCGGCTCCTAAGCGAGTTTCACGCCGCCAAAGGACTCAAAGCCCGCCTGACTGTCGCGCAGGAGATTTTGAAAAGCCTGCCCGATTTGGGGGACAAAGGCGTGGTTGGCAAGGAAATCATTGCCGCCTTGAACACGGAAATTGGCACGCATCAAAGGACGCAGCCCTCCGTGGCGTTGGAAGCCGTTTTTGTGCGGGACGAAATGCGCGAAGCAGTCGGCGCGCCGGCCGGGGAAGGGGAAGTGACCGCCCGCGCCCTTTGGGTGCAGGAAAGCGCGAAAATCGGCCCGGTGCTTGAGTTGATGCCCGCTGCCAAACATCGCCGCGCTTTGCTCTCTTTCAAGGAAGCCATGCCCGAGCGGTGGATCGATGCCGTTTTGGGCACGCTCAACCATGTTTCGTCCAAGCTGTCCGGCGAACTGGCCCACATCCTTATTACCGGCGGGAAGCTTGATTTGCTCAAGGAAAACCTCGCCCGCCTCATCAGCCAGCACCAGTCCAACACCGAATTGTTGCTCTGGCTGGCCAGGGAACGCTCCGATTCCTTTGCCGATATTCTCGGCCCCGAAGTTTTCCGCGCCATGCTCACCGCCATGGAGCGCGACCAGTTCAACGAGAAGCGTTCCAACAAACTGCGTGATTTTATTTTGTCCGACCAGACCCTCCTGGTCGAATTGATCGGTTCCGCCGACCTGGAAATCATCAAGGATTTGACGCGCGCCCTGCAGCTTTCGCCGTGTTTTGACGACATGGACAAACGGTCGCTGCTTGCCCGCATTGTCAAGAGTTACCCGGCCGTGCAGGTCATGATTTCCGGCGAACAAACCAACAAACAGGATACGGGGCTTCTCGTTTCCTGGGAGAGCTTGGAGCGGCGCAAAAATGAATATGCCGAGTTGGTCCAGAAATCGATCCCGGCGAATTCCAAGGAAATCGCCGTGGCCCGGAGCTATGGCGACTTGCGCGAAAATCACGAATACAAGGCCGCCAAGGAAATGCAGAAAATTCTCATGCGTCACAAGACCGAACTGGAAGACCAGTTGGTTCGCGCGCGCGGGACCGACTTCGTCAATCCGCGCACGGATGTGGTCAGCATCGGCACCTTGGTTGCCGTGGTGGATTTGGACAGCAAAAACGAGGAGCGTTTCACGGTTGGCGGCGCTTGGGATTCGGAACCCGACAAGGGGATCATCAGCTATTTGACCCCGGTGGGCCAGTCCCTCTTGCACCACAAGATAGGCGAAGTGGTGGAGGTCCCGGTTGAGGGCGGCAAAAAACACTATCGCATCAACGGAATCACCGCGATCAAAACGACCGCCGAGGCCGCCAAGGCCTAAAAGCGGAGCGGCCATGAACAAGGGCGGCGTCACGCCCCTTTATCTGCTGCTGCCGCCCAATCCGTAGTAGAGAAAAAGTCCGTAGGCGGCGGTTAACAACCAGCCGACGGATCGGGGCAGGCGTCCCCACCTCCCGATGAAGAGCAGATGCACCAGCGTGGCCGCGCCGAGAATGATTACGCCGGTTGTAAAAAAGGGCGGCACCGCAATCGGCTTGTAGAGGGCAAAAATGCCAATGCAGAGAGGAATGCAGATGTGGCCGTCGCCCACTTGCGAGGTGTAAACAACTTCAGGTTTCCGCCGCCATCCATAATAAAAAGCGAGCAGTCCGTTGGGCAGAACATCCATCCAGCCGCTTAACCAGCCCAGATATTTTGCGCTCACCAGACCTGTTTTGATGTTCGATACCCATGCGACCAGCCCGTCGGTGCTGACATAAACCGCATAGGTGCCGGCTGCGAGCAAAAGCAAATCAACGGGCAGCATGGTGCCAAACGTCTTGTTTTGGCGGCGGTTCGATTTCAATACCGCAATGACGTGGTATGACTGCCAGCAGAGAAAAAGTCCGGTCAGGATCAGCCCTCCGCCAAAGCCGATTTCCCCCTGCCGCCCCAAAACCCAGGCCACGCCGGTGAAAAGCAGCACGGCCAAAAGTGTCAATAACATCGAAAGACGGTCCGCGTGGCGGGAAGCATCCGGTTTTTCCTCCCTTTTATTTTTTGCCGATGGGTTGGAAATGACGGTCAGGCCCCACAAGGCCGCGGGCAGGCCAATGAGCAGGGTGAGGTTGGTGACGTTGTTGACCAGGCAATTGGTCAGCACCTCGGTGCTGGGACCGCCCCGCCTTCCCATGACGAAGACGAATATCAAATTAGCCATGCCGGTGCAGTAAGGCATGATCAGGGTGCCGAGCACCGTTCCTCCCATCCCGTCCTTGGCCATGGCTTCCAGCCGCCAAATCATCAGGAACGACCCCGCCAGAAACAAGGCGGTGAAAATCCACGGCGCAGCCGGCCCGGCCTGCTCAATCCATTGAGTCAAGTGCATGGATGAAAATTTTTCCCATTCTCAATCCCACCTTACCACTGTTTCCGCCCTGCCACGAGCAAAAGCGGCGCCGCAATCAACGCAATTCTATGCGGGGCGGCGTCGCGACATACTCCGCCACCGTCATCCACGCATCCGGGTGGGTGCGAATGAGCGACGCGGGACAGGCGGACGTCACCGGCCCGTGCAGGACGCGCCGGGCCACGGCGCTTTGCCAGACGCGGTTGCAATAAAGCCGCAGACGCCGCGCGGCCAGAATTTCCTTCATGCCGACGGTGATGACGCGCGCCGGGATGAGGGTGATGTCGCCGCCCACGGTCACGGAATTGATCGTCCGGGTTTCGCGGGAAAGGGACAGGACGCGGGTGGGACGGCGCGCAAATTCAGCGGCGCTGACCGATTCGCCCGGCTCCGGCGGTTCATTGAAGGCGACATGGCCGTTGATGCCAATGCCGCCGAAACAGGCGTCCACCCCGCCGCGTGAGTCAATCATATCTTGTATCGCGCCCGGGCGGGCCGGATCGGGAAACACCCGGTTTTCGACCCTCGGCGCCAGCGCGGGTTCCAGCCGGTCGTAAAACGACCGGTTCATAAAGGCGCGGAAGCTGAGCGGATGGGTCAAAGGCAGCCAGCCGCCGCCGGGTTCGAGATATTCATCCATGTTGATGAACATGACGTCGCGCGCCGGCAGTTTTTTCTGGCGCAACTTTTCCGCCAGAATGGCGAAGCCTTCCACCGGGCCGACGGGCACAATCAAGGTGGCGTCTCTCCCCGCGTCCCGCGCGCGCATGATTTCTTCGAGCAGGTCGTCCGCCATCGCCTGTCCGATGGAGGCCATGCCGGTCTTGATGGTGACGCGGACATGGGTGCCGCGACCCAGTTCGGATGCGGGAACGTTTAAATAATCAGGGGGAAGGATCATGTTATTGCCGGTCAGGCGGGGAGCAGACTCCGGAACGCGGCGCTTTCCAATATTGTCAAGCGCAAATCGTGGCTGCCGTCCGGGCGCGCCTGCTCGTAAAATGCGACCGCGTTTTTCCCGCGCGCCTGGGCATCCATGTAGCGGAGCGAATGGGAGCCGTGCGGGCTGACTTGCGCCGGGGCGTTCGCGGTCAGGGTTTGCCAGTTGAAAAGGTCGGTGGAAACAGCCAGCCCGGTTTTTTCCTCGTAGTTTTCCTTGTGGCTGGCGCTGCCGTCGTAGAAGGCGAGGAAGCGTCCGTCCATCGGCACGACGCTGTTGATGCGACGGCAGTAGCAATCCCACCCGGTGGCGGCGGGCTGAAAGACGATTCCTTTCCATGCCCAATGATCGAGATCAGCGGAGGTGGCAAGACCGGTGGCGGAAAGACATTCGCCGGTGTTGTAAATGTCGAAAGTGGAATGGGATTGCGCCGTGGTGCCGGGCGTTGCCACGGCGACGCTCAGGAACATGTAATAGAGTTTTCCATGGCGCAGAATCCACGGGTCTTTGATGCCTTCCAATCGCAGGGCAGGGGCGGTGAAGATCACCGTGCTGCTTCGGGCTTCGAGCCGGGTTACGTCCGGCCCGCGCAGCATGGCCGTGAGCCAGCGTCCGTCCTTGGGATCGACGTAACTGGTGAAATACCGCCAGATTCCGTCCGGCCCGCGCCGGAGGGCGCTGCGTTCGATGGAGGCGGTTTGGTATTGAATTTTATTGACAGACCAGATATCCCGCCAATTTTTGAGATCGGCGGACCGGGCGATGCGGGCTTCGCCGCCGCGATCCGGTTCGATCCCGCGCGGGCGGCGCAGCCGATAGGTCAGATACCACGCCTTTTCCGTTGCCTCGTAAAACGCGCCGGGCGCGCCGGCCCAGAAACCATCGCGGTTTCCGGCCGGCTCCCGGACAATCCTGCCGTCACTGAGATTCAGGGAAGGCATGGGGACCTTTGCACTTACAGTATGATGGAGACGTGCTTGGTTTCGAGGAAGGCTTCAAGTCCTTCGCTGCCCAATTCCCGGCCCCAGCCGCTTTGTTTGACTCCGCCAAAAGGAGCGTTGCTCGTGGTGGGCAGGCCGTCGTTGAGACCGATGCTGCCCGCCTCGAGTTGGTCCATGAGACGGAAGCCGCGGCTCAAATCGCGGGTGAACGCGTAGGCGGCAAGACCGAACGACGAGGAGTTGGCGGCGGCGATGCCTTCTTCCTCCGTGGTGAAGGAGGTGATGGCGGCCACCGGCCCGAAGGTTTCTTCCTTCATGCAGAGACAGTCCTTGGACACATCGGCCAGAACCGTTGTTTCGAGGAAAAATCCCGGACGATCGATCCGCTTGCCGCCGCAAAGCAATCGCGCGCCATGTTTGACGGCGTCGGCAATGTGTTCCAGCGCCTTGTTCAGCGCGCTTTCGTCGATCATTGTTCCCATTTCGACTCCGGGTTCAAAGCCGTCGCCAACCTTCATGGCCTTTGCTTGTTTGACCATCAGCGCGATGAACTTCTCGTAAATGCCGCGCTGGACGTAAATGCGACCGGCGGCAATGCAGGATTGGCCGACGTTGCGGTACTTGGCCAGCATCGTACCTTCCACGGCCTTCTCCAAATCCGCGTCGTCGAAAACGAGCACCGGGTTGAGACCGCCCAATTCCAGGGAAAGAGGTTTGATGTTCGCGGCGGCGCCGGCAATGAGGCTGCGGCCGACTTCGGTTGAGCCGGTGAATGTAATTTTGCGCACCAACGGGTTTTGCAAAAATTCCCCGCTGATTTCCGAAGCCTTGCCGGCGACGAGTTGGAACACACCCTTGGGCAATTTGACCGCGTCGCAAGCCTCGGCAAAGGCCACATTGCAGAGCGGGGTGAGACTGGACGGTTTCAAGATGACCGGGCAACCGGCGGCCAGGGCGGGGGCGATTTTTCGGACGGACAGCGCGAGGGGGAAATTCCACGGGCTGATGGCGCCGACGACGCCGATGGGGGTTTTGACCACCAAATTACGTTTGTTATCCGCTTGAGGCGGGATGATCCGGCCGTAGCAGCGACGGCCTTCCTCGGCAAACCAGTTCAGTTGATCTATCGTCATGTTGGTCTCGCCGAAACTTTGCGCCAGGGGTTTGCCGTTTTCCGTTGTGATGGTGCGGGCGATTTCGTCGCGCCGCTTATCGATTTCGGCGGCTATTTTGCGCAGATATTCCCCGCGCGCCTTGCCGGTCAACGCGCGCCAGCCGGCAAATGCGGCGTGGGCGTCTTTGATCGCCTGAACCAGCAGGGGATGGTCGATGGCCGACATTTGGCCAACGGTCTTGCCGGTGGCCGGGTTCTTGACCGGGAAATGTTTGTCGGTGGTTACAAATTTGCCATTAAGGTAAAGAGGATAATTTTTCACAATTAAAACATGCTGAATATTAAAGTGCCGGGCAAACAGTTGCCGAGCCGGGTATCATTGTACCATGAGCCAAGTTATTTTGAAAACGCTAAATTGCCTTCCATTACACGACGAGACACAAGCCCATTTGTCTTCTTTCATGCGCCGCATGAATCCGGCTTGGAGGTTCGCCCCGCATCAAGTTGTGGGGAATTCCAACGGGAAGATGCGTTGCTTCTCAATCAAACCCACAACAATTGCAAGTGCTCTCTCGGCTTCATCAAACGATACTCTGTCCAAACTTGTATCCGCCTCATAACGTTCGCGGGCCTGTGACCGGTTTTCCATGAATGATTCCAGTCCCCGGCAATCCACCAAGCGAGACTGGCAGGCCAGTTGAAACTCGTGGCCGGCTTCGGTCCAAAATTTCGCATCCGATGCCGGGCGCGCCCGCAGAATCCGGGCGATGTCATGCAGGTCTTTGACCCGAAATTCTCTGTCGCCGCCCTGCATCTTTCGCCGGTAGGCAGGAAGCGACGTGAGATAGGCTCGGAGTTTTTCTCCGGCGATGCGGTGCAGGGCATACACTCTTGCCGGGATTCCCTGGACGTTGAGCGTCTCAACCGAGTCTGGGCCAAGCGTTTCCGGTGCGGCTGCATCAATTTCCAGCATCGGCAAGCCGCGAACCCCAGTCCTGCTGTTGTCTTGAACCCCGATCCGCAAAAGAAACGCATTCCATCCGCGCGGGTGGCCTTTCGGTGGTCGACGATCCACATTTACCCTGTCCAGTATATATTTGACAGGATTTTGGCGCTCGAAATGGCGGCGCAATGCCGGCGCAATTTGCTGTTCCAAAAATATTGCCTGCGCTCCAAGGTCTGGGGTGGATGCGACCAGCTCGGGT
>Ga0181535_10004151_pt1 | contig 16312 bp, 16 predicted proteins | sample PEATcosm2014_Bin_44_FD_119774 | JGI IMG/M metagenome (GOLD analysis project Ga0181535, IMG submission 119774) | Peatland microbial communities from MTU Mesocosm Facility, Houghton, MI, USA - PEATcosm2014_Bin17_30_metaG | ecosystem: Environmental > Terrestrial > Soil > Wetlands > Peat | place... | reverse complement strand
GAATTCGCGTGTTGAGACCAGCATGCGTCCGTTGCTCAGTGCGGCCTGCTCACCCAAGCGGCGGAATATGTTTCCGGCAGTTTCCTTTTCGCGGGCATGAATCATGGCGTAAAGATTGAATGGAACCGATGGCGAGGCATGACGCTCGTAACAATGTGTAACTTCTGGAGCTGCCGCCAGAATTTTGCCTGCCCTGACAACATCGGCTTCCGCCACCGGCCATACGCACATGCCGTTTGCGACAAAACCGGCCTTCCGGTGTCGAAGGATAAACCCGATTCTGCGCAGAATCCCGGATTTCTTCCACGATGTCAGAAGTTCGAGCAATTCTTCAATGTCCAATTTCAGGTCCTGCGCAACAACGGCGAATGGCTCATCAACCACGGACAGGTTGCCTTGGAGTTTACGGACCAGCGATTTCTCACACGCTGAGAATATCGGCGGCGTTGCCACATCCGTCGTTCCCGGCGCGTCTTTGTCACTCACCGGTTCTACGTCGCCTTCGGCCGCGTCCAGTACAACTTCGACTTTGAAACGCCGGATGGCCGGCAGGTTGAGCAGCAGGTACGGCTTGAGCGTGTTCTCGACCCTTTGGAGTTCGTCTTCCAGTTTGTTGGCCTGCGCTGTAAGTGTAAACCACAAACTTGGGATCCCTTCCCTTTCATAGCAATGCGTTACACCAGGATGCGGTTGTAGCAGCTCTGCAATTCGCTCAATGTCGTGCGCGGGCACATCAACAGCACAGAGCGTGCTTGCATAGCCGAGATGGCGGGAATCGAAGACACCGCCGAACCGTCGCGCCACGCCTTGGGTGAACAGATTTTGAGCCGCATGGAGCACTTCCACTTCTGTCATGCCCAGCGTTCCAGCCATCTCCGCCCACGGGCGACGAGCAAGCGGTATTCCCTGCTGCAAGGCTATAAGCAAAGCTTGATTGGCATTTGAGGAAGCTTCTTTCATTTGGATGTAGCTGCTTTTCTGGATGGTTTGCGCATGACGCCCTGAACCAGATGTCTGACTGCCATCACGGGATGGGCTCTCAGCATCCTCGGTCCGGAATATTTCATAATCTCCCTTGCGCGTTCTCTCATGTCAGGTTTGTAGCAATGGATCGTGCACTGTGCACAGGTTGGTTTCTTCTCACCAAAGGGGCACTCTGCCAGTCTTGCAGCGGCGTAATCCAGTACTTCCCGACATTCCGGACACAACGTCTCTGAGCTCTCATGTTTGTCGCGGCAATAAATACCGAGCATGACCTGAAGGGTCCTTGTGTCTTTAGATTCCTGCTTCAAACGCCGACCTTCCGGACCGCAGCCGTCCCGGCTGCGAGTTTCGATGGCGTCCCGCCGTCAGGCACCTTTGGCGTCATTCCATGTTCTTCGGATTTGCGCGCCGGGACGGCGCTTGCGCTCGCAGGCGGGGACGCCTGCGCTACGTCATTGCCTGCCAGTTCTTTCATCCGCTTGTCTCCGTGACCGGGACATAGGCACAATCCGGGTCTTCGCCTAGAAAATCAGTGGTGTCGGCGTATGCGCGGGCGCGACATCCGGCACAGAGTTTCCGATAGCCGCAAGCGTGGCATTTGCCTTTCAACTCGCCGGGGTCGCGCAATGCCTGAAAAACTTCCGATTCTTTCCAGATGTTTCCAAACTTCTTTTCCAGCACGTTACCAACTCGTACTGGAAGATAGCCGCATGGTTGAACATCGCCGATGCGCGAAATGAAGCATACCGCCGAACCTGCGAGACAGCCGCGAGTCATGGCCTGCATGCCGTGACCTGAGCTTTCAACCTGAAGTCCCTTGTCTCGGGATATTTCGCGCATGATCCTGTAATACTGGGGCGCGCATGTCGCCTTGATATGCACCTGCCCGCGCAGTTCGAGCGACTTCTCAAAGAGCCATCGAAGCACTTTCTCCATTTCTGCAGGGGTCAATCGCGCGGCTTCATCCAGTTCGGCGCCGCAACCGACCGGCACAAGGACAAACACATGAAACGCATCTGCCCCTCGTGCGAGCGCGAGATTGAGGATGTCTTCAATCTCAGCCAGGTTGTAGCGTGAAGCCGTTACATTCACCTGGACCGATACGCCTGCACGCCGAAGCGCATCGAACCCGCGCAAAGTCGCATCGAAACTTCCGGGCAGACCTCGAAAGGCATCGTGCGTAGCGGCTGTAGCACCGTCCAGACTAACGCTCACCCGCTGGATGCCACAGTCCGCAATCTTCTTAGCAACCTTGTCGTCAATCAGCGTGCCGTTTGTGGCCATGGCGACCCGCGTGAAGATGCCGGAACAATATTTGGCGATGTCGTAGATATCGGTTCTTACCAGCGGTTCGCCGCCTGTCAGGATCATTATAGGGTCGCCACACTCGCGAATATCCGTGGCAACCTGCATGACTTCTTCGGTGCTCAGTTCGCCTTGGACGAAATGATCCTGCGCCTCCGCCCGGCAGTGCTTGCATGTTAGATTACAGCGCGCAGTGAGTTCCCAGAAAACGAGACGCAGCTCGTTGCCAGTCGCAGCGGAGCCGTGCGGTGCGTGGGGGTGCATATCAGCTCTCCAGTCCAATTTCGCGGTCGGACAAATAACAATCGGGTTCCTCCGCCCAGACGTTCCCTGTGATCGCTTCGGCACGAACGCGGAAATTGCCGTTGCAAATGTCCAGCCATTTGCATTTGGCGCAACGCCCCTCGATGTACTGCTTGCGTGTCCGCAATTTCGGCAGGAGCTCATCCGTAGGATTGCCCCAGATTTCACTAAACGGCTTCTGCCTGACGTTGCCCGCAGTGTAGTGTCGCCAGAACTGATCGGGATGGACTGAACCATCCCAGCTTACGCAGCCGATGCCGAGCCCGCTGCTGTTTCCGCCGTTCATACGAAGGAGCGTCAGCACAGCCTCGGCCTTGTCCGGATTCTCGCGCAACAGGCGCTGATAGAGATAAGGACCGTCCGTATGATTGTCTACGGTGAGGACTTCGACGTGCTTCCCGCGATCGTGGAGTTCCTTTGTGCGATTCATTATCAGATCCACTGTTGCGCGCGTCTCTTCATGGGACATCCGGCTGGAAGTCACGAGCTTGCTGCCCCGGCCTGCATAGACGAGGTGATAGAAACAAACACGGGGAATGCCTTCGCGTTCGATCAGATCCAGAATTCCGCCCACGTCGTGAAAATTGCCGCGTGTCATGGTAAAACGAAGCCCCACCTTGACGCCCATCTCCAGACAGTTTCGCACTCCGGCCAAAGCATCTTCGAATGCGCCTTCAACGCCGCGGAATAAGTCGTTCGTTTCTTTCAGACCGTCCATACTTATGCCTACATACGAAAGTCCGGCAGCCTTGACTTGCTTAGCAACTTCCTTTGTGATCAGCGTTCCGTTGGTAGAGATTACCGCGCGCATCTTTCTTGTTGAAGCGTGCTCGATGAGCTCGAAGATGTCAGGACGCATCAAAGGTTCACCGCCGGAAAAGAGGAGCACCGGGCAACCGAAGCCGGCAAGATCGTCTATCAACCTTATGCCTTCCTTGTGGGAAAGTTCTCCGGAATAATCCTCGTTTCGGGATTGCGAGTAGCAGTGCACACAACGCAGGTTACAGCGGCGGCCAACATTCCAGACAACCACAGGTTTCTTGTCGACGGAAAATTGCAGGAGATGCGAAGGCAGGTCTTTGGATTGCCGCCCATAACGCAACGGGTCGGACGGTTCAACCGTGCCGCAATAAAGTTTCGAAATTCCGATCATGCCATTCCCTCCGATATGCCTTGGTACTTACTGATATTGTGCCGCAGCGCCGGATGATTGGCAACAGAATTGAAGAAACGAAAGCCGCAGGACATGGTTTCTGGCATGTCAGAAACCGAGACTGCTATTCTACCGTTACATCCGCTCCGCGGATGATGAGGTCGTATGAATACCCGGCGCCGATATCGACATCACGTTCAAGGCGTCCCTTGACCACGACGGTATCACCCACCTTGAGACTCTCTTTTGTGGTAACCACAAGGTCTCGCTTGTCAGAACCATCCATGATGTGAAGCCAATTGGCGTTCATGATGTTGGCGGTGTATTTGGTTACTTTGCCGCGAAGTTTCACCTCCGTGCCGACCAGTTTCTCCCGCTGTTCCACAAGAGCCGCAATGGTCACGCCTCCTTCGACAGGAGGAACCTTGACGTCAAAAGACGGCTGGCTCTGCGCACCCATAGCCGCCGGTTTCGATCCGTGCATGCCGTACCCGGCTGGGTAATTGGTGGACATGACGCCGTTTGCTTGCATGGAAGCTGGACAAACGGCGATAGCATTGGTCGGCTTGGAGCTATTCCCCTGGCCTGAAGAAGGACACATAGAACATGTGTTGGAGGATGTGGCGCTGCTTCCTTTAGCTGAAGCCGGACACATGCTGCATGAAGCCGACTCTTTCTCTGCGCTCGAAGCGGCTGCTGGACAAACAGCTCCGGATGACGGGCCTTCCTTCATCGTCGATGCAACGGGACAAACGGCGCTTGAACTTGAAGACGATTGCTTGACCGACTCCGACTGATGACAACCTGTAATAAAGAAAACTGCCAGCGCCAACGTTGATCCGGCGACAATCCACGATTTCATACCTTTCATCTCCTTCTCCAAAAGCCAGCCGCCCGCCGGCAAACCGGCGGGCGGTAGCAGCCATAGATTTATCAATCCTGTTCTAGCGAATGATGTAAGTCACATTAGTTGACCATGGCCCAGTTCCAAGGCCGTCCGTGTTGATGCCTTGCATCTGCCATGTGTTTGTGCCCTTGGCAATAGTCTTTGCAACGCTTGTGCCAGTTATTCCCGCGAAAGTACTGGTTTTCCCATTAGGAGTGTGTATCTCCATGTTATATTTGGTGGAATTTAGATCGGCCACCCATGTAAAGACACGCGTCGTCCCGCCCGTCGATATGCCGCTGGGCGAAATCAGGGTGATCGGGCCTGGAGCCACGGCAAGACGACTGAACGAAATCCACCGCGATGTTCCGACGCGCCACTGATAGTTGCCAGCAGCCAAAGGCGCGGCAGGAGTCCAGGTTGGCGCACCTTTCAGAGCCAGCGTCTTGAACGCCTTTCCGTTCAGCAGGATCTGCAACGTGTAGTTTGTGACCCCTGATTTAAGAGTGCCATCCGCCGCCGGCCATGTGAAAACTGGCAATTTCAGCGTGGTGTTGGTTCTGGGCGAGTACTGTCCCCAATCCTGCATGTCAGCTATGGAGGCCTTGAGAAGATCCACAGCATACCCGGCATTGTGAACACCATGACTGCCGTCGGCGCTTACGAAATCATAGTTGTAAGCGGCCTTCAATTGCTCAACACTGGAATTCGCATTCACCCCTATGCTGCCGTGGCTGAACGGCGGAAGCAATGCGGCCAGCCTGGACAGAAGATTGGAGACCTGAGTCTGTACACCTTCCACAACGACCCCGTGAACCGCGTCGCCATCATAGTCATTATTCGGATTATCGGTCAGTGGGTTGAATGTTGTGTCAACGAAATCGAAGTTCGTGCCGCCCGTTTCAACATGGCAACTCTGGCAAGCCACGGCAATATCTACGCCGTCGGTTGTGACCATCTTCATGGTATGCCCCTGAGCATACATGAAGGAGTTGCTGATGGACGGATTGGTACTGGTCTTTATGCTCTGCTCCATGTGACAGTTAATGCATGTATCCTTGAGAATAGTCAGATGCGGACTTCGCAAAGAGAGATTCGTGAAACCGCCGTACTCGATGCCGTTGACCCCAGCCAGCATATCGGCAATTGGACTGTCATGTGGCCCAAACGAAGCCGGATAATTCGATGTGTTTACTGCGGCGGAAACGAACCGTGACCGGTGGCACTGCATGCAGAGTTTGCCATCGCCGCCATCGGAAATAGTCGCCACTACTGGCCCATTCTCGGGGCCAATTTTGATATCAGCAAGGGTTCGCAGCAGATGCTCGTTCGTTTCTGTTCCCGTGGGATGCGGATCATGGCACGCGGCGCAGGTAATGCCCTCGAGTCCGGTCGTTCGCGTTATCCCATTGGTCTTGAAAGCATCTATGAAACCTGCCGTGCTATGGCAGCGGCTGCACCAGGTAAATGTCAGAGGATTGGCGGATACGTTGTTGGTTTTGTATGAGGCCGAACCGGAGCCATGCATAGATTGGCTCCACTCAAAAGCGGTTACATGACCGTTAGTCGAATCGTGGCACGAAGCGCAAACTCCAGCGCTAAGACTGATGGAAATCTTGTTGGTATCTCCGAAGTGCTCGCCTGCGGGACCGTGACAGTCTTCACATTGGATGTTGGCCTTGTCCTGCAGAGCAACCGGCATGTTTTCCCATTGGCCAGGGCCGGAAGTGGGCGGAATCCAGTAATTGACGGAGTTTGGCGGCAGGAGCGCGGCATTGGTCATTTCGTCGTAGAAGCCGCCATTGTTGAGCGCATTGGAATTTGCATCATAACCCGTCGTGTGGCAACTGTAGCAAGACGACTTGAAGCCGGCGCCCAGTAACGTCCCGTCAAATGCGGGGCCGCCATCTATTTTCCGTTCGAAAGCATCTGCGTGATATGTCACAAACCAAGCGCCATAATTGTCGTTGGTAGTGAATGGCTTTCCGCTGTGGCAGAACGCGCAACCGCTATCTTCCACACCGATGTACTCTGCGGCTGTGATCTTATTGGTGACCGAAACCAATACCGACACCGCACCGGTCTTTCCGTACACATTGGCTGCGACAATATACTCGCCAACGACGTCAGGCGACAGGGCCGTCCTGCCCTGCAACAAGTACACGTTATTAGTGACGGTTACCGTCGTCGTATTCGTGGTGGCTCCACCCAAAATATTGGAATAGGTGACCGATCCACCTGTGGTCACATTGGTAAGGGCTACCGTTACGCTATTCGTCTTATTGCCGCCAGGGCTGTTGGTATATGTGTAAGAATAAACAATCGAGGCGCCGGCGTACTGGTTTGTGGGCACAAAATAGGTATTTCTTTCTCCGACATCGTAGATTGGAGCTCGTAGCAAGTTGTTAAGAGGACTGTCCTGCAATACGGCCAGCGAGGGGCGACTATCGTTGGTGGGAATTTGCAGCCTCCACACCACTTGTGTGACTACTATGTTTGTCACCTGGACTTCAAGGTAAACCGGCGTGCCCAAGCCAGTCGAAAGCAGCCCGGAAGATTTTTGTGTGCTTGCGGATAGACCGGCAGCCTTAATGCCTGACGGCGTAAGCGGATGAGAAACAATCTGGGCAAACGGAACACCGGCTGCCTGAACCGTCGCCAGCGTGACAGCGCAAACGCCGATCGCGGCAACAAACTTCAACATCACTTTGCTTAGCATTTTTTTGTACATCACATCTTTCTCCTGACTTTTCGTCACTTCGAGCGCCCAATATCGGTACATGCTTGATACTAAACCTTTTACCACGAAACCATCCATATATTAGCGCAAAACGCCTGGGTGCAACAATAGGATCATTCTACGATTAATCGAATTATGCACCACATAAAACCCATGTCATCCAGCCAGACAAGCGGCCTCTCCTCTACTTATGACCCTTGGCTGGAGTCGCCGCATGAATAATCTTCTTTTTACTTCGTGCATTACCTGTGTCATGGCAACCGGCCTGGAAACAATCAGTTTGCGCAGTGAACCCAGCATGTAAAGATGGATCCCATACGGCAACGTGATACGTGAGGAGCGTCCCGGCAACATGGCACTGATTGCAGGATGAATCGCCGCTCTGATGGCAGGACGCACAATGGCCATTCAGCCAACTCAAAGGATGGGGATCAGGGTGAGACGCAACATCCGCCGCATGACATGTCGCACATGGGTTACCGGATTGTCCGGCATGACATTGACTGCAGTGCTGGAGCTGCCAGCCCGCGGGATGCGGATCGGGATGACCGTTCAATCCCTGCGCGTGACAGATCACGCACAGATTTTGCAACGTGTCCACGTGACACTGGTTACAGTGCTGGCTGAGCCAGCCGGCTGCATGAGGATCGGGATGGCCGCCCAATCCCTGCGCATGGCAGATCAGACAGTTATCGTCTTGCAGTGTGTCTGCATGGCATTGGTTACAGTGCTGGTTGAGCCAGCCGGCACTGTGAGGATCAGGATGACCGCCAATTCCTTCCGTATGGCAGAGAATACACTGATTCCACTCTGGACTGCCGGGATGGCACTGATTGCAGTGCTGATTCTTCCAGCCTGCGGCATGCGGATCGGGGTGCTCGGCAATCCCCTCAAAATGACAAGTCACACAACCGGTGCCCATTTCCTGTGATGTGTGGCAATTCTGACAATGCGTCCCGCGCCACGCCGCATTGTGCGAGAGTGGACGCGTCTGGGAGTGGCATTCGACGCAGAAATCCACCTCGTGACACACCCGGCATTTTGCCCGCTCCCATGAAGCTTCGATTCCGTGGGTTTTCAATCTCCAGAGATTATTATTGTGCGACAATGGTTTATTGGTCTCATGACATTCCCTGCATGTTTCTTCATGGTGGCACACGCTGCACACCGCGTCCGGCGCATTCGCTTCACTACCGTGACGGCGCGTCCAGTCCTTCTTGTGACTGGCCGGAGGAACGAGCGGGCTCATGTTGCTGTGACAGGTGTCGCAGGACCTGCCGCTCTCGTGCGATTTCTGCCTGATCATTATGATGTCGCTGCGGGAGGTTTTTGGCACGTAGTCCTGATCGGGCGCCAGCATGTAAGCGTGGCAGCTTGCGCATTCCGTCTTCAACGCCGCAGTATGCGTGAAAACGCCGGGGGCTGCAGCGGCATATTCCGGGCGCTTGGCAATATCGTTAAGGTTCTTTTCTTTGTGGCAAACGCCGCATGTCTTGGCGCTGATCTCGTTGGTCTCAATCATATCGCCGTGACAATCGGCACAAACTTTGTGCCCCGGCCAGGCCAGCCGGCCATCTTTGACATCGCCATGGCAGTCGCTGCATGACATGCCGTTTTCCTTGACATGGAGGGTGTGACTGAACTTAAGGGTATACTTGTCCTTTTCGTCGCATCCGGCGAGAAACAGCATCAGAAAGATGATGGCGCAGTTAAAGAGTTTGTTGGTCATATTATCTCTCTTCAGATTCGCAACACGACGGTAATCTGGGCCATCAAGCTGTGCCCATTGGTTTCGTTCGTACCGGTGTCAGTCTCCATTTCGCCCCGCGCCTGTATTGCAAAGGTTTTATTCAGATTCCACTTTCCAGCCAGAAAATAACTGTATGAATCAGGTGAATCCTGCATAACACTACCGTCGCCGGAAAAATGCACATCGCCCGCGTCGATTGTGCCGGTATAATCCACATACTGCGTGTAGTCATAGTGAGTATAGCCTGTGCCTGCCGAGATCTCCCAGAGTCTTCCGTGTCTATAGCGCAGTTCTCCGCTAACGCCAAAAAAACTGTCGCCGCCGCGGACATCCCAGTATTCGCCGGCCACCGACGCGCTCCACGTGTGGTCCGGTTCGATGGAGATCGTAAGATCGTAGTGGGTGTAGTCCGTGTTTTGAGCGTTCTCGTCGCCGGTGGCAACCATGCGCGCCGTGAACTCAGGCGCGATGTAAAGCCAGGGCAGGACATTCATGTAGGTTCTGGCGCAAACGTAGGTATAAGGATCGAAACTTCCCAATACCTGTAGAAGCGGGGAATAGGCAATGGTATCGCCCGTCGCATCGCCCCACCGGCGAACCCCGACATAACCTCCGAAATCGCCGGCTGTAGAATCGTAGTATAAGTCCAGACTTGCCATTTCGAAAGACTTGTTCAGCTCCGAGACTTGCAACTGACTTCTCAATTCCTCATCAAACCTTTGCCTGACGTCCAGCGCATAATGCTGATCGTCCACGTCGGCGCTGTCGTCATGATAGCGGACATAGGTTAGGCGCGTCTGATTTTGCGCCCAAGGGCGCCCGATGAGCGAGAACCCACCTGCCCAGTCATTGGAGACAGATGAGTAGTAGCTGACAGGCCGGCCGTAGAAAACCTGGCCGCCAAACCTTGAATTCTCGAATGCCATCAACTGGCCGCCGTCTATGTGCAGGCTGTCAGCGACATCAATATACTGGCGGCCACCACGAAACAGGACATCCCTCGCGATGTCGTGCGCTTCCAGGTAGAGTTGGAACAAATAATAATCGCTTGTAAGGTCGTCTATGCTGGCGAATTCATTATCCGCGAGCGAAGTGGACAGGTTGTTGAGGTCCTTCTGAAATCTTCCCGAGAAATAGAAATCCAAATGGCGGTTCGCCAGATCCCGATCGCTGAAATACAAGTATTCGTAAAGATCAGAGTCGTGTTCGCCATCGGACGAGCGATATTCGTATTCGCTTCGCGATTGCCCCGAGATATGCCCTTCATACCATGGCGTTGCCGACATCGGATATCCATCCTCAGCCAGGCAGGATGACGATACCACCTGAAGGGCAAGAATAAAAAGCCCGAACATCAGGACAAGTTGGCGGCGACAGGCGGTTACGTAACGAGGCATCGCAAACTCGGCAACCAGTATTTTCCTCATGAAATCTCCCGCTCACCAAGGTGACTCAAACGAATGAATATAGCACTTGCGAAGCGATACCTGCAATGTGAATAATATCAGAAAGATGGGATTTTACTATGAACCTGCGCATCATGAAATCATGACTTATTCCAGAAGAGAAAGAGATGACACAATCGGGTAAACATCGGATCAGACGCCGCTTATTTACTGTCTTTTCCTGCTGTCTTTATCATTTTTTGCTTCACTATTATCTCGATCTGCGCCGGGACGGTCGTTAAATCGAAAGAGATCGCTCACCACGTTGGCATATTCCGCCCATTGGCCGTTCCGGGCTGCCCGCTTGAGCGACTCTCTTGGACCAGCCAGTAATTTTGCCACCACTTTTTGTGCAATGGCGCGAACTTCCTCGCGCGCTTCATCGGACAGTGCCGCCATTTTTTCCTTGGCAAGCATCCGCTGCAGCACAGTATCAGATACCTCCTGCCCGAATTCGTCCAGCCTGCGCATCATCTCCCTCAGGTCTGCGCTTTCGAACATGCACGCGACCTCAGCCGCACCCTCCCGAATAATCTTTCGGGCTTCTTCCACGGATTCCTGCCGCTTCGCCAGATTTTCTGCTGCCACACGCTGCAGATCGTCAATGTCGTAGAGATATACGTTCGCCAGTTCTCCGGCGGCTGGTTCAATGTCGCGTGGAACGGCGATATCGATCAACAACAGGGGTAAACCGCGGCGCACTGCAACGGCCTTGCGTACGGTGGCCTCGCGGATTACACAGTGCGGCGCACTGGTCGAGCTGATTACGATGTCGGCGCGGGGCAGGTAGTCATCGAGAAGGTCATAAGGAATGGCGCGCCCTCCGTATCGTTCAGCCAGCGACAACGCCCTCTCCAGGGAACGGTTGAGCACGAGCACCTCCTTTGCGCCCCTTTCGATAAGACTTTTCAGCGATAGCTCTGCGGTTTCGCCGGCTCCCACGATCATCACCGTCTTGGATCCCAGATCCTCAAATACTTTCTCTGCGAATTCAACCGCGATGGAGCTGACGGATACGCGGCCCCGGCACAGATCCGTTTCGGTGTGTATCCGCTTGGCGATCCTGAACGCATTCTGGAACAAGGGATCCAGGGCTTTGCCAAGGGCTTGAGCCTGTTCAGCAAGCATGTATGCCTGTTTGACCTGGCCAAGGATTTCCGTTTCGCCTACCACCATGGAGTCCAGCCCCGAAACGACGGCCAGTAGATGTTCCGCCACGGTCAGATCCTTCTTTGTGTAGAAATGTCGCGTCGCTTCAGAGAGATCAGTGGATCCATTTCCCTTCAACAGCATGCGGATAAGCGCCGTTTGCTTTGCTTCCACATCGATGCCGGCTGTATATAATTCCGTCCGGTTGCATGTCGAGAGTAACACGGCTTCGCTTCCCGGAAACTCCGCGCACAGACGGCCAAGCGCAACGCCGACATCGGCAGCGACGAACGACGCCTGCTCACGCAGCTCGATTGGAGCTGTGCGAAAATTGATGCCGAGAACCGACAGATTCATGTTCATTTTGCTGCGACACCGATCTGGACAAATCCGTGGACGCTATGCGCGACCATGTGAACGCCAATCATGGAAAACAATACAAAGGCGAGCCCGATGAAAGTGACCAGCGCCAGTCGAGTGCCGTGCCTTCCGGCGTTGGCGCGCATGTGCACTAGTCCCGCGTAGAGCGCCCACGTCACAAAAGTCGCCACGACCTTGGGGTCTGCCGCCCATTCAGCGCCACTGCCGCTCTGGTGAACCAGGTACACGCCCAACATGAGGGAGATCGTCAGAAGGAGAAACGCGAAACCAACCAGGCGGAACATCAGGTCGTCCAACGTTTCCAATGCCGGCAATCGCTCGAAAACCACGCCGAAATTACGATGTTTGAAGTTGCGATTCTGAATAAGGTAGGCAAAAGCAAGAATGCTGGCCAGACTGAAAAGCGCATATCCCGCGAAGGCGATAATCATGTGCGATAACAAAACCACGTTCGATACCGTATGCGGCACAGGCCCAGTTTCCACGCCGACGGCGGGAAAGCCTGCGATCAATATAATAGTTACATATGGGGACAGGATCGCGAATACTCCTTGCGTCCGATGTCTTGTGAGGAAACAGAGTGCGGCTATGGTGAGGAACACACCATAGACCGTCAAGGCGTCAAAAGTGCTGAAGAGCGGCACGCGGCCAGTGTTGGCGCTTCGCAGGAGCAGCACCGCTACGAGGGGGACACATCCCAATGCCAGAAGCAAGGAGACTCCCAATTCACCTCTTCCGGGCGGATTCCGACACAACAGGCAGGCCACGGAAAACACCGAAGCGACGCAGAACAGCCCGATTCCCGAAGCAGCCAATGAAGCTTCCAACAACATGGATATACATCCCCTGTCCGACACCAGCGTTGACCAGGGATGGCGTTCCTGATTTCTCACGAGCCGCCCACCATCCCAAGCGCCAACAAGTTGCAAATATACAGTAGACTGCACGGCGGACTCAAGGGGAAAGCCCTCGCGAACGGATGTCCTGTAGAATTATCCCATTGTTGACGATGAATATTATGGATAAAATAAAGCGCAATGATAGTTGGAAATAAAAGCAAAAGGAAATCGGTTTTGATCGCGGACGATGACGACGAATGCGTAAATTTCGCGCAAAAGGCGATCGGAGCTGAGTATGCTGTGATTTCAGCTGCCGATGGCGCAGAGGCGATTCTTAAGGCGCGAATTGAAAAGCCTGCTCTTATTGTGCTGGACGTAATGATGTCCGGTGGCATGGATGGCTTCACCGCCTTCTGCAATCTGCGGAGCGACGACATAACCCGCGACATACCCGTTATCATGCTTTCCGAGGTTGCCAGTAAGACTGGTTTGCCGTTCGGAAGCGAAAGCATGGAGCAGTACTTGGGATCCGCGCCAGCAGTCTTTCTGGAAAAACCGATTTCCGCCATGCGCCTGCTCGATGAAATCAGGAAAGTGCTGGCCGAAAGATAGTCCGATTGTTCAACGATGGGGTTGTGTTTGTCAAAGCAGTCAAACGCATAAGCGTGGCGTCTGGAGTTTGGAGTTTGACAAACAAGCATCTTGCGGGTACCGGGTACGTTGGAAAGAGTTAAGAACGACAGTTCAATCCTAAATGGAGGCAGGAGCATGAACCAATCACGTTCCGTGAAATTGCGACGATGGGGGGGCGCTGCCTGGGTCGCAGCTGGGGCCATCATAGCGTCAACGATCGTCATTGCCATGGCCGATGGCGAAAAAATGGCCAAACCCAAAGCGCCCACCGGAGCCGAACTATACGCGATCAACTGCAACCGCTGCCATCCGGAGCGATATCCGACTGAATGGACAGCGGCGCAGTGGAAGACTCTCATGATTCATATGCGCGTGCGGGCTAACATTCCCGCGACGCAGGCCAAAAAGATTCTAAAGTATCTCCAGGAAGAAAGCGGTAACTAGGAGGATCGCACCAGTGAGAAATTATTTCCAGGTTTCAAGCGTATGGACTATCGGATGCATGATGGGGCTTGTCTTGACTTCTCATGCGCTGGCGGTGAGTGATGAAGACTTCAATACTTTGAAGGATCAAGTCAGCAAGCAAGGAGGGCGTATAGATCAAGTGGAGAAGACGCAAGCGGTTGCAACCAATACGGCGGCAAAGTCCGAGGTGTCCGTGGTGCAACCTGTCTACCCAGCGTCTGCCTTGGGATCAAGCGCAAGCCATAACTTCATGATGGTGGGCGACGCGGAAGTACAGTTCGGCAAAGTAGAGGGTCAGAGCAGCGGCTTCACTTTCGCAGATTTCGCGCCGATCTTCCTCTATCGGGCGTCGGATAGCGTGTTGTTTGAAGCTGGCTTCGATATTGGGTTGCAGAATGGCTCGACCACGCTCCTGAACGGACAAACGCACGACAGCTCATCACAGACAACGATTGACCTGAGTTTTGCGCAACTGGATTATCTGCTGAATGACTACGCGACCATCGTGGCTGGCTACATGCTGCTGCCGCTGGGCACGTACACCGAGAGGGGCGCTGGATGGCTCAACAAAATACCTGACGATCCTTTGCCACGAGCCCTCCTGCAGGACAGCGGTATCGGTGTTCAGATACGGGGATCCATTCCTTTGGATGACTCTGGCCAAGTGTTCACGTACGCCGTCTATGGCGTGAACGGCCCAAGTTCGGTTGATGGTTCCGGCAATTCCACAACGCTCGATGCCGGCAGCAATTCAATCCCTAACCTTGATCTCGGCGGAAACGTGGGCATCAAGTCTGACAGTACGACCGCCAATCTGCATAGTTCACCCAGTGGCGGCGGACGTCTGGGTTGGTTCCTACCTTGGAAAGCGCATTATGACCTCGAACTCGGAGTTTCGGGCCAGTCCGGCGCCTGGGACGACGCAGGGAAACGCCTGTGGTCAGCCGGTGTGCTAGATGCCGCTTTACACCTCAGTCCATATTTTGAGGCGAAGGGCGAGTGCATCAATACCTGGCAGGAAACCGATGACATTGGGACAATCCGACCACGGGGCTTTTGGATCCAAGCGTCCTATAAATTAGCCGCTCTGGACATGGATCTTCCGATCGTTAACGACGTCGAACTGGTAAGCCGGTACGACAGGACAGATGATGATATGGGGACTCGAACGCATCGGTGCACCATGGGATATGTTTACTATCTTTCAAATACGCTGCTTTTCGAGGGCGACTATGAATCCATAGGCAGCGACGATCCTTCGCAGGCGCATAACGATTTTGTGCTACAGTTCTCATATGGGTTCTAACACTCAAAAAAAGGAATACACGATATGTTCTCAGTGAAGCTCAAATATGCCAGTATCTTCATCGGCGTCTCCGCGCTTGCCATGCTCGGTCGAGGCGGGGATCGCCCGCCGGACGTTTCGCTGGATCCTGAAACCAAGGAGCGTGTTGAACGATTCGAAAAGGGTTCTGCGACAATAGACGTTTCCAAGTACCCGGAAGGCATACAGGAGAACTACGAAGTTTTCAGTCAAAAATGCTCGCAGTGTCATAAACTAAGCCGTCCAATCAACTCGGACTACGCGTTGCCCGCAGAATGGGAGCGTTACATCAAACGCATGATGCATAAGCCCGGCTCAGGCATCAGCAGCGCCGACGCCAAGAAGATCTTTGACTTTCTGACGTATGACTCCAGCATTCGCAAGAAGGCTATGGTGGATGAGAAGCTTGCCAAGGCAACACCAGAAGAAAAGACGGCCGCCGAAGACAAGATCAAGGAAGTCCACGACAAGTACGAGAAAAAATAGCGTCCATGCGTTGGCCATTGATTATAAGCGTTATTCTCCTTTCGGTCGTTGGTTGCGGACCAAGCGGCGATTCGCATGTGTCTGCCAAACAAGCGCCGGCGAAACGTCCGGTGCCGCCCGCCGATCCTGTACAATTGGGCCGCCAGGTGTTCGAGAAATACGGCTGTGTGATGTGCCATGGTAAGGACGCCAAGTCCGGCATTGCCAACCCCAATGCAAAGACACTCGATAAGGTGCCTCCGCTGACTTACGTCGCTGATGGATACACAGCGGACGAACTGAAAAAATTTATCCGCCGCGGGCAACCGACGATTGACAAAAAGAGGGCGGACGGGCCGACTCCTCCATTTCGCATGCCGGCGTTTGCGAAGTGGATTCCAGATGACGATCTGGACGCGGTGCAGAAATACCTTTTCAGTTTGATGCCGGCAGGAGAGAAGGAGACTTTTTAGCGTGGCGGATCGACTTT
>Ga0181535_10004149_pt1 | contig 16316 bp, 9 predicted proteins | sample PEATcosm2014_Bin_44_FD_119774 | JGI IMG/M metagenome (GOLD analysis project Ga0181535, IMG submission 119774) | Peatland microbial communities from MTU Mesocosm Facility, Houghton, MI, USA - PEATcosm2014_Bin17_30_metaG | ecosystem: Environmental > Terrestrial > Soil > Wetlands > Peat | place... | reverse complement strand
TCTGAATTCGGGCAAGGAGGCCCCCCCGAGAGGGAATGGGCCGGCGAGCGATGAATCGGTTGCCAGAGCGGCCGGGTCTGGATTTTCCGAACACCCAGTTCGCGGAGAAGCGCTCGCGAGTCGATAGGAGATTCCTTCTCGTCGACTAGAATAGTATACAGCCAAAAGGTGCTGAACGCCCACTCCGCTTCTTCCGGCAGTCGGATCCCCGGGAGAGATTCCAATGACTCCTGATACCGTCTCGCGATCTGTCGCTTCGCTTCCACATACGTATCGAGCTGTTCCATCTGCGCGCACCCCATGGCCGCCAGCAAGTTTGTCAGGCGGTAGTTGTAGCCCACGGCATTGTGCATGTATTCGATGGGATCGTCTTTTGCCTGCGTTGTAAGATATTTTGCGCGCGAAGCCCACTCGGGATCATCGGTAACAATCATCCCTCCGCCGCCAGTGGTGATGATCTTGTTCCCGTTAAAGCTGAAGCAACCAATTTTACCGATACCACCCAGCGGGCTCCCCCGGTACAGCGCGCCCAGGCCTTCGGTAGCGTCCTCAATCACCGGCAACGCGAATTTTGCCGCGACGGCAAGAATCGGATCCAGGTTAACCGGATGGCCAAGGATGTGCACCGGCAGGATGGCCTTTACGCGGCGGCCGGTCTGGCGGTTGCGCAATACATGCCCGTCCCACTGGCAGTTGTTTTCGATAAAATCGACAACCGCTGCAGGATCCATCTGCCAATACTCGGGTTCCGCATCGATGAAGACCGGCCACGCGCCAACATAGCGGATCGCGTTGACCGGAGCGATAAAGGTGAGCGTCGAAACGAGTACCTCGTCGTCTCTCTCAACGCCTGCCAGAATCAGGGAGATATGCAAGGCCGCGGTTCCGTTGACCGTCGCAACGGCATACTTTGTGCCAGCCCGCTCTGCCGCCATCTTTTCGAACCGGTCAACATAGCTGCCGACGGAGGAAACCCAGTTCGTATCCAGGCATTCCTTGACATAGCTCCACTCATTCCCGCGAATTTCGGGGACAATCAATGGAATAAGCTCATCGCCCGGCGAAGTTTCCGGGACCCATTCTTCTTTCGAGCTCAATTGCGGTATCTCCCGTCGCCGAAGTTAACGATGACGCCACTACGCACCAAGTGCGCTACTTCTTCAATGCCCTGGGCGACCGTGCGCGTGATCCTGAAGCCCAGTTGGTCTGTAATGCGCGCGAATGAAACGCGGTAGTCGCGAGGATCTTCTGTCTTGTGCACGAACTCGACAACAGCATCGGGCACATAGGGCTGGATCATTTCTACAAGTTGCTGCTTCTGGAAATTCTGGTCGGTAGCTCCCACATTGAATACGTTCCCGGCTACCTTCTCCGCGGGCGAATCAAGGACGAGGTGAATGGCTCGAGCCGCATCGCGTACATGCACGTATGGGCGCCAGAATTGCTCCCCATACACTTTGAGATATTTCTTGGTGAGCAATTCCATTGTGAACTCATTGACCGTTAGATCGAAGCGCATACGCTGCGACACGCCGAAGACCGTAGCGAACCGCAAAGGGGTCGGGCACCATCCGTCATCGCGACCGCTGGCTAATAGGGCTTTTTCGACGGCAACCTTGGTCTCGGCGTACAGCGACACCGGACTCAATTCCGATTCCTCGTCTACATAGGCGTTCGAATCTTTCATCTTTCCGTAGTTGCTGCACGTCGAGGCAAAGAGAAAGCGCTTCACGCCGGCGCGTCGACTGGCTTCAATCAGTTCAATTGAGGCCTGAAGATTAACCGCTCGCGCCACATCGGGCTGGCGAGAAGCCGCAGGATCGCCTACGATGGCAGCGAGATGCACAACCGCATCCATCCCGTGGACGGCTGCCTGTAACTGAGCACCGTCGCATAAATCTCCGCGCACGAATTCGAAACCGGGGTTGGACCAGAAACCCAGTAACGGATCGCCACCATGCAGAAGGCAGTCGATCGCGCGCACTCGATGCCCGTTTGCGAGTAACATCGGCACCAAAGTCGACCCAATATATCCTGCGCCGCCGGTAACAAGAATGTTCATTTTGATTTGTTCGCTCAACTTTCGGTTTAGGGGATGCTGCTATTGCTTGGAGAGTCCAGTCGCTCTCAAGAACCCGCGCCGGTTTTCTCACAACGAAAACGGATTCAGAAGTAAAGTGGCTTTTTCTAAGTCTAATGCACGTGCAGCGGCCTGAATTCTCGCTCAAAGAATGTCAATCAACCCTTTGGCCGCCCATCGTTCCAAATACTCCAGAGTCTCTTTTTCCGGCAAGCCGACTTGATCGGCGAGTGCCTTCACGCTGGTCGGCCTGTCGAGCGCAGGCACCAGGTCCATTAAGGATCGCATTCGGCGTTGCTGATCGAGTAAAGTGTCGCCGAGAGCGATCTGACCGTAGTCGACGTACAGATCATATTGCGGATTTGACAGGCAGACGTTGCCTTCAAATTTCTTCACGATCATGGGGGATGATTCCATCCAGTTTACTGCTCCAATGAGGGCCTCGACAGCCTGATTTAGCGAGGATTCCAGGATGATTTCCATGCTGTCGCGGCTGGAGTGATATTCAGGGTAGGGAAACCGCGAGAACGACAGCATCGGAATCCCATAGTTCTCCCAGACATACTCGTCGTTCACAATGATGCTTTCAAATGGGCCGGTGCGATAGGGCAATCGCAGTTGGTCGAGGCTCGCCTTCAGAGCATGCTTAACGCTGACTTCGCCGCGGCGAGAGTCCTGCACTGCCAGCGGGGTGTCAGATCCAAGCATCTCCAGAAAAACGCCCTCCAAAATCTGGCTGCTTTCAAACTTGCTCAGACCGGCGAGGTAGAACTCGGAACCGATAATTCCCGGCGAGAGAACCAGCGAATAAGTAAATCTTGTTTTACGGCCGCGCAGGCGGCGCATCACTTCAATGCCTACAACGCAGCCCGCAAGGCCATCGTTGGCCACGCCGGCGTGGTCCAGATTGCCGCCCAGGGCAATCGTTAAGCCGAGCGATCCCCGATGCGCATACTCCAGGATTTTCAACTCGCCGGGAGCTTCAGCGGTGCGGATCACGATCTCATAATCGCCAGCAACGAGCTCATCGAAGAATCGCTTGGGAACGCAGAATCCCCAGTCCCTGCTCCAGGCGCGGAATTGCTGCCGATAGTGGTATGGAATGGAGTCATCGTGGCGATGATCGAAGTAGAGGTGACGCCGGAGCTCATCGAGATCGACAATTCCGGAAAAGCTCTTCGAGAGGGCTATGACCCCCAGCGGATGGGCCAGTCCATTGTAGATCGTGCGGCCGTCCTTTATGATTCGCGCTTCCTCAACGTCCCATGAAGGAGGAATCAGCCAGCCGTTGTGATCGCGCGAAGCCGGCACGGAGATGACGCGAAATGGGAGCACGTCGCGAAGATAGTCGACCGCGCGATCGTAACCAAGCGAGCACACGGCCCGATTGAGCGGCGTGAGCTGCCTCAGGATTTCCATCATGCTTTTCATGGGCAGCCTAACTCGGCAAATCGTTGGTATCCAAACGCGGCAGGGTTAATCGATCATCGGCGTCCAGATCCGCAATGCGGGCGTCCGCGGTAAAACCAAGCGGACAATGACGCTGCCGGAGGATTTGAAGCAGTGATTCGTTGAATCCGCCATAGGGATAACACATAGTCCAATCGTCTTTTCCAACGCCCAGCGCTTCAAGGAACGCGATGGAACCGTCAATCTCCGCCGCCTGCATCTCCGGCGGCAGATGATTCAACCACGCATGGGTGCGGCCGTGCCCGCCGATGTGCATTCCATTGCGCAGCATGCATTCGATCTGGTCCACCGACATATACAACTCGGAGGCGAAAGCTTCTTCGTCGCGGGTGACATATTGGGCGAACAACCGCTTGACGATCTCGCGTCGAACTGCTTCCGGGAGCTCGCGTTGAAGCAGGCGCTTGACTGCGGTCACTTCGCTGGGATCGTAGCGATGCCGCTCGGTGAAGGCCAGAAGATATTCCTCTTTTGTGCGGAGCGCATATTCTGATCTGAACTCATCGAGAGACGCAAAGATCTGCTCCAGGAGAACGCCGGCTTCCGGCACCGACGCAAGCACAAACTGAATCTTATTGACGTCCAGAACTCTGTGCTCAAGAACTGCCCGCACTGTGGGGAAGAAACAGCCTTGAATTCCTCGAGCGTCCAGCAAAGGGAATACGTTTTGGAAGTGGTCGCTGTAGCCATCGTCAAATGTCAGCAAAATGGCGTTCGACGGCAAAGCTCGGCGGCCGGGAGGCAACGCTTCCATCAGATCCTGCACGGTGACGGGAGTATAGTGCGCCTCGATGTAATCAAGCTGCCTGCGGAAGCGTTCGAGCGAAAGGCCCTTTATCGCGGGAAATCGCGAGCGCGCCAGATCCCGCACGTAGTGATACATCACGATGGTGATGTTTCGAGTCATATTCTGTGCGATTGAGGAAAGCCGCCACTTTCTTGAATTTGAGTCCTACCAATTCCATACGAGGTACTCCATCTTGTAAGAATGACTGTGACCCTCCGGAAAGCATTCTCGCGTATAGAAAGCATGTTTGCGTCCTAAGTCTGGCCCGTGAAGTCTGATCTCGATGAGGAGCGAGGAAGCTTACTTACGAAGGTGACACCGGTTCTTCAAGCAATGGAATTGACGAGATCGTGCTCCTTCTCGCTCGCTGGGAGAGCGATTTACCCAGGCGGATTGCGGGCTTTTCTATCACGAAATACGAGAGTGGCACGACCAGGAACAGAAGCGGATACATTAGCGACGTAAACTCATGGGCACCGGAGAATTGAAATCTCCTCCCTGTGAACATCTGCTGCCACAAATAGATTCCGTACGATGTAACGCCAACAGCCTGCGCGGGTTTGCTCAATAGAAATGCCCGGAGCCAGCGTCCGCGCTCCATGCTAAACAGCAACAAAAGACCGATGGACAGCGGCAAAAACAGGCTTTCGTATGCTATTTCCTGCCAACTTGCACTGCCTGTCGCATGCGCGAACAAGATCAGCGTGACCAACGCCACCAGGAATCCTGGAATGCGCGCGGCAATGGCGCGGAGGCGCATCTCATGGATGGCCATCAATGCGCCGCACGATATGCAAACGAACCCTCCGCGCACGGTAGTGGATATCATTGGCTCCGTATTCGCAAACAAGGCAGAGAAATTCCACGCTATGCACGCCAGAAAAACGCCAACAAACACCGGTGCCTTTAAGAGCTTTGGCGCCAGCACCCATATGGCTGGGAAGATTACATAGAACTGCTCCTCGACCGACAAGCTCCAGGAATGAGCATCGAACCAGCCGACACGCCATAGGTGAAAATCAGTTACGAATACTGCGGCGCGCAGAATCTCATCCCAATGCTCGTGAATAAGTCCACAAAATAGCAATAGCGACACTAGCGCGAGATAGAAATAAAACGGTGGCAGGATGCGACAGGCTCTCCTTATATAGAAGGCCTTGAGCGAAACTGATCCGTAACGCGCCTCTTCTAGGATCAACAGCCGGAAAATGACGAATCCGCTGATCACGAAGAATATCTTCACACCGAGTCCGCCGAAAGACGCAATATGGGTCCCAACCGTCGGAAAGCGTGTGATGAAGCCGGGATGCTGGAGGAAACAATGCGCCAGAAAAACGAACGACACGCTGATGGCGCGCCACCCGTCCAGTTCTCTCAGCCGGCCGTCAGTCTTAGATTGATTCAAGGTGTCCATTTTCATCGTGTTGATTTAGAGGTTCATTGGGGCGCCAAGTTATCGATCTCATAAATCCTCAGGCTTCCGGTGCGCTCCTGTTGAACTAGCCACGGCGGTAATGGCCTGGGCAACGCGATGTCGGTGCCGGGTCGAGCTACAAGCCACCGGACATGCCAAGCTTCGGCAATGCGGTGCAGGGTTTCAGGATCTGTCGTACTGAATAGCATGTCGTTGTCGTGAAGCAGCGGTTTGAACCAGGGCAGCACCTGCACATCATGGTATGCATAGCCCTCAAGTAACACGGGGCGCTCGGATATGGCGTCGTACGAATACGATCGCTCCGGCTCGGTAGCCGTGGTGTCCACCAGGTGCTTATTGGTTGCGAATCGCTCGTCCGGCGCCGCAAGCCCGCGAAGACGATACAAGCCCGTAACCTCGCCGGGCGAAAGAGTGACGTCCATCTTCATTCGTCCCATTCCAAAATTGAGCCATGGCGTAATCCAGGCCAGAAAGCCAACCATGAGGACGCCCATGAGAATAGCCGACGCGGCGATTGAAAAACTGGAGTGGCGTTTCATCACGGCCGAGATACCGATAAGGAGCAGGATGAAAAACAGACAGAGCAGCAATTTGAACGGAAAAGATGTGATCCCTGTGTGGCGATGAGTGAGGAAGGCGACGGCAAAGACCAGAAGCCCACAAGCGGCGAGAAAGATCATCCCGATTTTCGCCATCCTGAGCCACGCCATCGTCCATTTAGAGCGCTCCGCACTTCGCCACCATCCCGGGGTCAGGCGCGAAAACGCAAATATGCTGAAGAGGGCTTGAAGATAGTAAACGCCGTAGCGCTCGTTGCCTTCCAGTTGCATCAAAAGCCAAAACAACATCAGGCCAATCACGCTTACCAGCACCAGGGCAGACATTGGATCTTTGAACGGCTTTGAAATCCATTGAAAGCCGAGTATCCTGATCCCCAAACCTACCGTGAACCAGACTGCAACCGCCCACCAGTAGCTGCCTGGATTGTGATTGATGGTCGATACGGCCACGTCTCCGGCGTGGCTATAACCCATGATTTTCCATGCCCCGAGAAACATGCCGAACATGAGGACGATCAGCGGCCACGAACGCGCCACCCGGAGCCGATCCCAAAACAGCAGAATGCCGACGACTCCGAGGCAGTACAGTGCGGCCACCGAATTGATTGCGACCGCGAGAGCCGGCAGGGCCGCCAGGGTCAGGCCGCGCGCGGTGACGACAGCTTCGTGCTCCCTCTGAAGAAGGCAAAGTCCCATGATGGCAGTCATCGCAACCAGGCCATGAAGCACCGAATGACCGAGGATCAAATGACTGAATGGCCCACCTTGAGCGAGCACTTCAATGCCGGGAATGTTAAATAAGATGGCACCCGTCACATAACTCGAACTATTCAGCTCGTTATTGAAAAGCGATAAGATCGAGCCGTAAAAAAAGAGCCCGGCAACAGACATGATCCCGCCAAGCTTTTCGCCCGTTGCCTTGATTGAGAGCAGAGTGCCGAGCCCGAAGCAAGAAAGAACGAGAGCCCAGAGCGATGCCCCGCGCGTCACCCGGGCATATGCGTCGCCAAGACTGAGCGAATCAAGCCGGGAGATAGCGGCTGCCGGTGCGTAGGGCCCGAAATGGTAGTAAAGTTCGGCAGTCGCCGTTCCGGGTACTGTCGGCGGGCTCGCTTGCTTAATGTTCGCGGCCATTGCATGGAAAAACTGCGTATCCGCGTACATCCAGTTGAAGCTCCCGTCGTGCCTCATGACCGCATCCCTTGAAGCGCCGGGAAGAAAGAAAAGAACGCAGATCAGCGCGGAAAGCAGAGCGAGCGCATAACCGTAGGGGACGGTGCTTCTTGTCCACAAAGCGCGATCGGTCCAGAGTCCCAAAGCTCCGGCGACTGCCAATCCGACCCAAAAAGCCGTGGCCCAAATCAGTGGGTGGCCCAGCCTTACCCAAAACGCTGTCAAAGCTGAGATCGCCAGGATGCCGGCTGCCGGAGCCAGAAACATAGCCTGAGCCCGGGCAAAAGCAGGCAACGCCGCACTTATCAGGCTATAGCCTGCGGCAAATACCACGATTGCATAGGCGAGAAAGTTAAATGCGGCCACACTTCCGGCAGTAATGAGCACCACTGCCAGCCACGGCAAGAGCACGAGAGGTATGACAATCAGGTTGCGCTGTTCAGTGCGCAATAGAACGTTCATTCCCATTTCCTCATCTGGCAAACGCGGAGGCAGCCCTCACCCCCTGGAACCCTTAGAATTCTGCCTGTTGGTGGTGGCCTGTGAAGACCAGTTGGCCAACGAACACGCATATTGCCAGGAAACATGCGAGCAAGAGATCAACAAGGAGTGCCGTTCGACTATATCGTCCGACCCACGCACGATCGAGTTTGGACCCGACAGCGGTCTTATCTCCCGCGCCAAGCGCGCGAACGCATAACGCTGCAGCGCCCGGGCTACAAGGATCGATCTGGATGAGCGGCAGGTCGCGCGATTGAACGATATAGTCATCGAACGGACCATCCGAAATGGTCGGCCTGTTCGTCATAACAAAGCGGTTGCCGAAATTGGCCCGCACACGAAATTGGGCGACCTTGGGCTCGTAGTTATCGTAACTAAAACAATGTTCGATACACGCCCGATCTATGATGTGTGCTCCGCCAACATTCGTAGAGGAAAAGGTCTCGATGGTACCGACAACTCGTTCTCCCGGGGGCAGATTGCGCACCAGGCTGTCTAACTGATCTTCCATGCGATTGATTGCACCGGTGTCTCCATATAAGCAACCAAAGAAAACAACTGCGATAGCGGAAAAGCCGAGCAGTTGCCACTTCTGCGGCTTGATTGCACCCAGCATGCAACAAACGAGAACCGCCAGTACCGTGGTCAGCCTTTCGCTAAGAAATCCAATCGAAACGAAACCCATTCGGTGGAGCTGTCGCGAATCGATGTCGGTCGGAAGAAGAACAATCGCGGACAATATGATGACATAAAGCTCGACCGACAACCGATAAGAAGACCACCAGCGGAGTGAATGACGCCGGCGCACGAGATCAAGCAAAAGACAGGCACAGATGAGAACCCGAAGCAATCGCGAAGGTAATAAGTATCTGGGCCCAAAAAGCAATAACTGGTCAGATCCGTCATGGATATAGTTCGGTATGCTGCCCCATGTGACACCGTTCAAAGGAAAGTGAATGTAAATAGCGACATGTATTGCCGCGAGCAAGAGGACCGCGGACGCAACCAGATACAAACGAAGGCGCAGAGATATCCGTTCGACGAGCAAAGCGTAAGAGCCGGCAGCGCCCAGCACCAGCGCTCCGAGCGGGTGCGCGAGCCAAATGAGAGGGATAAGGACTACGGCAAATGCGCGTTGCCAGCCCCGGCCCCGCACAAGAATGGCCAATGCAACAAACGCCAGGCCAAATGAGATATAGCAGTTCATGAAGCCCATCTCAAATGTCCAGCCGTACGTAAAGATGGCCACGCAGGGCAGAATGAACCAGGGGAGAGAACGTGTAATCGCCGATGCCAGGGCAAAAGCGCCCCAGAAGAAAATCAGCACCGCTCCGCCGGTGGCGATCTTTTCAGCGGCCCCCCAGCCGAGAATCTTTCCAAGCCCCGAAAGGGCATAGTCAAAAAAAACGTTGTTCCAGCGCCGTGCGAGCCACAAACCCGGCATTTGGCCGGCTTTGATCAGCTGCGCGAGCCATGCGTTGTACACATGACTTGCGAGGTCGCCGGCTTCAATATGACGGTGCCAATAACAGGGGACGAGTACACCCACTGAAATGACCAGCAATCTGAGCCAATATGCCCGCACAAATTGACGAAGGGCGGCACAAGTTGAAGGATGTGCGTTTTGCTGGTACGAAGGGCCCGACAGGTTCATGAGGTGACTTTCTTAATTCAGTGCTCTCGAAGTTCTCGTCTGCTAAAGATGGTCAATCCCGCGCCGCGCCGGTGAGGCGCTCCATTGAGAATGATTTTCGACGAGAAGCCCCGCTCCTCCCGCATATTTTGGCTTGAAGGCAGCTTCCGATGCCTGACGAGGGGTCGAGTTCAGCGTTCGCTTGATCCACTTACGTGCCGGAGTCTCAATCCAAAAGTAGCTTGCAATGCTCAGAAGTGTACACAGGGTGAAACAGGCGAAGAAGGAAGTGAAATAGATGGCGCCAAATTCTGCGTGCGCTGTTCCGTGCAGCAAGTTGCGGATAGCAGGGGCCGTGGCGTTCAGTACCGGAAAGTGGATAAGATAGAGCCCGTAGCCGAACTCTCCGGAGATCACAAGCCACTTGGTACTAAGCAGCCGCGAGGGAATCGTGGTCCCGCTCGAAAGCCCCCAAATAACCATGCAGAAAATGGGAGCCAGAAGGCCATCCGTCAGGATTGCTCTGCTTGCATACTGGGTGAAATACGCGCCCGGAATAAGCTCGCCGATGGCCAAATATGCCGCTACGGACGCTGCCAATGCAACGTATATCTTCGCGGGCCGAACCAAAACTCCGCCAGATTTATTTATCGAGGATACTTGCAGGCGCGCTAATAGGATTCCCACAAGGAAAGTGGAGACATGAAGCGGGGGGCAGTAGAGTAGCTCTTCGGTGTTCAGATGATGGGCTGCCGAAAAGGCCGCGGCATAAACGAGCGCGGATTGGCCGAGAACATAAACCAGAATCATCGTAATCCAAATCCACACTCCGCGAAGCCGCCACAACAGCACTCCTGCAAAAGGAAAAAGCAAATAACATAACGTCTCGACAGAAAGGGACCAATTGGGAAAGTCCATCCCCCAGAAGCGAGGCGCCCAGGCTTGCAACATGAACAAGCATCCAACAAATTTAACTCCCGTTTTTATGAGCCCTTCATGCAGGCCTAGTTGGGCATTGTGCGAAAGGTAATACCACGGAACATCAGCCAAAAGCGTGACCAGAAAGACTGGGTAAACACGAGCAAAACGGGCGACATAGAATCTTCGCTTGTCAATCTTCTCATTACGCCTCAAATAGACCCACGCAAGAATATAACCGGAGAAAAGATAGAAGAAACTGATGCTGATTGAGCCTAATGGGAGAAGTCGAAACAGAAATCCGCTGCGCGGCCGGATCGGCACCAAAAGCATCCAATGAAATAACACCACGTAGGCAACTGCAAAAAAGCGCAGCGAGGCCAACGGGAGCAGCCGTCCACTGGACGGGTCCAAAAGGGGGGAGGTTTTCATAATTCTATTTTCTTTCTAAGACGCGTAGCGCGTGACCCTGGCGCGGCAAATCGATCTCCTGTTTATTGAGAAACAGAGTTGTCAATTCGGTAAATCTTGAGGCTACCGGTATCCTGCAGTTCAGCCAGCCAGGCGGGCAGCGGTCTGGGCAGTGAAATGTCAGTGCCGGGACGGGCAACGAGCCATTGGACGCGCCATTTTTGGGCGATGTCGCGCACAGTTTTCGGGTCGGTGGCGGTAAAGAGCAGGTCGTTGTCGCGAAGCAGATCACTGAACCACGGAAGCAGGTTTTCGCCTCGATCCAAATATCCTTCAAGCAGCACCGGATGCTCGGCCAGCGCTGAATAGCCGTATGAGCGATCGACAGGAGGCTGAAGGCCAGTCGGATCGAATGCATGCCGGTTGGTCGCAAATCGCTCGTCTGGCGCCATCAGCTTGCCCAGGCGCCGCAGTCCGTGAACCTCATCAGGTGGGTAGGTTACGTCTGTTTTAACTTCTCCCATCCCGTGTCTGAGCAGATCAGGAATCCAAGCCAGAAAGCCCACCATCAGCACCGCGATGAAGACCGCGGAACAGACCGCGCGAAGGCGACCGCTTCGATTCATAAGCGCCGAAGTCAAGACCAGCAGCGAAAGCAATACAATGGCCAGGAGTAGCTTGAGCCCCATCATTGCTGTTCCTGTCTTGTGATGAGTAAGAAAGGCGACGCATGCAATCAAAACGCCGGCGGCAGTTATGATCGTCAACCCCACCTTCGCCGCCCGGAGCCATTCCACGATTAATTTGGAGCGTTCTGCGCTGCGCCAAAATCCCGCAGTCACCCTGGAAAAGGCGAATATGCTGAAGATGCTTTGCAGGAAATTTATCCCGTAACGCTCGTTGCCGTCTCTGAGCTGGAGAAGAACAGAAAACGCGAGCAAGCCCACAACGCTCGCAAGAACCGTTGCGGAAACAGGATCCTTCCAGGACCGCGAGATCCAGCCAAACCCCAGAATTCGAAATCCGAGACCGACGAGGAACCAAACCGCGAGCGGCCACCATTGCCAAGTTACGTGATGGTTGATCGACGCCTGCGCTGCATCCTGCGCATGAGTGTAACCCATCGTTTCCCAGGCCGCGAGAAACAGGCAGAGCATCAAGATGATTGGCGGCCACGACCGCATCGTCGCGAGACGGCCCCAAAACAAGAGAATGCCCGCGACGCCGAGGCAGTACAGAGCGGCCACCGAGTTTACGGGAACTGCAAGTGCCGGCAGCGCCAGCAAAACCGCGCCCCTCCAGGAGAGTGTCGATTCCCGCTCACGTTCAATCAGGCACAGGCCCAAGACCGCGGCGATAGCCACAAGGCCATGAATCAATGAATGGCCCGAAAGGAGATAACCGAATGGTCCACCGAAGCCGGGCACTTCCACCCCCGGGATGGTGAAAAGGACGGGATGGATCATGTGGCCGGAGCCGTCCCACTCGGGCGTGAAGAGAGTCAGGAGTGAACCGTAGAAGAAAAGTCCCGCGACGGACATGATCCCGCCGAATTCTTTGCCCGTGGCCCTGATTGACAACAGTGTGCCAAGCCCAAAACATGAAAGTAGGAGCGCCCAAAGCGACGCGCCACGAGTCACGCGGGCGAGTGCATCCCCAAGGTCGAGCCCATCGAGCTTGGATATGGTTGCGGCCGGTGCATAGGGCGCGAAGTGGTAAAGAAGTTCGGCAGTAAATGTTCCGGGCGTCTTCGGGGGGCTCCCCCCATCCTTGATGCTCGCGGCGATCGCGTGAAAGTGTTGCGTATCCTTGAACATCCAGCTGTAACTTCCGTCGCGTCGCTGAACGGCATCCTTCGATGCCGAAGGGAGGAAGTAAATCATGCTGATCAACAAGGAAAATACAGCCAGCGTTAAGCCATAGGAAACGGTCCTTTCTGCCCAGAGAATACGATCTTTCCAGAGTCCAACGACCCCCACCACGCTCAGCACGAACCACAACGCCGTCGCCCAAATAAGCGGATTGCCCAGCCTGACCCAAAACGCGGTTAGAGCCGATATAACCAGGATCCCGATAGCGGGAGCAAGGAAGACGACTCGAATGCGTGCAGGTGCAGGCAGCGCAACAAAGGCGAACCCATACCCCGCGGTGAGCACAACGATCGCGTAGGCGAGGAAGTTAAGCGCGGCCACGCCGCCAGCCGTAAAAAGCACCACCGCTATCCACGGCAGGAACACGAGTGCCATAACGGTGTGAATCCGTTGCCCGGCGTGTAGAACCGGTTTGATGTCGGGCTCGGCTGACGTCATACATCTCGAATTCTCCGGACCATCAACAAGACGAGTGTTCAAATGATCACCAGAGAAGCGATGCGGGTGTATTGATTGTTTCTCAAAGGTCAAGCACCGGTTTCTATGCGCGACATTTGTCTTTTGAGAGCGAGAGGGTGTCATTGCCGTCTATTCGCGTATTAATGAACGGAAGTCAAATCGCAATTATCGGATTTGAGTTTTGAGTCCTGTGGAATATTGAAGAGGAGCAGTGGACCTATGCGCTCGGTTGGGTCAATTTTCTCGTACCACTCGACCGGCGTCCCTGGGCCCCGATAGTATCTTGCCCCAGACCAATAGCTCAAAGACTTTTCGACCGTTGTGCTGACCACGTTCCAGCCAGGAGCAGGAACACAGGTGTTTACCTGTTTCGCATCCGGAAGCCCGTACCAAGCCTCCAGATACGCGTAGTGTGCTTGAGGGCCGTACCCTGCGTCCTCGGTTATTGCGAGTGCGACCTTCTGGACGCCTTGCTCGCGTAGGCGGCCGGCGAGTAACCTCAAGTCCTGTCCCCAGTCATAATTGGAGTCCACGAGGATCCGTTCGGGCTTACTGCCTGCGAATCCGTTGAAATAAGCCAGATAGTCGGGGTGATGATTGGCGACGGAAAGCACCAGCCACGCGATCAAGGCGCTCCCGAAAAACACTGAAGCAATTCCGGTGCGTGTCCATTGCAGAAATTGCCGAAATCCGAGCGCCGAGATGACGGAAAGGCCAATCCATATCGGCTCAATATGGCGAATTCCAATGTCGATGTGACTTCGCAGGGCCGGCAGAAAGATACCGAGTATGAGAGCAACCGGCATTAAGTAAATGGGTTGCAGGCGTTCCTTCAAACACACAAACAGCCCCACCGCGGATAACAGCAGAATGGCAATCGGCGTCTTTACCGCCAAGGCAACAGGGAAGTAATACCACCAGCCTCCCCGGCCAAAATGTCCGAGAAGGTAAGAACCATGCCCCCCGATGTTGTGCGCGAGTGAGGTTTGCAGTCCGGCGAAGAGCCCGGGAGCGGGAAGAATAAACACTTTGCCTGAACGATGAGTGACGAACTTTCCGACAGTGAACCCATATCCGGCCCACACCAATAGAATTGCGGCGACCGCCGCAACTACAAAGGTCAGTGCGCGCTGCGTCGCCAGACTCCACAATTTGCCCCATCCCGGCCACTCAACGGCCAGATAAAACAACAACGCCAGGCCCAGGCAACCCGGAATGTAACCTAATGCTGTGAACTTTGAAAGGCACGCAAGCGCAGTAAACATGGCCATAAACAAAGCCCTGAGCCACGTAGGGTTTTGTGCCCACAGGATCGCAGCGAATATGGCCGCCCCCACAGTAGCGGCCAGCGCAAGATCGGTAGTCGCGAGCCCGCCATCAGCAAGCGGCGATGGCATCAACGTATAGAAACAGGTCGCCAATACCGCGATCGGCTTTCCAAATGCATGCCATGTCAAGCCGCAGACAACGAGACAAGCCAGAATGTAAAAAGGCAAGTTACCCAACCGCATCAGGGCAATCGTGCGTTCCGGATGGCCAGTCAGGGCGATCAAATCGAGGGGGTGCAAGGCGGCGATGGGAAGATTCGGGAGTCTCGCGCCGGCAATATACGGACCGAGGGCCTGCATCAGCCGAGATAGCGGGGGGTGCGCAATATTGTAGGTGTATGTATGCCTCGTCAGATATTCGAGCCCTGAGGCAAAGTCGTCTGGCTCGTCGGTGGTAAGGCTCAGCGCGTTATAAGTAGCGATGATCCGCGCGCATGCAATCCCGATCAAAGACAGGCACAAGGAGACGAAATGGCGTCCGAGAAATGGGCCAAGTTTAGCCTCCCAGAAAGAGGAAGCCGACCTCCCTTTGTGGGAGGCATGGCGCTCGGCATGCCAACTAGCAGTTTTCATATTGGGAGGATCAATCCGTTTGCAATCGTCGATATCGGAATCACCGATATTTCTCGACGGCAAAACACGGTGCGAAGGAGATCAAGCCCAACGAGGCCTCGGATCGGTGCTGATTGCAGAACTTAATTCCAGCACGATGACCGAATTCTCGAAGAGATTACGGAGAGCCAACTCCAGCGTTTGCCAGAGCCTTACTTACTCCGATTCGACGTGACATGAGCTTGCCAAAGCGCATCGCAGGCTTCTCGATGAGAAAGTACGAGAACGGCACAATGAGGAACAACAATGGTAAAAGCACCGTGATGATCTGGCCTGCTTGGGAAAAATACATATGTTCTCCAGTCGCTGACCAATATGACTTCGGCGCCGTAAACAGCTGCTGCCACAGATAAATCCCGTATGATGTGAGGCCGATAGCCTGCATTGGTCTGCTGCGTAATATGGCCCGAAGCCATGGACCACGCTCCAGGCTAAAACACAGCACAAGACAAATTGCCGGGGGTACGATCAGGGACTCATACATTGCCTCGAGCCAACCGCCGGGAACCACTGGATGAACGACAACCACGAGGCCTGCGAGAGCCACGATTGCGGCGGGAATGATCTTTGCAATCCTGCGGGCTCCGTCTTCGTGAATCGCCATTAGCACGCCGCAGGAAATGCAGGCGAATCCTGCCCGAGTATTACCGGACGTGAGCGCGTCCCATCTTGTCAAGACGTCCGATAGATTCCACGCTGCGATTAGGAGAAAGATGCCGAGCGCGGCGTGCGCCCTCCGCGACTTCCGCATCAAAATCCACAGACCTGGAAATATGAGATAGAACTGCTCCTCAATCGCGAGACTCCAGGTGTGCCCCACAAACCAGCTGTGAGGAGTAAAACTGAGATCGAATGAGAATAATCCGCTCTCGAGAATCGCCTGCCAGGACTCATGAATGAGTCCGAGTGCAGTTAATAATGATATTGCTCCAAGATATGTATAAAATGGCGGAATAATTCGGAAGATTCTTCGGAAATAAAATCCCTTCAGTGAAACCGAGCCTGTCTGGGCCTCCTCTCTTATCAGAAGCCGACATATTACAAAACCGCTGATTACGAAGAATATCTTTACGCCTAG
>Ga0181535_10004144_pt1 | contig 16321 bp, 12 predicted proteins | sample PEATcosm2014_Bin_44_FD_119774 | JGI IMG/M metagenome (GOLD analysis project Ga0181535, IMG submission 119774) | Peatland microbial communities from MTU Mesocosm Facility, Houghton, MI, USA - PEATcosm2014_Bin17_30_metaG | ecosystem: Environmental > Terrestrial > Soil > Wetlands > Peat | place... | reverse complement strand
TGACCCGTTGTGCGGATTGCCACATTTTCAAAAACCAGAGCGTTCCGGATATCATCACCCAAGTGTTCGGCGCTTTGGGTTTCCAAGATTACACGAATTCACTGCAAGCTTCTTATGAACCGCTCGAGTACTGTGCGCAATACCGGGAAACGAGCTTTAACTTCGTTTCCCGCTTGATGGAGCAATACGGGATCTTCTACTTTTTCAAGCACGAGCAGGGGAAACACACACTGGTGATGGCGGACTCTTCCACTGCCCACAGCGCCTGTCCCGTGGTCAGCAGCATTCCCTATGTCACGGATACAGGTGGACCCCAGGGGGATGTCATCATCGAGTGGCAACTCGAACAGGAGTTGCGCACGGGAAAATACACTCACACGGACTACAATTTTGAAACACCGAGTACCAGTTTAATGGCCAGCGTGCCCACCGTCGATGACGTCGGAGGGAACAGCAATTTCGAGAAATACGATTTCTTCGGAGAGCATAAAACCAAGGATGCGGGAGATGCCCTGGCCAAAATTCGCATGCAGGAGGAAGAAGCTCAACACCTTCTTGCGAGTGGAAAGAGCCACTGCCGCATGTTCGTCAGCGGCTATAAGTTTACCTTGGAGGACCATCCTCGCTCGGACATGAATGCGGATTACGTCCTGACAGAAATACAACACACCGCCGCGACAGACAGCTACGGTACACAGGGATCTCCGGAAGGAGAATTCTACTTAAATACCTTCACGTGCATTCCTCTTTCGGTTCCTTTCCGGCCTTTGCGTCTAACCCCCCGGCCTGCCAGCCACAGCCTCTACTCCGCAGTTGTCATTGGCAGCGGAGAGATCAACACGGATAGCTATGGTCGGATTCAGGTTCAGTTCCCCTGGGACCGTGACGGAACCGGCACGTATTGGGCCCGTGTCACGCAGGTTTGGGCCGGCAATACCTGGGGAGCGCTGTTTATTCCCCGGGTTGGCCAGGAGGTCTATGTCGACTTCGAGGAAGGCAATTTCGACCACCCGGTTATCGTCGGCAGTGTATACAACGCCAATCAGATGCCGCCGGGCAGTCTGCCAGGTAAGAAAAACATCAGTGGCTTCCGGACTCGTAGCACCGAGGGCGGGGGGGATCACAATGCCAACGTCCTGACCTTTGACGATACGATGGGGAGCGAAGTGTTTTACATGCGTGCCGAGAAGGACATGGCGGTGCGCGTGGAGAACAATGAGGATTACCACATCTACAAAAACCAGACCATCACGGTGGATCAAGACCGAACGGAAACAGTTACCAACGGAAACGAATCCGTTACGATAAAAACCGGCACGCGCACCCATACGGTCAAGGGCGACGAATCGCTGACCGTGCAGACCGGCAACCGCTCCGTGACCGTGTCCACAGGAAATGACTCCCACACGGTCTCGCAGGGCAACCGCAGCGCCACCGTCAGCATGGGCAACGATTCGCTAACCGTCAGCGTGGGAAATCATTCCATCACCGTGAGTGCTGGTAGCAGCTCGGTCACGGCCATGCAGTCGATCAAACTCTCCGTAGGACCGAGCAGCATCGAGGTCACCCCCTCAGGGGTGACGATTAGCGCGCCGACGGTGAGCATCACGGGAGATGCGACGGTCTCCATAACGGGCAGCGCCGAAGTGAGTGTGACCGGCGGTATGGTTTCGATCAATGGTTGATGGAAGTTCTCTAGCCAGACAGATGAGGGTATGCCGGGTTTGCCTTTCAGGGGTCAATCGCAGGCCGAGGGGTTGCGAATCTTACGATAGGCACAAATCATGGGCAATGATGAAGTAGCGAAAACACCGCCAACGCCATTAGAGCAGCTCTCGGAGCGCGCGAAGGTAAGCGATGAAGCCAAAGCTCTGCTCACCGATCGCTCCGCCACCAAGGAGTTTATCGCCCTCCTGGTGGAGAAAGAGCTATTTAAGGACGCATTGCGCATGATGGCCTTTCTGCTCCCCAAACGGGAGGCGATCGGCTGGGGCTGCCTTTGTGTTCGGCACGTTTTGGCAGCCGACAAGGACAAACCGCTCCCGGAAGTTCAACTCGCCGCGGAACGATGGGTGTCTGCTCCCAATGATGACAATCGCTGGGCGGCAAAGCAATTGGCGGATAAGGAAAAGTCCCCAACTCCCTCCGCCTTGCTGGCCAAGGCTGTTTTTTTCGCCGGTCCGAGTATTGTGGCGCCCAACCTGAAGCCAGTGCCGCCGCCCGACCAATTAACCTCCGAATTTGTAGTCAACGCCGTGTTCATCGCCGGCTTGGTCAAAGAACCAGATAAGGCCAAGGAAAAGTATCAGGTGTTTATGCAGAAAGCCGCGGCTTTAATGGCGCGGATGGCGCAGCCTGCCAAGCAGTGAAGGTTGATGGAGACCGCTGAGTTTGTTCCCCGGAAACGGGAACAAGATCGTGAGCCGTAGGTGAACCTACGGCGGGGAGGACACTTCAATGCCAATACAGGTCGTCGAAGGAGCGTTGCTTATGTGCCCGTTCGGCGTGGCGCCGAGCCCTTTGAGTGTGACTTCGGACCCCACGGTCACCTCGTCGGGGATGCCGGCTGCCACCATCATGGATTTTGCCCCGCTGGTGAATATCATGCCCTTTGGAGTGTGTACAACGGTATCGAACCCCGAGGTGGCCGCCGCTACCGCGGCCGCGCTCGGCGTGCTCACCCCGATGCCTTGCATTCCCGCCACCGTGGCGCCATGGATTCCCGGCGCGCCCACGGTCATCAAGGGCGGGTTTCCCGCTCTCGATAACACCTGCAAGCTGATGTGTATGTGGGGAGGCGTGATTGAAGTTACCTTCCCCGGCCAGGTCACGGAGATGATCGCCTGATCTGACGTTGCTTCAGCATGGCGTAAGAGCCAGCGCGGATGGCGCAGACTCCTGCCTTTTGGAGTCTGCGACCCCGAAGGGACCGTGCGCGTTCAGCGCAGCCGATCCATTCGAAGGATGGATGCATCATCCCGATAGTAGAATCTCCAACTTGACCACGGCGACTCACCGGGGAGTTGGCGTAACCACAGGACAGGTCACTCGTTGGGCTGGTTTTCGTACGGGGGCGACTCCCTCTAAAGCCAGTAAAACGTGGTTGTCTGATCCCTTCCGCGCTCTGCGCTCGGTCCCGCTATGCCGCCGCAGGCTTCCAACACGGTACTACGCCTCGCCTCGGCTCAGGTCAAGCGAAATGGAGGCCAAGGGGTCAAAGTGCCCGAGAAAAAATAGGGTATATGGCCCGCGGTCCCATCGGCATAGGGGCAGGCCTCGTGTCTGCCCACCCCGGCGCTGATCCAGCCCCTGCGATCGGGCACCCACGAGGTGCCCCTACGCCCCCGCGGCCGATTCGGCCCCTACGATTGGGCGCCCCTACGTGCCTCTATTGGTATTTTCCTACCGCCCCAAAATCGAATGTAAAATCGACATCGACATTCTTCCAAACGGCGAAATTGTCCCTATTCACCTAGCCTCTGGTCGCCAACGTGCTACATATCTAGCAGTGGATTGTCGATGGGGTGGGAACATTCATGAGTGCTGGGTCCGGGCACCGGGCTCCGGGTGCTGGGCATCGCTGTTGGAAAAGCCCGCGAAGCGGGTGAAACCATGTAGCCCACGGCAAAGCCGTGGGAAAGAGTGCCGGTCCGATCACGCGAGCCCAGTCGCGGTCTGTTGGACCCGGCTTTGCTAGTCCGGCCCGTTGGGGCGGGAATGCCACGATGTATCAGAAAACGAAGGTACTTAGGCGCTGAGGCGAGGAAATTCTAAAAAATGTATATGTATGATAAAGAATGCTTTAGCTAGCTTCTGGGTCGCTAGCAGCGTAAAACAAAGTGAATCAAAAAATGAAGGCTAATCCCACGATGTTATTGAAAACAGAGGGAGGGGGGCTGGCTAATCCCACGATATTCATGAAAACAAAGATAGTTAACCATGTTTTGCCACGATATTTATGAAAACACAGGTAGTTGTGCGCTAAAACGAGCCGGTAGGAAGCAGAGGATGCAGAAAAAAGAGAAAATTGCTTCACTTTTTGCGAGAAAAAGAGGGATTGCCGTGTCAGGTGTGAGGTGCCAGGTCTTAGGTGCTAGGTGTCAGGTGTCAGGTCGAGCATCGGCGGTTGGGTGCGGGGCCGCAGGAGCCTGACGGCGGAGAAAAGTGGCAAAAATGAAGGTTCATCCGGGGATGTTGATCAAAAGAAAGGGCAGGCATCGGGCGCCAGGCATCAGGTGCCGGGTGCTAGGTGTTAGATTATGAGGTGTCGGGAGTTAGGTGTCAGGACGAGGCGTTGGTTGCGGAGCCTGTGGGAGCCTGACGGCGGAGAAAAGTGGCAAAAATGAAGGTTCATCCGGAGATGTTGATGAAAAGAAAGGGCCGGGCCGGGCGTTAGGTGTCAGGTGCCAGCGGCGCGAACCGGGTGGGTTTGGCTGAACTGGGGCGCAATTCCGGCAAGGCCGCAAGAAAAAATGATAAATTACGTTCAAAGCCGGAATGTACTTGAAAACAAAGGAACACACGACATAATGCCCGAATAGACAAAGACATCTAGATCCTTATTCACGACGTTTACGCCAAATTGAGCGCTACTTTGCAGAGAATTGCAGTTTTTCAAGGACAATTTGCCAGATCATTTTCGTTTCTCGCGGGTTTTTTCGTGCATAATACAACCCGTTTGCTTGGTGGATCGGTGTCAGGCGAAGGGTATCAGTTTCCCAACTCATCCGGGCACTGGGTATTTGGTTCCTGGGGCTGACACCTGAAGCCTTTTTATGATTTCAGTCATCATTCCAACGTACAACGAGGCCGCGGTCATCGAGGAGACTCTGCGGCGGGCCGCGGCGGCGCTGCGGAGCGCCGGTGAGGACTTCGAACTCGTCGTGGTGGATGACGCGAGTGCGGATGGCACGGCGGAGCGGGTGGAGGGGCTTGCCGCGGAAATCCCCGCGCGAGTGCTGAAGCGTCCCGGCCGTCTGGGACTCGCGACCGCGGTCCTGGATGGATGGTCGACGGCGCGGGGCGATGTATTGGCGGTCATCGACGCCGATTTGCAACATCCTCCCGAGACGCTCGCGGCGCTGGCGGCGGCAATCCGGGGAGGTGCGGACCTGGCGATTGGCAGCCGTTATGTGCCGGGAGGAGGCACTTCCGATTGGACGCGCGTGCGCCGGTTCATTTCCCGCACGGCGACGCACATGGCGGCGACGGTGCTCCCCCTCAAGCTCGCGGCGGTCGGCGACCCCATGTCGGGCCTGTTCATGATTCGCTCCTTCGCCCTGCGCGGCGCCGCACTGAATCCCCTCGGCTACAAGATTCTGCTGGAGGTGATCGCCAAGGCCCACTATAGGCACTTGGTGGAGGTCCCCTACGTTTTTCAGGAACGCGAACGCGGCGCGTCCAAGCTCGGGGCGCGGCAATACGCGGAATACCTCCAGCACCTGGCGCGGCTGGCGATTAGGACGGGCCAATTTCTTGGCTGGGTACGCTACGGCCTCGTGGCGCTCGCGGGCGCCTTGATCGATATTGTCCTATTCGCCGCGCTGGTCAATAAAGCTGGTTGGCCGCCCGCCGCCGCATTGCCTGTGGCCATCGAGGTGGCGCTACTGAGCAACTTCGTTTGCGGCGAAGTCTTCACGTTTCGCTCCGCTGAAACGCCGGCATTTCGACCGGGAGCATGGCGCAGATTCATGCGGTATGAGCGGATCTGTTTGGCCGGTGCGCTTTGCAACTTTCTTGTCACCCTCTTGGGGATTAAGCTGGGCGGGAAATTGGTGAGCGCCGCGGCGGCAGGAGTGGTGGCGGGCGGCGCGCTGAACATGCTGTTGAATATTCCCGACATCTGGAGGACGTGGTCAAGCCGCTCGCGCGAAGTGGCCTCCTCAGGTCGTGGTTCAGTTTGATCGCTTATGACGCAGAACAGCGTGCCCCTCAACACGATCCGGCTCTCCGTCGTGGTCACGGTGTATTCTGAAACCTTCTCGATCGACGAGACGATCAAAATCCTGTTCGATAAGGATCGCGGGTACATTCAGGAAATCCTGCTGTTGACTTCGCCCCGGGCAGCGGAGAAGACCTTCGCCATTTGCCGGCAATGGGAAGCGCGAGAGCCTAGGGTCAAAGTGGTCGTCCAGCGGAACAACCCCGGCATTGGCTGGGCCTATCGCGAAGGGATGCAGGCCGCGAAGGGGAACTACGTCGCGCTGATGGCAGCGGACCTGGAAACTGAGCCTGCCGCCGTGGATCGCATGGTGCAGAAGTTGGTGGAAACCGGCTGCGATGAGGTCATCGCCAATCGCTGGCTGCCCGGCGGTGGATTCACCAATTACGACCCGTTGAAACTTGTCCTCAATTGGATTTTTCAGAAGGCGTTCCGTGTGCTGTTCTGGACCCGCATTGGTGACTTCACCTTTGGACTGAAGCTGCTCAGCAAAGAGGTGGCAGACGCCGTGAAGTGGGAAGGCACGATGCATGAGATTTGTATCGAGACCACGGTAAAGCCCCTTAAGAAAGGCTATCATCTGGAACAGGTCCCCACCGTTTGGGTCGGCAGGCAGGAAGGCCGCAGCGTGAATACGTTCTTCAAGAATTTCCGGTACGTGAAGATGGGGCTCAGGACCTTTTTAGGTTATAGGTAACATCTGTGCCCTGTAACCTGTCCCCTGTAATCTAACGAGGAGCGCATGAACAAGCCTTACCACATTGTCTTCACCACGATTCACCATCCCGCGATTCTGCGCGACCTTTACGAGAACATCCATCGCCATGGCCATCTCGAAGAAGTCAAGGTTTGGGTGGTGGGGGACCGCAAAACACCGCCCAGCGCCGGCGCCCTTGCCGCGGAGATTTCTGCGAAGGGCCTCGAGACTGTCTATTTTGGCGTGGATGCGCAGGATGAGTGGGGGCGGAAATTCGCTCTCTACCCGCTGATTCCCTACGATACGGACGGTAGAAGAGTGTTTGGCTATCTGCGCGCGCTGGAAGAAGGCTGCGAGCTGCTGATTTCGATTGATGACGATAATTTCCCCACGCACGACGACTTTGTGGGGTTTCACCGGAGAACCGGGCAGGCTTGGCGGGAGCCCGTGCTGAAAGAGGAACGGGGATTTCACAATGTTTGCGAATACTTGACGTTCGAACCTCCGCGCCTGGTGTTCCCTCGAGGGTTCCCCTTCCAACTCCGCGGCCACGTGAATCAGCCGGATCAGGCGCCTTGCCCCGAGGGCGCGGTCATTGGCGCTACAGAAGGACTGTGGCTCGAAGAGCCGGACGTTGACGCCACCACCTGGCTGAATGGAAAGGTGAAAGGCGTGGACTATCGCGGCCCAGACGCATTCGTCCTCGATTCGTCCACCTGGTCGCCGGTCAACACCCAGAACACCAGCGTGGTGCGGGAATTGATTCCAGCCTTTGTGTTTGTCACCATGGCTTGGCCGGTACCCGGTGGCAAGCTGGATCGTTATGGCGACATCTGGGGCGGTTACTTTTTGCTGGCGTTGATGCAGGGCACAAAGTACCACGTGGCGTTCGGCCGTCCCCTGGTCGAGCACCGGCGAAATCCTCACAACTACGTTGATGACCTTCGGTTCGAATTCTGGGGTATGGTTCTGACCGATTGGCTGCTCGAAATTTTGCGCCGTTCGTTCAAACCGGTCAGCCAGAGCATGACGGGGCGGGTTCTGGAATTGGCGGAGTTTGTGGATTCCGAAGCCGTCGCGCACTTGCCGGCTTGGTGTCCGCCGGAAATTGTAAGCTTCCTCCACTCCACGGCCCAAAACCTCCGCCAATGGTCGGCGGCGTGCCGACAGATTGGAGTCTAGGTTCGCTTGTTGAAAGGTCGAATCGAAGAGGCGACCGCGCGCAATCGCACAGCTTGTGCCACCACCGATCCCAGATCGTCATTCGGTGATGAGACTCCGCACACTGTCTTACGGCCAAATCTGGTTCAGCACCATCGCCAGTCTGACGCCCGCCTTGGCAACCTGCTGGTCGACGGTGGGAGCGACGGCGTCCACGTAGTTCTGCGACACTTGCTCATGAAGCTTCAGCATGCGCGCAGAGACATGATTGTCATCGTTGCATCCCTTCACCACCTCCGGCTTCTCCACGGGAATCGCCACCGGGAGTTTGGCGTAAACCACCGAATCGGCAAGATCGTGGCCTTCCCACGCCCAGTTTTCCACGTTGATGCCTTCCCCCTGCCACGCGCCTACCTGCGAACGGAACTGGCGATCAAGGGCCGCGGCCCACTGCGCCACTGTTTCCGTTCCCTTCAAGTGCTGGATGATTCCGAAATCCCAGATGGCATGGAGGTTGGGCGCGTAGGATTCGTGCTCGGGGTTTTTCTCGACTGGAACATTCCCGAAGAAGTCGATGGGAACGCAATTCCCCCCCAAGTCGTTGTTGGAAACGCAGTGCAGAGGCTGGTGGAGGTCCCCCACAAAATGGATGATAAACCGCAGGGCATCCGCTCGCACACGGGCGTCGGTCTCGGTGCTGCGCAGCAATTCCACCTGACGCTCGATCGCACTGGTTACGCAGCCCGGGGGTGACGGGCAGAATTCCACCAGGGCACTGTGAGGCGCGTCGCGAGGGATGTCAATGTAGTGCCACGGACTCGCCTCCGGCCGCGCAGACCGCAGGTCGTCGGCCCAGGTGGAAGCATCCGCCATCAAGTCGAGCCCCTGGCTCGAGCAGTAGCGGGCAAGCGCCGGATCAATCGGCTGGCTCTGCAAGAGCTGGTTCGCCATCTCCAAAGCATGACCACTCATGTGCTTTTCGGCGATCATGGCCACAGCTTGGTGACCCTCGCACTCCCAGGACCACGCCCGCGCCGGACAAAACAGCAGGATAAACGCTGCGCCCAGCGCCCAGAGGCAGGACCCTCCGGGCATAGATCGGCCCGCGCAAGTGAGCTTCATCGACCCTCCGCCTAGTTGGATTTCTCCCCATGAAATTCTAGGCCTTTTTGGCGGTTAGCGCTACACGTCCTTCCTTGGGCAGTGTCCCGTGCTCCGTCCGGAGAACCTCTTTTCCACGGTCTTTCCTCGATCCCCAGCCACGCCAAAGTCAGGGCGATGCCGGTAAATACATTCGCAATTCGGCGAAGCCTCGCCCCCTGCCTGTTTCCCAGAAAACCGCCCGATTACGCGCGAGGATCCGTGCGAGCGGCTCAGGTCGGTGGCAGCGGAACGATCCGGGACTCGTCGAGGATTCGGAATAATCCGGGGCACACCTTGGAGGCGCAGACGATCGGCGCCCCTCCGGAGTATTGGACGGACGTGATCAGACTTGGTGTCCCGCACAGCGGGCAAGCCAGCACCGCAACGAAACTGGGAGCAAACGACTCCCGCAAGTGCGCGAAGTCGTCCAGAAAGACGATATCCCCGGGGGCCATTTCCGAAAGCGATGCGCGGCTCGACAAATGCAACTCAGAGGGAATCTGGTTAGCGCGACTCGAGCTGGGATTTCCCCGAACACTCTCGCGGGCCGCCACGGTGCCCGATTTCCCGAGTTTGTTGGTATGCCTTGCCAATGCCTTAACGACCTTTCCTCGTGCTCGTTCCCTCGCCAAAGGGGGACTGGGAAATATAGTCCGACTTTTCGACCCGGGGGATCTCAATTACCGCCGATGTGCCCTTTCGCCGTTCCTCGCACTCTTCCCTTCATGCCACGGGAAAGCTTGACGCGAGGGAAGTCGGCGAGATTCCCAAACAGGAACTTCCGTGCCAATTCTGGAAAAGGTCGATAAGTCCGAAAGTTTCAAGCAAGGAAGCCCCTACTCCTCCCACCGTCGGCAGTGCAAACCGCACATGGGTCTCGATGGTCAGGTCTGGGGAGCGGCTGAACATTGAGCGCGCCCCTGAGACTCGCATCTTCATGGCAAACTCCCCCAAACTGCTGACGCCAGGCGGTCGCCATATTGGAGCCGCTCTACTGGCCTTGGGCGGGGCCCGGCGCGGGCCCTGATTCCGCGGCGGACTCTTGACCGACCCACGGCGACCTGCCATCGACGCTGGGAGGGGGATCAAGTCCGCGGGCGCTGAGCGCGTGACGCTCCCTGACCCTCGCGAGCTCAAGTTGCTTCCCTCACCTCCATCTATCGGCCGTTTTCGTTTTGAGCTTGAGGAAGGATGGAGCGATCGAGGGGGCAGTTGTGGCGATGCGTCCGGCGCCGTCGGCGTGCCTGTTGTTCTCCCATTTTGGCACCGAGCGATCGACACGCGAGTGCTCGTTCGCGGTCTCACCGGAGGAAAACGGCGCCCCTCCGCGAGCCTTCGCAGGACGTTTCACCTCTCCGTCTAGCCCACTCCCGAGACGATGGCAGCTCGGCGCGTCCTTACAGCCCGAAGCTCGTGATATCTTCAAGCCTCTGATAACAAGCATCTAATTCCATATCCATGGAGCACTGAGTAGAGGAGATTTCCATCCCACGCTCCTCTGCTCGGCCGGCATTGCTCGCCTCTTCTTGAATGCTCCGGCAACAGAGTTGTTGCACCTTTGAATTTCGGCTTGGCTCTCGCCGGTTTGGCCCATTCTTTGCATTTTCTAAGGGCAGCGCAAGGACCCCAAGAGCGGACGGCGGTAAACGAGGCGTGAAGCCACAGGCTCCACGCGGCGGGCGAAGTGTTGCCCGAGGCCGCCGGGAATAAAGCTCGAGGTCACGAGGCGCTGCCCGTCGGCTGACGGGCACCCGAGAGTGAGTGAGGTTTCCATGGCAACTCAAGCGATTCCCAATTATGAGCAGCTTAACAGCGCGGCAATGGCGCCCTCCGTTCGCCGCCAAATCATATCGACCCGTCCTTTGCCGACATCCCGAGTTCGCACCATCGCCCGCAAGGATTCGAGGCAGGCTATGGAAAGGCAGCGGCTGCTGGTCGCCATGCTTCCCTTGGTAAAGCGCACGGCCTTTAAGATTCGCGAACACTTGCCCGCTCACGTGGAAGTGGACGACCTGCTCGCCAACGGCGTGTTGGGGCTGGTGGATGCCATCGCCAAGTTCGATTCGACGAAGCAGGTGAAGCTGGAAAGCTATGCGCGCCACCGGGTTCGCGGAGGAATTCTGGACGGTCTGCGCGGCGCCGATCCTGCCTCCCGCGACTTACGCCGCAAGAGTAAGAGGATCCAAAGGCTGTACCGGGAGCTCGAGGTCAAAATCGGCCGCCCGGTCAAGGACGAGGAAATCGCTGCGGCTTTAGGGATGAACCTGGCGCAATGGCACCGCACGTTAAATGAAGTTCAGAGCGTAGGATTCGACTTCGGGGCGCGCACGATTACCGCGGGCCCGACCACGAAGCGGCCTTCAGCCGAGCCGGCGCTTCTGGCCGATGGCGACGAAAATCCCTTCGAGCTGTGCTATCGCCGCGAGCAGCGCGAGATTTTGCGCCGTGCCCTTTCCCACCTGCGCGAGCGTGAGCGCCAAATCATAAACCTGTACTATCAGGAAGAGTTGACGATGAGGCAGATTGCCGAGCGCCTGAACGTGGATGAATCGCGCGTCTCGCAGCTTCATTCGGCAGCCTTAACCCGGTTGAAGGCGAGCGTGAATGCAATGTCACACCCGCACCTGGCGGGAACAGCCTCCGCGCCCCCCGCCGTTTCAATGGCTGTCGGCGCCGGCGTCTAACGGTCAGGAGAGCAGTTCATCGAATGACCGAGGATGTAAGGCGAGGATCAATTCGGCGCCACTTACTCCGAGTGCCGAAGGGAAAGATGCTGCATGAAGTCCCGAACGTGGTTCATGATTTTCAAGGCTTCTTGCTGATCGTAGCTTAAGGATGAGCGGGTAACGTGATTCCGCCACGGGTTCTTAAAGTAGCTCAGCTCCCTCGCAACTTCGCCATAGGCCTGCAAGTCGGAGAGTTTGGTGGGGCGGTCCCTTGCTGGCAGTTTTTCAACCGGCGCCATCGCTGCTTCAATCTTCTCCAATATCGTATCTCTGTCCTCGGAATCGTAGGCAACGCCGAACGCGCTCGCGAGGCTCATCAAGCCTTTCTCGAGCACCCGCATCAGGTGGAAAACGCAAGCGGTGTTGAGGTCCACGGCATAGCAGTTTCCAGCTTCCCTGATGTCTCGAACGGCGGAGGGGAAGGCCGAGCTCACTTTCGCCCCGAACAGATCCTCCTTATCGCCGTACTCCGCTTTCAGGGCGGGAACGAGGACCAGCTTACGGCCTCGAAATTCGTCCTCCAAGGTTTCACGAAGCGCCACAACGCGCGTGTAAAGTTCCTGAAAATTACACCCCGAGTTCGCGAAGGCGTTAACTCTGATAATAACGGCGAAGACGTAGGGGAAATCCTTGGAAGGGAATGACTTGCCTACTTCATCCAGAAGGTCATTGACCTGCTTTTTATCCCCATCGCGAAGCTCTGTTTTCCCCTCTCCCGTCTCCTCGATGCGGGCCTTCAATGCCAATTCATACCCGTAAACATCGCGGATGGCCTTAATGATGTTGTCCGACTGAAAGTATTCCATGAGAGCGCGTAAAGGGATTAGGTTTGACGTGGTATGGTGTCACGAGATCGTTTGTCTGTAAAGCGCTATTCACGCTAGTTCATCTTCATTCCTGGCATCGCCGAGTGATCCATATTGTCGTGTCCCTGGTCGTCGTCATTCGTGGACCAGACTTTCACCGGGTCAGTTTCATAGGGATAAACGTGGACCATCCATCCGAACACGTGGGGAAAGAATTCTCCGCCTGCGTCCTCGCAGGCGTCCCGGGTGGTGATCGAACCTAGCAGGCCGAATTTTGCGTGGGGGCCGAAGTAAGCGGCCCTCTGTCCTGGTGGCGCTTTGCAGAAATTGACGTGCTGATGCCAGCGCGCGATGCTGAGTGGAATGCGGCCGTTCAATTCTTCCTCGCTCGCGTCCACGCGGTCGGTGTACATCGCTCCCACCAGCTTATATCCACCGTCCTCCGTTTTCTTATAGAGAAGGGATGTCGGCTTGAGCGGGTCAAAGTGGGACGCTGCTTCCCTTCCATACTCGTAGTTCGTAAAATGGTATTGGGGTTGCGGTACGTTCGGGAAGAAGATTCTAAATCCGTCAGCCAAGGCCTTGTGGTAATCCTCATAGGGAGCCATCGCCGTCTTTGCCGCTGCGATGATGGCGTCGGCCGTTTCCTGGTCGCCAGCCTTTCGCGGTCTCAGGGATGTCATGTACATGTGGCCTGACATGTGAGCCATCCCGACATCTGACACACTCTGTTGGCTGAGCTTAGGGGTGTCCTGAGACCATACCGATGCCACTCTACCGAAGGAACCGGCGAGTAGGAAGATGATTGCGGCCAACCTTGCGCGTGAATCGAACCTGAATTTTGGTGAGAGTAATGACATTCGCCCCGCCTCCCAGCGGTTTTTCGAAGCCTCGCCTTTCTTACTGATGAATTGACGCGCTTCCGTGGCTCGCCCTATATAACCCTTGGATTCAGAGATGCTATAACCGCGACCGAGGTTGTGAATGCCAATCGCTCATTGTTCCTGGCCTGGTTGCCGTCCCTTACTCAATATTGAATGAATCGCCCCTCCGCCGCTTGGCCCGAGTGGATTGACTCGCGCCTAGGGAATTCAGTCACGTCGCCGCTCCGCCTCATGGCAGTTTCGTAACTTCGACCGGGCGGTGCGAAGTTCGGTGGTGTCTCGGTTTGAAAATGAGTGGCATGGGGATTGCCGCTTGACATTCCAGAAAACTACGCTTAAAGATTGTCACCGAGGTGCAGCGTGAGCGAATACAAAAGCAGTGACCACTCCGGCGACTGGGTAAAGAGGAAGTTCTTCCGGCAAAAGATGTTGAGGGAACACGCTGCCGATGTATGGGATTCAGCATGGGCGGCGATACAAGACAGTTGCAACAGCTTTCAAAGTTATTACGGCAAGGGCCAAAGTATTGAGGGTCAGTTTCGATGCGATCTAAAGCAAGAGCTTGAGAATGGCCATCGAATTAGACTTCTCCTGACGATTCAAAAACCAACTCCTGAAATGGGTAGCATCACCCCCGTCGGCAAGCGTATCTTAATAGCATTCGACAAGTCTGTGCCGGAAATCGCTGTCGTCGTGGACGACGCGGTACCACTAAAATTCCCAATAAAAGCAGACGAAACTCACGCATTCATCGAATGGCAGGGAAGAGAAATAGGTTCCGATGAGTTTTCACAAACGGCGCTTGAAAACATCCTATTCTCGGACCTCGCCTCGCATTGATGATGCATTGCATTTTTTGTAGGGTCCACGAGGTCCGAAAGTAGGGGGCGGCAGCGAAGGCAGAGAACGTCAACCTTCGCCTCAGCGCGACGGTCCCAGCCCCCGCCCGCACGATCACCAGTGTAACGAGTGACCTGTCCCCCGGTTCTAGCCAAGACCGGTGGCGGGTTTCTCAGCTCACGGGTTTTCCGCGACGACCAGTAGATACTTTTCATCGTCTTGCAGCAATTCAATCTCATTCCAGATTTTAAGCCATTCTTTTTCGTCCAACCATCGGCGATCCTCCTTCTCGGTCTTCCAGATCATCTCCAGGTCGGTCTTGCGGACGATCATTCCCCAAGCACCCCAATCGATCTGCTTTCCTTCCAACCCAGTCTTTTTCACCCAATAATCAACTACCCCAGGCGCAAAGCCGAGGCCTAGGGAAAAACCTTGCGGAATGATCTTCTCAGGCGTATTGCCGTGCCGAAATTTTTCATCGGGTGGATCGTTCCAAAAGAATCCCGGGCTATCGAGTTTAGCGATGTAACTGAAATAACTCGGCATCCGACTCTCCAAGTCTTCGGCACAGTTATCAACAAGATTCTATCCGGAATTTCCAGTATCCACTCGGGCCCGACCAAGAACCTACATCCCCTCGCCCGCCAATACAATCCCCACCCGGGATTTCAGCGGTCGGGGAGGGAAAGGGGTTGGTACCTTCATTCGGCTCCATCCGTGGTAAATTATGCTGCCCATATCCAGACTTGCTCACTCACTTATAACTCCCACCGCGGCGACGTCTCGCGGCGCAACTTCAATTTCCAAAAACGTGCCCCCATCCCGCTGAGTCGTGGTAAGTGGCTTCCCCGTGAATAAATCCACGAACTTGCGCCCCGCGAGGTCGGGCGGGATTTCCAGGATTCTGCCGCGGATGGTCCGGAAGCCGCGATTGTAGAAGGTGTAGACCGTCTCCTTCGCTGAGGAAAAACGGTTGGCCAAGATTCCCGGGGCGAGGGTCGGCACCAAGGGTTCCAAGTCGTCCGACGTAAAGGCCTCACTGTGCTCGCGCAAGGCGCGATGGGCCTTGGTGATGAAAGCTCGAACCTCGGGCGAGTACCACGAATCCAGATCGCCCTTAATCCACAGCCCATTGCCATTGAAGAAAGACAGCTTCATCTCCGCCGCGGTCATGGCGGTGGGATTGATCCCTGCGCTCACCATGTCAAACAATTTGAGGCGTGGAAAGGCGAACCGGTAAAGATTGATCTTCGCCGGCGATAGCGCCTCATCCGAAAAATTCAGAGCGTAACAGAACGCGCCGTCGACGTAAGGGGCGTTGGCGTCCGGGGGTATCTCCTCAATGTAGAGGGCGGCCTGAGGGTCTACCGTGTCCATGGCGGCACGCACCGCCCTCATCATCTGGCGCTCGCCCCCCGCGGGAGTGGCGCCCGGGGCATGTCCGTGAGTGGGATTGAAGCAAGCCTCGTCCGGCCGGCTGAAGCCGTATTCGTCCAAATAGAAAGCCTTCGCGCCAGTATCGGTGAGGGCGCGAGCGGCGGAGGCAGACATGTAGTCCTGCCAGCCCTTGGCATAGGGGCACTCGAACACTTCTGAACTCGCCCCCGGCCAAGCACGTGGAGTGCCCAGCCGATTGGCCATTTGCCACTCCTTCCCGTGCTGCTCGCCGATCAGCGAGTTAAGGTCAACCAAATAGCCTTCCGTGTAGAGCCCGACGGGGATGCCTTGGGATTCAGCTTGGGCGATGTTCTGCCGGAAATTTTCCCGACCGCCAAGCGTGAAGTCACGGTATTCGCCCACCCTTCCGTACCGGGGCGAGTAAGCCCAACCGGAGATATCGATCATGTCGATCCCGCCGATTTGCTTGCCTTCGGCGATCAGTTTGTCCAGGGTGTAGCGGTTGGCCGCGATGTCGAAAAGCTTGCCCGTGCCGCCCACCGGGTAGTCGCGCCGCACGGTGAAGACGCGCTCAAACCACTCCTTTCGCGGCAGGGAATGGTACCAAGTGTTCGCCCAGTCGCGATAAGCGCGGAACATGGGCCGCCAATCGCCGTTGTGGACCAGCAGCACCGCCGCCGGCGCCTCGAACTTTGCGTGCGGGTCAATCGTGATGGACTCCACGG
>Ga0181535_10004143_pt1 | contig 16321 bp, 14 predicted proteins | sample PEATcosm2014_Bin_44_FD_119774 | JGI IMG/M metagenome (GOLD analysis project Ga0181535, IMG submission 119774) | Peatland microbial communities from MTU Mesocosm Facility, Houghton, MI, USA - PEATcosm2014_Bin17_30_metaG | ecosystem: Environmental > Terrestrial > Soil > Wetlands > Peat | place... | reverse complement strand
GCCGATCTGGACACGGTCTACAAAGAGGTCGAACGGCTGTTCCCTTACATCGACTACCTGATCGCCTCCACCAAGTTCCTTCCCACTCTCACCGGCCAGGCCGACCCCTTCCAGGTTCTCGCTCGCATTTCAAGCGAGCACAAGATGACGGCGCCCGGTATGACGCTGGGGCGGGACGGAGCCTTGCTCTACCACGCGGGGCGCTTCCACTATTCGCCGGGATTCGTGGTCGAGACCGTCGATACCACGGGCGCAGGAGATGTATTTCACGGCGCGTTCATCTTCGGGCTGGTGCAGGAGTGGCCGGTCGAGAGAATCCTGGATTTTTCGAACGCCATGGCCGCGCTGAATTGCACTGCCTTGGGCGCGCGGGGCGGAATCAAATCTCAAGCCGAGGCGGAAAAGCTCATGGCCAGCGGCGCGCGCCACGTGAACCCGGCGTACCTGGGGCAGTAGGCAGGTCGGCAGATCGTAAAAGCAATTCAAATGGCAAATACCAAAATTCAAATGGTTTGAAATGTGCTATTTCAAAAATCACAAACCATTTGCCATTTGACCTTTGCCATTTGCCGTTTGAAATCGCTCTCCCTGTCTGCACGCTGAAGCCGCTCTCCACAATCTGCCTTCTACGTTACCTCGCGCTGCCTTGCAAGAAGCTGACTACGGTGCGGACGACGTCGTCCTCCGCCTTGGGAGTGTACGGCGAGGTGGCCGGTTCATAACCGCCATAGGGGAACTCGGCCGCGGTGGGCATATAACCCAGCCAGCCGTTCGCGTAACCAAAGTAAAACGTGTAAGGGTAGGGCAAAAGGCTGCGCACCCGCATGGCGATTTCACAGAATAGCTCCAGCGGCGCCGCCCAGATGGCGACATCGTCATTCACTCGCAGAAAGCGAATGGGCAGGCGGATGACGGCCTCCCCGGCATCCGTTTGGCGAAGGTATTTCGCCAGATCGGGAGCCCACCTCATGTTTGCCTTTCGAGGCGTCTCGACGATCTGCTCGCTGGCGGCCAGACGCACCGTCGACGTGGTGCGGCCAATGCGATCGTTGGCGGCGATGATCTTGTCTCCGAGCATAACCCGGAACTGGCCCAGGTGCGCGCTTTCGAAGTCCGGGCAGACGGTGTAGATCGGCGCGAGATTGCCGGCCGCCCCGTTGATGTAGAGCATGGGCGCCCCTAGTTTCTGTTCCACGTATTCGGCCACAATCCCCGGCGCATCGCCAGTGATCAGATTGTTGTGATCTCCCAGAGCGGTGCCGTGCATGGCGTAATTGGCGATCAAGGCCAACAGTTTCCCGTCCGCTCTTTCCAGTCGAATCAACCCGATCTGCCGGTCCGCAGGGCCATCCGGATTCAATCCCAGATAGGTGGGCCCTTCGACGTCCCGGCCTCGGCGATTGATATTCGCCATGGCCATTCCCCATCCGACGCCGAGGCGCGCGGGTTCGAGTTTTGCCCGCGCCTCCTTGATCCCGTCGATCAGACTCTTCTTGACCCGCGCCGTGTATTCCGTGTTGTGGTCGTGATTATATCTCTCGCCCATGAATGCTGCCCCGAGTCCCGCCGGGCCGACTTCCGGGGCCGAGTGAGTGTGGGTCACAGTCCACCAGACCTGCACGGGTTTGATTCCGGTCTCCGCCTCGAGCGCGCTCATGACCTCGTCGTACACGGAAGGTGAGAACAGGCAAATGTCGGTGGAAACCAGGAAGAACTGCGTCTGCCCGCCGTCCATCGCCACAATCCGGTGGTAGATGTGGTCGTGCACGCCGGTCGACTGCCTGGGGCCGTATCCGAGCAGCCACTGCGGTTGGTCCGGAGTGATGTCAATCTTCACCACCGAGGCGCGAAACTGCGCCCCTTCAGCGCTAAAGCATGTCCCTGCCGCGGCCAGCAACAAGGCCGCCATCAGCAGCCCTTGCCCAACCCGGCCCATTTCCAGGCGCCCTGAATCGGTCATGAGTACCCCCCTTTGAGGAAAGTAGTATACACCGCCTGCTCTGAAGATATCCGGGAGCGCTACAGGTAAGCCCAATTTCCGCACGAAATACTATGCCACCGTCCCAAGATCGATCTGAATCCAATTAAAGTCAAAAGGTCATTTGGCCGATATGGTTCTGGAGGTGGTCAATGCTGGAACCCGTCACGAGAACTGGCGCAGACCGTCCACCCCTGCGAGTGCGGCGAAGCAAGATTCTGCTGGTGGATGAAGATGCCGGCGATTTACAACTCTATACTTCGCTACTCCGGGATCAGGGACACAGCGTGGACGGTTGCACGACCTATCTGGAAGGCGCTCAGCGGTTGGAGCGCGAATGGTACGACCTGATCGTTCTGAGCCAGGGTGGGCAATCCTTCGAGGGGCAATCCCTGCTGGAACGCGCCATCGAGCTCGATCGGCGTCGTCCCGTCCTTGTGCTGACCCGCGCCATCGACATGCGCAGTTACCTGGATGTGATGTATCTGGGAGCACACGATTACGTAGAGAAACCTCCCGCTGCCTGGGAGATCGTCAATACGGTGGCCCACTGCCTTGGGCCCTGGGTCGCGTCAGCCTAGGAAGCTCGTCGCGGGCGCGAAGAATCCACGCTATACGTCTACCACTTGTCGCCGCCCAGGCAAACCCCAGGAATTACCCCTACCAACCCTGTGCTACCCAGCAGGTTTTTCCGGCCGCATCAACGGAAACAGAATAACATCGCGGATGGAGTGCGAGTTGGTAAGCAGCATGGTCAGGCGGTCGATGCCAATGCCTTCCCCGCCGGTCGGCGGCAAGCCGTAGCTGAGGGCACGGATGTAGTCTTCGTCGATGGCGTGGGCGGAGAGGTCGCCCTTCTCGCGCAGGAGTTGCTGATACTCGAAGCGGTCGCGTTGCTCGGCGGGATCATTGAGCTCACTGAAGGCGTTGGCCACCTCCATGCCGGCGATGTAAAGCTCAAAGCGTTCCACGAAATTGGGGTCGTCCTCCTTCTGCTTGGAAAGCGGCGACACCTCGAGCGGATAGTCCAGGATGAAGGTGGGCTGGATCAATTGGCTCTCCGCCACATGCTCGAAGAGTTCGGCCAGCGCCGTGCCCGGCGCGGTTGATTCAGGCAGCTCCAGAGGCTCGTGTCCCGGGTGCGAGTCGCTGCCGGCCCAGCGGTTGAACTCCTCAACCCACTTGAAAATCGCTTTGGGTTCCGCCAGATCCTCGAGCGAAGGCCCCTTCCCAGCCGCGCTGGGCCAGAACCTGGCCAATGCCTCCTTCATGGTCAACCGGTGGAATTCGGCGAAGGAAATGTGGTGCTCGCCGTAATCGAATTCGACCGTCCCCAGGACGGTCTGCGCCACATGCCGCAGCATCCTCTCGGTCAACGCCATCATATCCCGGTAATCGGCGTAAGCCTGATAGAACTCCAGCATCGTAAACTCCGGGTTGTGGTGCGTGGAGATCCCTTCGTTGCGGAAGTTCCGGTTTATTTCGTAGACGCGGTCGAGCCCTCCGACGGTTAGCCGTTTCAGGTAAAGCTCCGGGGCGATGCGCAGGTAGAGGTTCAAGTCCAAGGCGTTGTGGTGAGTAACGAAGGGACGCGCCATGGCGCCGCCGGGCAGCGGCTGCATCATGGGGGTTTCGACCTCGACGTAGCCTTCGTCCTCCAGGAAATCCCTCACCGCCCGAATCAACCGCGCCCGGCGCTCGAACGTTTTCCTGGATTCCTCATTCACCATCAGGTCCAGATAGCGCTGGCGGTAGCGGATCTCCACGTCCGTAAGGCCGTGCCATTTTTCCGGCAACGGCAGGAGGGCCTTCGCCAGGAACTGCAGCTTCTCGGCGTGGATAGTCAGTTCGCCGGTTCTGGTGCGGAAGAGGTAGCCGGCCACGCCCACCAGGTCGCCGATGTCGAGCAGCTTGTAAAGTTCGAAGTCACGCTCTCCCACCGCATCCGAGCGAACGTAGATTTGCAGACGTTCTCCGCCGCCTGCCAGGTGCGCAAACCCGGCTTTCCCATGCGGCCGAATGGTCATCACCCGCCCCGGCACTCTCACCGAAATCCTCTCGGCGCTTAACTGTTCCGCCGAAAGAACGGAATAGTCCTTGAGGATCTGCGGGATGGTATGGGTAAGATCGAAACGGCGCGGATAAAGCTCGAATCCCATTTCGGCGAGAGTCTCGAGCTTCTTGCGCCTTTGGAGTATAAGATCACTTGTTTCAGTTGTTGACACGCCAGTAACCTGCCTTAAACCAGTGATTTCCGCTGAAAGCAGCAATTATAGGGTGCCCGTGAAAGGGGTGTCAAGAATTACACCCGTACTGACGTACCTTGCATTGTCAACGTCCCACCTCTATACTTGGCGATATGAGCTGGATTGTGGGAGCCCTGATTCTGACTCTCGTTGGATATCTGCTCCGACGTTTGCTGTGGAAGCAGTTGCCGAAGCAGCAGACCCCGCCGGGTCTGGCGCCCCTCGGAACGGGTCGCCGGCTAGTCTACGACGGATTCGCGCCGGAAATCGAAGCTCGAATTGCCATGTTGGGAATCTCCCTCAACGACGCTTTCGAAGAGCGCGCCGCCGGCCGTTTCGACATCGCCTGGCGGTTGGTCCGGCTATCTGCCTCGGAATGGTACGGCGTGGAAAAGATGGTTAGCGGGCTTTTGAATGCTCTGACCAAGCATCTGCCAGAAGCCCAGTTTATGGTCACGCCACGCAATATTCAGTCCCACCGTTTCCTCTCCAAGCCCATGGTCGATTACGTGCGTGTACGCGAAATGCTCGAGCAATTCGTTTTCAGCTCGCAGCGGCGCTTCCAGCTTCAGTTACGCCTGCTGAATCGCGCCGCGGAGATCGTCACCGATGAATTCCGCCGCACGTGCCGCCAGGCGCAGCAGGCGGGCGACGCCTCTCCGGAAGTCTGGACCGAAATCGATCTCGACTTCCACGACTTCGACCTTATCGCCAAGGAAGCCGTGCTCGCCTTTCGTGCTTTGCTGGCCTCCCTGCCCCCGACCGTCCTTCCCGGACTGGCTCTCGATCTCGAGTCCCTGCTGCGCGGAAAAGTGCGCGCACGTCCGGCGCCTGCTCGCAATGACGAGGAATTTGCCGCCGAGCAGTCCGACGCACGCCCTAATTAGCAACCCACGAACGTCTAGTCTGTCGCTCTGCCGCCACTGTTTTCCACCGTGCGCTGCGTAGGGGCGAGGCGCCGCCTCGCCCCTACGTCTGAGGCGCGGATTCTCGCGTTATCGATTGCCGCGCACGATCAGCCTTCGAAGATTCGGGACATGCGAATCCAATTCTGATCCACCAGTTTCAGTTGGGTCATGGCCTCGAGCAGAGGAATGGAAGTAATCTCATTCCCCTTCAGGCAAACCATGTGACCCAGCTTGCCCTCTTCGATCAAGTCCACGGCCTTAACTCCGTAGCGCGTGCCCAGCACCCGGTCGAACGCGGTGGGCGATCCGCCGCGCTGGATGTGGCCGAGCACGGTGGAGCGGGTTTCGTAACCGGTCTGCTTTTCGATCAGCTTTGCCAGCCGGTCGCCGATCCCTCCCAGCAGAACGTGGCCGAACGCGTCGAGTTGCTGGTCCTTGGTCACCAGTTCGTCCTGCCCTTTGAGCTGGAAACCTTCCGACGCGCACACAATCGAAAACCGCTTGCCACGGGCCTGGCGCCGCTGGATGGTCCCACAGATATCGTCAAGCGTTCTTGGCTCCTCGGGGATCAAGATGCAATCCGCCCCGCCCGCAAGGCCCGAAATCATCGCGATCCATCCCGCGTGCCGGCCCATCACCTCCACCACGATCACGCGGTGGTGCGATTCTGCCGTCGTGTGCAGGCGGTCAATGTTCTCCGTGACGATGGAGACGGCCGTGTCGAACCCGAACGTCTGGTCCGTGCCTTCCACATCGTTGTCGATGGTCTTCGGAACGCCCACTACTTTCACGTTCTCGCCGGCGAGCTTCCGCGCCACGCCCAGGGTGTCCTCGCCGCCGATGGCGACAAGGAAATCGATTCCCATCGTCTTTAGATTTGCCAGCAGGGTCTTCTTATCCTCTTCCTTCTTCAACGGATTGGTGCGCGAGGTGCCGAGGATTGTCCCGCCGCGTGGCAGGATGCCGGAAATCGACGCCAAGGTCAGCGGCTCCGCGTCCGCCTTCAGCATGCCTTTCCACCCGTCTTTCACTCCCAGGATTTTGTATCCAAGCTGCTCGCCGCGCCGCACGATCGCCCGGATCACCGCGTTCAGCCCCGGACAGTCGCCCCCTCCCGTAAGTACGCCGATTGTGCCTTTCGAATTAGTTGCCATATGAACCTTCAACTCCTTTGAATGATTGATTTAGTGCCGCCGGCCCGCCGCCCTCAAAGCCAGCACCGCAGCAACAAAGCGACTTCTCCAAACCAAGTTTGTCAATTTAGCAAGAAACCACTTGCGAGGCAATCGAATTGCTCCAGCCCCGAAGGGGCGGCCTACCACAGCCCAGGCCAACGGCCTGGGTCAAGCGTTGACGCCGTCGGAGTTTTGAGCCCCGAAGGGGCGTAATAAACCCAGAGGCCAATCGGATGAGGAGATGCGCACTACTATTCCGCCCCTTCAGGGCTCGCCGTCGGAGCATGCGCTCCAGCACCCAGGCCGTTGGCCTGGGCTTTGCTAGGTCGCCCCTTCGGGGCTCATTCTGGTCTCAGAAGTCACCCCGCCAGCCGCGTGCTATACTGGGCGGCGAGCAAGGAAGCGAAACCCCGCACCACGCCGAGGCCGCAGTCAATGAGCAGGAATCGCGAACAGGCACAGAAGCGCGAATCTCCCTACAACGACGCACTACGCATTATCAAGGACGCGGCGGACCGCAAGGCGACAGACCTTAAGCTCTCGAATTTCCGCTTACTTCGACTCTGATGCGCCACCCCTCCGCCCGCCCATCGCTGCTTCTGATCACCGCATCGTCGCCCGTGACGCAACGCGCCCGGCGCAACCGCGTCCTGAACTTTCAGCAGATCACCATGCCGTACCTGGCCGCATTTGTGCCTCCGCATTGGACGGTGCGCCATATCGACGAAGTCGTGGAACCGGTCGACTTCAACGCCACGGCAGACCTGGTTGCGATCACTTTCCACACTCCCAGCGCTCCGCACGCCTACGAGATGGCATCCCGCTTTCGGGAACGCGGAATCACGGTGGCGCTGGGTGGACCGCACGTCACCCTGATGCCCGATGAAGCGCAGTCGCACGCAGACGTGATCTTTGTGGGAGAAGCCGAGCGGGAATGGCCGCAATTTCTGTCGGAGTTCGAATCCGGGCGGCACGGCGCACGCTACTGCTGCCTCGAACCCCCTGCCCTCGATCAAGCTCCCATCGCGAGGCACGACCTGTTTCATCGCCACGACCACGCGGCCGGCGTTTTGTTCGCGACGCGCGGCTGCGCGCATCAATGCGATTTCTGCACGCTGGCGGTGATGTACCAGCGCAAGGCGCGCCACCGTCCTGTAGAAGCTGTCGCGCGGGAGTACGCTTCCTTTCGCGGCAAGGTCATCATCGTGTGGGACGACAATATTGCCGCCGACATGCAGTACGCCAAGGCGCTCTTCCGCGCCCTGACGCCTCACGGGAAATGGTGGAGCAGCCAGGCGAGTATTTATGCGGCGAAAGACGACGAGTTTCTCGAGCTCGCCGCGGGCAGTGGCTGCAAACAACTGTTCATCGGGTTTGAATCCATTTCGCAGTCAAGCCTGAACGAGGTTTCGAAACCGTTCAACCGCGTTGATGAGTACGCGCGAGCGATCGAGCGGGTTCATGCGCACGGCATGTCCGTACAGGCAGGAATCGTCTTTGGCTTCGATCATGATACTGAGGCGGTTTTTGAGGAGACGGGGGACTTCCTCGAGTCGGCAGGCGTGCAGAACGCCACGTTCAACATCCTGACGCCCTATCCCGGGACCCCGCTCCATAAACGCCTCGACGCCGAGGGCAGAATCCTCACGCGTGACTGGAGCAAGTACAACGGCCGCACTCACGTTGTGTTCAAACCTCGGCTGATGAGCCCGGAAGTGCTGCTCGCCGGCTACCGATCTGCCAACGCGCGATTCTACTCGCTCGCAAGCATCGCCAAGCGCTTGTCAAAATCCCCGACGCAATTGTTTTGGACATTGCCGTTAAACTTGGCCTATGCTTTCGCCCTTCGCTACAATCATGTGCCGCTGCAATTTGGAGGAAGAGATGCTCTACCGAAAGATGCCGAAAACCGGCGACGAACTCTCGATCCTGGGATTCGGATGCATGCGCCTGCCGGAGAAGGACGGCCGGATTGACGAGGCGCGCGCCGCAAGCCAGATTCGCTACGCCATCGATCACGGCGTGAACTATCTCGACACCGCCTGGCCGTATCACGGGGGTGAAAGCGAGCCTTTTGTGGGCCGCGTGCTGTCCGGCGGCTATCGCGAGCGAGTTAGACTTGCTACCAAGCTGCCCTCCTGGCTCGTGCGCAGCCGGGCCGACATGGACCGCTTTCTCGACGCGCAGCTCAAGAAGCTTGTCACATCCCGGATTGACTACTACCTGGTCCACTCGCTTGACGGGGAGGGCTGGGATCAAGTGGCGGCGCTCGGAGTGAGGGAGTTTCTCGACGCGGCGCAAGCGGACGGAAGAATCGCGAATGCGGGTTTCTCATTCCACGGGCTGCGCGAGGATTTCAAGCGCATCGTTGACGCCTACCCATGGACGTTCTGCCAGATTCAATACAACTACCTTGACCAGGAAACCCAAGCGGGAACCGAAGGCTTGAAGTACGCGGCATCTAACGGAATGGGCGTCGTGGTGATGGAGCCTTTACGCGGCGGAGTCCTGGCCGCCTCTCCTCAACCACCTGCCGTCGAGGCCCTCTGGCAGGAGGCCGGGATCCGCCGGACGCCCGCAGAGTGGGCACTGAGGTGGGTCTGGAACCAGCCGGAAGCGATCGTGGTCCTCTCTGGAATGAATGCTGAGGCGCAGGTGCATGAGAACCTCGAGATTGCCGCCGACGCGCGGCCAGGCTCACTCACCCAAGCTGAGCTCGGACTCATCGATAGGGTGGCTAAGAAATATCGCGAGATCATGAAGGTTGCGTGCACTGGCTGCGGTTATTGCCAACCCTGCCCCTCAGGCGTCAACATCCCCGAGTGTTTCTCGGCGTTCAACGCCTACCACACCTTCGGCCAGACGCGTATGGCCCCTTTTCTTTACGTGCTCCGCATGGGCGGCATCATCCGTGGTTCGTCCTCTTATGCGTCGCTCTGTTCGCATTGCAGGGACTGCGTGCAGAAGTGCCCGCAGGACCTGGATATTCCCACATTGCTGGAACAAGTTGTAAGCCAGTTCGAGGGCGAAGGGTTGAAGGAGCGTGAGGCAATGGCTCGCAGCTTGTTCGAGGCTTGAGACCTGCCTGCCACTCTCAGGCGAACGGCTCAAGCATGACCTCGTCCACGAAGCACCATCCCCAGTTCTCGCCTCTTTCGTTGGAGCGCATAATGGGGTGCCGGGTCTTGCGGAAGTGCTTCGTCGCGTGTTTGTTCTTGGACGAATCGCAACACCCCACGTGACCGCACTCCACGCAAAGGCGCAGATGGACCCACGTGTCGCCGCTTTTTATGCAGTCTTCACACACGTGTTTGTCGGTGGTCGTGATTTTGATCTGATCCAGATGCGTGCATTCCGCCGCCATGAAGTCCTCCGGAGTCAAGAGTCGATAGTCGAAAGGTTTGTCATTCTGAGCGAAGAGAAGAATCTGCATTAGCTCGCCACGGACCGGAACTGCAGATCCTTCGCGAAGTTTACCCTGAGCGAACAAACTGCAGATTCTTCTCTTCGCTCAGAATGACAAGTGGCGACACTTCACTCTTGACTCTCGACTCTCGACTGCGCTTCACGCCTCCGCCAGGGCGCGGTGAACCTGACTTACGGCGATCGCGCCCTCCCCCACGGCCGAGGCCACGCGTTTTACACTTCCCGAGCGCACATCGCCGACCGCAAATACTCTTGGAAGGCTGGCTTCCAGCATCAGCGGAGCGCGGGCGAGCGGCCAAGGCAAGGGCGGAGCGATTTCGCCCGGCAATTCCAGGTCGCGGCCTGTGAGGATGAAGCCCTTGCTGTCCATGGCCAGGCACCCCTTCAGCCACTCGGTTCGCGGCGAAGCCCCGGTCATGATAAAAACGTGGCGGATGTCGTGCGTCGAGCTTTCACCTGTTGCCTTGTCGGTCCATGTTACCCGCTCGAGCTGGTGGTTCCCCTCCAAGCCGACGATTTCGGTATTGTAGTGCATGTCGATGGCCGGGTTTTCAGCGATGCGTTGGATCAGGTAACGGGACATGGATTCTGCCAAACCTCTCGAGCGCACCAGCATATGAACTTTGCGGGCCGTCTGTGAGAGGTAGACGGCCGCTTGTCCCGCGGAGTTGCCGCCGCCCACCACAACCACATCGTCGTTCCCGCAGAGTTGTGCCTCGATGTGGGTTGCGCCGTAGTAGACGCCCTGACCCTCGAATTGCGACAGATTGGAAATGGCCGGCTTTTTGTACTGAGCTCCGGTGGAAATGACAACGGCCCGCGCCCGTAACACGCTCCCATCATCGAGGCCCACCTCGTAGAGTGGTTTCTTGCAGTCCAGGCGGACGACGCTGCGCGCCACCATCATCCTGGCGCCGAACTTCTGGGCTTGAGTAATCGCCCGCGCGGCCAACTCCATCCCTGACACTCCGGTTGGGAAGCCAAGATAATTCTCGATCTTTGAGCTGGAGCCAGCCTGCCCTCCGGGAGATTCGGTTTCGATGACCAGAACGTCCAGGCCTTCCGAGCCAGCGTAGACAGCCGCGGCCAGGCCGGCAGGCCCCCCACCCACAATGGCCAGGTCCAGCACTCGCAGGTCGTCGATGTCCGCGTTGAATCCCAAGCACTCGGCAAGCTTCTGATTGCTGGGATTGCGCAGGACCTTGCGGCCGTCGCAAATCAGAACTGGAATCTCGTCCAACTTAACGTCGAATCGGTCCAGTAGTTGTTGCGAGGTGCTGTCCGTGTCGAGATCGATGTAGGTGTAGGGGTACCCGTTCCGGCTCAGGAACTCGCGCAGACGGAGCGTGCCCGCAGAGTGGCGCGAACCCATCAGAACCAGATTGCCCAGGCCTCGAGAAATGAGGGCGAGGCGGCGTAGAATGAATGCCCGCATCAGCACTTCGCTCAACTCGGCATCTTTGGCAATCAGGGAGCGCAGGCCTTCGGAACTAATCTCGAGAAATTCACCGGGCGCGGTCACTCGGCCAAGAACCAGGCATCGCTGGCCGGTAATCATGGTCATCTCGCCCGTGAACTCTCCCAGACCATCATGTTTGACGATCTCTCGCTCGCCCGAAAGACTCGGCTGCATAATCTCCATGCTTCCCGAAAGCAGCACAAAGAAGGGTATTTGAGCGTCGCCAGGCTCGAACAGGATCTCGCCCGGTTTGACTTCACGCACCCTGCCGTGGGGGCGAATGCGGCTGATCTGGGCCGCGGTCAATACTGGGAAAGCCTGAGTACGAGCATCGAGTGCGCTGGGTATAAGAGCCGAAGACATCCTCTCCTCCTTCGTTTCTCAGACGAGCTTTTCAGCGTCAGGCCGGCTGCGCAAAATTGCCCGGACTCTTCTCCGTCGCCCGAAATTGCGGCACGCGCTCTTTGCTCGCCTCGGTGAGCGCGTGCCGCACTCCCGCAGCATCGAAGTCCCTGGTGTAAACTGGCGTGCCTGGCTGCTGGCGCCATGAATCATCGAGACCGCCGGCATCGACGGCATCAAATCCCAGCTCGTTCACCAGCCGCATCACTATATCTTTGGCCCTCGCGTCGTCGCCGGCGACCGGCAACGCAATCCGGCCGGGGCTGCCGGCCGGCCGGCCCAGTTCCAGCAGGTGCTTTGCATAGATGTTGTTGAACGCCTTGACCACAGGACGTCCAAGCTGGTTCGCCACCCACTGGCTTTCGGTCATTCCAGCTTCAATGTCAGCAATCCGCCCATCGCGTTGCCGCGGATAGTAATTCCCTGTATCGATGATCACTACATCCTTCGGTGCGCCAGCGAATAAATCCTTGGGAAGGCCCGGAATCTTCCCTTCCGGGATGGTCACGACAACCACCTCACCGGCCCGCGCCGCCTCTCGCACTTCGACAGCTTTCGCTCCGGTTTCCTTGGCGAGAGGCGCGAGCGACGCAGGCCCGCGCGAGTTGGCCACGGAGACTTCATGCCCCAGCTGGGTCAAACGGCGAGTCAGAGTCCCGCCGATCTGGCCGGCCCCAATAATGCCGATCTTCACACCAGCCTCCCTGTTGTCGCATGCCCTGAATCGTGGCTCGTGGGGCCACAGTTCTATGAGATGTGCCAGCCCCTTGGTTCGTTGCGCCTTGCCGGGCAACCATTCCGGCAACGAAATGATCGATGCCTTGCAGTCCCGAGTTAGCTACCTGCCATAAACCAATACCCGAAACGTGCCCTGAACAGCCGCACGGCGAGATCCGTGTTGGCCTGAGCCGGACGAAGACGGCTGACCGAAATCCGCCGTGTCCAGAAAGACGTTGTGCGTTTTGGTGTCGAGCCCCATGGTCTTGGCGCCGTACTCTGTCTTGACCGTCCCGACCCCACTGAACGCGTCCGGCGAATCCTCGTGGAAGACATGGAGCATCCCCTCGCGCGTTGAGGCGAAGATCAGACCGGTTTCAGGGTCAAAAGCGGCGGCATCCACACCTCCCGAAATCGGAAACGACTTCAGAACCTTTCCGTTGTCGGCGTCCATCACGACAAGCATCTGGGGTTCGCGCCCGGCGCTGAACAGCCGCCGGTGCTCCTTGTCCATGGCGAGGGCCGTAGGGCCTCCGGCTGGTGTAACCGGCCAGCGAGACTTGATGGTGAGCGCATGGGAATCGAGCGCTACGATTTCGCTCTTGCTCTCCAGGTTGATGTAAACAGTCCCTCTGCCGTCAGCGACTGCGAACTCAGGAGAGCCACCGAGTGGCACGGTACCCAGCACGTTCCCACTCTTTGCATCGATCGCTGTCAAGCTATTCGGGTCGCCTTCCATCACGAAAACGCGTTCGGAGGCCGGGTCGTAAACCACACAGTCGGCATCGTCGGCCGCTTTAACCTCGCCGATGACCTTGAGTGTCTTCAAATCAAAAATGACCACTTTCCCCTGCGCACCGTCACTGATAAAACCCCGGCCAAATTCGTGAGCCAGAGCTACTCCGTGGTCCTGCTTCAAGCCGGTGATGTCGCCGATGAGAGTTCCGGAATCAGCGTCGATCACCTTCACTTCCGTGCCGTGCGACAAGTAAACCCGGCGCGCGGCGGAGTCCACAGTGATGTAGTCAAAATACTCCCGGGTACTTCCTTGCGCCGCTCCGAAGGAGTATTTTTTCAGCAAGTGATAACCCCCGGTCGACGCAACCGCGAGCGAAACGGCACCGAGAAAAAGAACCACCGCAGAGAGTCTGGAATGGGTGTAAAAGAAACGTGCATTCATGGGCATCCCTCTTTTCGCGCCGCGTGACTTCCTTCCACTTGTGAGCATATCCCCTGCTGCGTTCTCAATTATAATCTTAATCGGACCCCCAAGGGCGACTGCCGCACGGCGACACCTGGAATTGTTAAGGAGCGATAGGGCATGGAAGGCAAGAGGCAATTACAAAGACTCCGCAGAATCTGCCTGGCGCTGCCTGGCGTAACCGAGAAGCTTTCGCACGGTGAACCGACGTTCTTCGTCAAGAAACGCGTCTTCGCGATGTTCTCCAGCGATCACCATCACGACGGCCACATCGCGGTTTTGATACCTGCGCAGCCAGGAGAACAAGAGGCTCTCATCGCAAAAAGCCCGGCGACCTATTACAGACCGCCGTATGTTGGCATTAAAGGCTGGGTGGGAATTGAACTCGATCAAATCGGCGACGACGATCTTGGCGCGCACCTCACAGAAGCTTGGCAGCTAATCAGCAAGCCCCGGAAGTGATCGGCCGGCAGATCCAGTTCATTACGCTCCAACCCGCGGACACTGGTCTGCGGGTCCTCAGGATGGCAGGCGCGGCGGTACTTTCTGCAACCCCAAGCACTCGTCACTCGCCACGCCTTCACGCGACCGATGCGACTGCGACCTTTCCGCGGTGGCTCAAGGCAGCGACGATCGTGCCAATGATCGAGCCGAATACCACGGTCCAGCCGATCCACAGCGTCATCTGAGGCAAAACGGCCAAGTCAAAGAATTTCGCCGCAAACGACCGGGCCGCAAAAGTTGGAGGAGCGACGTCGTAATGTGTTCCCCAGCCCTGGCCGCCGTTCCCGAGCATTGCCACCAACATCACGATCAGCACCGGAATTCGAGCTGCGAAGGCGTAAGCCAAGAGAGTGTTCCCCAAAGCTCTCCAGCCGATGCCGGGAATAAAGGCTGAGACCAGCATCAGCAACAATCCAAGCAGGGCTAAAACTGGATGATGCGCGAAGCTTCTCTCCGCTATCGTACCGCCGATCACGAGTACCGCCAGTCCCAGGAAAGCAAATCCGATGGCCTTTCCGGCGCTGGAAGGACTGTCGCCCCCTCCGGCCAGCTTCCAGGCGAAGTAGGGACCAAAAATGATCGGCAGCCAGGAAATCCCGACGATGGCGCCTCCGCCGCCCGCCGCCGCGCTAAACCACGGCTTGGGCCAGTGTTCGAGTTCGCCTACCAGACGCAGGATGGTAATGCCCAGAGTGATCAAAGCTGGAATCGTAATCAAACCGGCGATGGACATTGGCCTAGTCTCTTCCATGCGAAACTCCTTTCGCTCTTCAAAGCGGACAGTCTTGTGGCTCCGAGATTTCCGATCGATAGAGATTCGCTACAATTGCCGGCCTGTATTTTTCGCCGGTGCGTGACAAAGACAACACTCCGACCTTGAAGAGAAGGTCCTCGCTGCCCTTGTTCTTAGGCCACGGCCGGAACCGGTTGCTTTCCGCGACGTGTGACGGCGTTGGCGATAGTCCCCACGATAGCGCCCCCCACGACCGTCCAGGCTATCCAGAATCCAAGCTGGGGGAAGACCCCGGTGTGAAGGAATCTTGCGCCAAGAGACGGAAATTGCATATTGGGAGGTGCCGCGTCGTAGTGTGTTCCCCAACCTTGTCCGCCGTTGGCGCTCATGGCGAGGTACATCACAACAAGCACGGGAATGCGCGCTGCGAGACCATAAGCCAGCAGGCATTTCCCCAATGAACGCCAGCCGATTGCGGCAATAAACGCCGCGAGCCACAGCACGAGGTACCCGATCTCGGCCAGACTCGGATGGTTCATCTTCATGACAACTCCCATTATGACGATGGCGACGACCATCACCGCCAACCCGGCGAATGCCAGTCCGATGGCTTTTCCGGAACCTGAGGGCCCGTCGCCCGATCGAGCCAGTTTCAAGGCAAAATACGGACCAAAAATGAGCGGCAGCCAGGAGATGCCAATTACAGCTCCTCCTCCACCCGCTGCGGCGTTGAACCATGGTTTGGGCCAATGTTGGAGTTCACCCACCAGGCGCAGGACAGTAATGCCCAAAGTAATCAACGCCGGGACGGTGATCAGGCTGGTAATCGACAAGGGTTTTGTCTCTTCCATTCGATCCTCCTGTGTTTTTCGGCTTTTGAGCTGGTTCTTATATCCTAGCGTAACTGACGGTCCTTTGCACGCGATTTCGAGGTCCCCAATCCGGCCCGTAAATCCGGCACCGTTATGCTCCACTCCCGTCCGGCGGCTTTGAGCCTTCCCACGTAACCCGCGGCAGGATGATGTCTCGCTTAATACGCGCGGCATGGTCCCGGACCCGCTTGACCATGCTTTGCACAAGCTCGTCGGACAGCAAGTTGGGCTGCAACCCAAGGTCGCTCAACTTTCTGTGAACGGGATTGTAGTAGTGCTGCTCCGCTTCCACGCGGGGGTTCTTCAGATGGTTTATCTCCACCTTGAAACCGAGCTTCCCTGACTGCGCCTTCACCATTTCCGCCAATTGCAGGACGTTGAATGTCTCCGTGAACTGGTTGAAGACTCGATATTCGCCGGCTTGCGGCGGATTCACGAGCGCGAGCTCGACACAGCGCAGTGTATCGCGGATGTTGAGCAAGCCGCGCGTCTGGCCGCCCCGCCCGTATACCGTGAGCGGAATTCCCGCGACCGCCTGGACGCAGAAGCGGTTGAGTGCAGTGCCGAACACCTCATCGTAGTGGAAACTTGTAGCCAAGCGATCGTCCAAGAGAGTCTCGTCCGTTTCGATGCCGTAGACCACTCCCTGGTTAAGATCGGTGGAACGCAACTTCCACACTTTGCACGCAAACAGGATGTT